>Ga0308157_10003746_pt1 | contig 21425 bp, 19 predicted proteins | sample PhyBR1_FD_201035 | JGI IMG/M metagenome (GOLD analysis project Ga0308157, IMG submission 201035) | Phyllosphere microbial communities from UC Gill Tract Community Farm, Albany, California, United States - DLSLB.R1 | ecosystem: Host-associated > Plants > Phyllosphere > Unclassified | place: USA...
GCGTTCAGACTGGCCAACTGTCCATAACTGCGTGCTGTGCATAACGCTGCTTATGGAGAGCTCTCCATAATGGCCGGTTGCGGACGGTGGCAACCGGTGGCCGGACTCACGCTACTCGCCACGAAGCAGTCATTGAACGGACTCCAAACGAGTTCCTAAATCCCGGGGCGGTTCATAGCGGCCGTTTACGAGCAGCCTCCTGGCGACTGCGATGAACGCCGATGCATGCTAAGCATGATGTACGCCCAGTGAGCGTGAGATGAGCATACACAAGAAGCCTCAGCATTCATGCGGATTGCAGGGTGACTTCAGAGCAGACGCCATAGCTATCGCCCCATCGAGACGGGGTCAGTCAAAGTTGGCACGTGGAGAACGTTTGACCTCGGCGACAGCGCCTTCAAGCTTTTTTGAGTGCCACGCGACCCCGTTTTCGTCCATCATGAACTCTACGGTGCCCTGTGCAATGAGAAAGTTCATGCAAGCAACGGCCTCACCTGTTGCCAGGCTCAGTTGCTGCGGATCCTGCTCTCCGATGGCGCGCTTAAAGAGGGCAGCGAACGCATCGACGATCCGTTGAGGTCCGGTAGACAGTGACTGACGCAGCCGCTCCAGAGCACTATTTTGACCCAACCTGAGCGATTCAAGGCGTTCATGCAGTCCATAAAAGGGCTCGTTGTGAGAGGGGAGGACCAACACATCGTTGGGAACATCCCTCATCAGCTTGTCGAGCGCCCCATACCACTCCTTCAGCGGATTGGCCTGTGGCTCGCTGGCGAACACCGACACATTCGACGAAATCTTCGGCAGTACCTGATCGCCGGCGATCAGTAGCTTCAAATCGGGGCAGTACAGAGAAGCATGTTCTGGTGAGTGGCCGCCGGTGGTGATGATCCGCCAGTCATGCTTACCCAACTGGACGTGATCGCCGTCCTGCAAGCGTCGGTAGCTCTCGGGCAGAGCGTGGATATGTTTGCCAAAGCTGCCGAATCGGCTGCGGTAGCTTTCAATGGCTGCCTCCGACCAGCCGGCGCGCCTATTGAAGAGCACGCCGTCGGGCGGGGCCTCGCGGTTAGTGTCGGCATGCATCACGCGGCAGGTCAGGTATTCCAGGCGGCTCATGTGCAGCGGCACACCAACGCGACGCGTGAACCAACCAGCTAGGCCGATGTGGTCGGGGTGCATGTGTGTGGCGTACACGCCTTGGAGCGGCCGTGCCAGCGGCCCCTGCGCCATGAGGGCCAGCCAGTCGGCAACGGTGTCGGGGGTGTTCAGGCCGGTATCTACCAGTACCCAGCCATCATGGGTGTCTATGGCCCATACATTGATGTGGTCGAGCCGGAATGGCATGGACAGCCGGATCCAGCGCACACCAGGGGCGACCTCGACCCAGTGGCGTGGTGTTGGTGGCTCGAATGGGTAGGTCAGTGCATTGGCTGCGGGATCAATCATTACTATCGTTTCATGGGGTGAGCGACGGTGTAGCCACCTGGTGCATCAGACCAAACGCTTTTTAGGATTTCAATGCTTGTTGTCAACCAACAAGGGGGCGTCAGTGGGCATATCTTCCTGGACTAGCCACTCGACTGAGTCGAGCTTCAGGCGGGTCAGTTGCCTGAATACTTCCATCAAGTCACTTTGTGTGGCGTCCTGAGAGGCCCCTGGCGTCAGTACTGCGCGCAAGGTCGCGGTTTCCCGATGCTGTTGTTTTCCAACGATGACCTGGGCACGTTCGATAGCAGGGAGCCGGATGAGCAGTTCTTCCACGTTGCGTGGATAGATGAAAATTTCGCGCACTTTGACACCTTGGCCCACTCGGCCTTGCAACATGCTGATGCGTTCGACGAGACCATCCGGTGAATGGGTCAGCGCTTGCGCCACATCGCCTGTGCCAAAGCGGACCAGGGGCCAGCCGCTGTCCAGCGTGGTGACCACTATTTGACCTGGTTCGCCCAGGGGAAGGGGAGCGCCGGTGCGGGGGTCGCAGATCTGGACAAGCCGGTCAGGCTGAACCGTGTAGCCCACTTGTCCTGGTTCCTCGTAGGCAATCAGCCCGAAGTCGCCGGTGGCGTAGGCTGAGAACGTGCGGATGGCGTACTTCTCCTCCAGCCTGCGGCGCTTGCCCATCCAGTCACCCAGTTCGCCCCCCAGCATTGCGGAGCGGACCTTCCATTGAGAAGGCAGGTCGTAGCCCATGCGCTCAAGCGTTTCGACCAAGGTCACGAAGAAGGATGTGGAGGCGCAAATGCAGGTGATGCCCAGTTCCATGATGAGCTGCGCCTGTTGTTCGGCGCCGCCGGGTCCGCAGGGGATGAGCGTTGCTCCGGTAGCGGCAATGCCCGCATCCAGCAAAAGGCCGGCTGGCACAAGATGGTAGGACCATGTGTTGAGAACGCGGTCACCCGGGCCGATGCCTGCCTGACGGAATGCATGCGAAAAACCGTGGCCAGTGTCGTCGTCGAACAACTGGGGTTCGTAGACGGGGCCCGGTGAGACAAAGACCCGACGGATGGATGCGTCGTCGGCCGCCAGAAACCCACCGAATGGCGGTGACTGGCGCTGCTTCTCAAGCAGTGCATCCTTGCTTGTGACGGCGAGTCGCGCGAGGTCGGCCGGGCCTTGGAGATCTTGCGGTGTCATTGTCGCAAGCTCATAGACCGCGCGGATGGAGGGGGCGCGGTCGTAGGCGAATTGCTGCGAAGCGCGCAGCGCTTCGAATCGGTTGGTGGTCGGGGACGTACGCATGGCGTTGCCGGCTCAGTGGCCCGTGAAGCGCGGGGCGCGCTTCTCGTTGAAGGCGGCCAGGCCTTCGTGGAGATCGGCGCTATGTGCATGCACTTCGGATGCCAGCAACTCCAGCCGTAAGGCAGTGTCCAGGGGCTGTTGCAAGCCATCGTCGATCAGCGCTTTCATGCGGCGCAGGCCCAGAGGGCTCTTGCTGGCGATCTTGTCAGCCACAGCCTGCGTCGCGCTTTCGAGTTGGTCGTCGTCCACCACCTGGTTGACGAGGCCCGCCTCCACCAGTTCTGCTGCGTCCACGAAGTCACCCGTGAATAGAAGGTACTTGGCGCGCGTGGGGCCAATAACTCGTGGCAGGCGCACCGAGCCTCCACCGCCTGGGAGTAGACCGTAGTTGGCGTGCGCGTCGCCAATCTTGGCACTGCGTGCCGCCAGCACGAGGTCACAGCAGAGCACCAGTTCTAGTCCGCCCGCCAGGGTGATGCCGTTCAGGGCTGCGATCACGGGTTTTGGAAAGCGATCGATGCGGTTCATGGTGACCAGAACGCTGTCCAGAAAGCCGATGGTGCCAGTTTCGCCCGTTTGTGTCTTGACGTACTTTAGGTCGGCGCCTGCGCAGAAGGCCCGGCCAGTGCCCGTCAAGACGACGGACCTCACGTCCGCCCGGTTCTGTGCTTCGTTGAGTGCCTGGTCTATCCCTCGAAGTACCTCTGGGGTCAGTGAGTTCATTGCCTCAGGCCGGTTCAGGCGGATCCACATGCTGCCTTTTCGGACCTCTGAAATAACAACCGGCGTCGACATCTGTCTTTCATTGGTGACTTGTGTGTTCATGGGTCGATTCTGCTTTTGCCTCGGTTTTTGTGGGTATGGGGTTTTCCATTACTATCAAGTCAATTATTTTAATTTAGAGTAAAAAATTAAATTTGTGGAATTTTTTGATGAAAACTCAGACGCGATCGCCAATGCCTCCGCTTCTTGGAATCAAGATCGTTGAGTTCGAGGGAATTGGCCCAGGGCCCTTGGCGGGGTTCATGCTGATGCAAATGGGTGCGGACGTGACCGTGGTTGGGCGGCCCGGTGCGGGCTCACTGCCTGACGAGCTAACGCCGAAAGACGGGGCGCTCTTGTCTCGTGGTAAACGGCGCGTCACGTTAAATCTCAAGCGGGCGGAGGACAAGGCGCAGGCGCTGGAGTTGGTCGCGCAAAGCGACGGAGTGATTGAAGGCAACCGCCCGGGTGTGATGGAGCGCTTGGGTCTGGGCCCCGATGTATGCGGTGAACGCAACCCGCGGCTTGTGTATGGACGCATGACAGGCTGGGGGCAGGATGGGCCGCTGGCCCAGGCAGCCGGGCACGACATGAACTATGTCGCTCTTACGGGGCTGATGTCGCTCACCGAGCAGCCGGGACACCCCCCCATGCTTCCGCCTACGGTGGTCGGGGATGCTGCCGGTGCGCTTGGGCTCGGGTTTGGAATGGTGTCGGCGTTGCTTGGCGCCCGGAATACTGGGCAGGGTTGCGTAGTCGACGGCGCCATCGTGGATGTGTTGGCCATGCTGTCGCCGCTTGTGCAGCTGATTCGCCAAGGCGGTGGCGTGGACGGCAGTGAACCCAGTGTCTTCCATGACTCGCCCTTCTACGACCGTTACTTGTGCAGCGACGGCCGATACATCACGGTCGGTGCGATCGAGCCCCCGTTCTATGCCTTGCTGTTGAAGCAGTTGGAGCTGACGGATGTGGATCCCGCGCAGCAGATGGACAAGTCTTCGTGGCCGTCTCTCAAGGCGCGGATCGCGCAGCGCTTTGCTTCGCAACCCAGTGTGCACTGGAATGCACTGATGGAGGGCACTGACAGTTGCTTCGCGCCGGTGCTCAACATGGCCGAAGCCGCCTCTCATCCCCACAACGTGGCCCGTGGCCTGTACGGCGTGACTGCGCAGGGCGATATTGAGACCATGCGGGGCATGCGATTCCTGCCGCTGCGCTGAGCAGCGAATGTGATTGCCAAGGGATTTCCCTAGCAAATTTTTTTTAATTTTACTTTAAAGTAAAACAACTTTATATAGAGTAATTTTTTGGTTGCATGGATTGCATGAAACCTGCCAAGGAGAAGAAAGATGGAAGATATCTATGTGGTCGGTGTCGGTATGACGCCCTTTGGTCGGCATCTGGACAAGGACATTAAGGCGCTCACGCGTGAGGCCACTGCAGCTGCTTTGGCGGATGCGGGTTTGCAAGAGGAAGACCTGGAAGCCGCCTTTTTTGGCAACACTTCCCAAGGGCATATGGATGGCCAGCACATGATTCGTGGGCAAATTGCGCTACGGGCAATGGGCATCGGGCGCATTCCGGTGGTGAACGTCGAAAACGCTTGTGCAAGCGGCTCGTCGGCGTTCGTTCTAGCCTGCAATCACCTCAAGTCGGGTGCTGGCGATGTCGCTTTGGCCGTTGGTGCAGAGAAGATGTTCTCAACCGACAAGCTCAAGATGTTCTCGGTGTTTGACAGTGCCTGGGATCTCTCGCGTGCAGAAGAGATCCGTGCGGAGCTGATGAAGATGGGACGCGACGTGGCTGTGCCTGAGGGGAGTACCTCACCCAGGCCGTACAGCGTTTTCATGGACGTGTATGCCGCGTTTGCACGATCGCACATGCGCACCTTCGGGACGACGCAGCGCCAGTTGGCTGCCGTGTCGTCCAAGAACCATGCGCATTCCATGCACAACCCGCTGTCGCAGTACCAGATGGCCTACAGCATCGAGGAAGTGCTTGCTGCGCCGCCGATCACCTATCCCTTGACCCTGCCCATGTGCTCTCCTGTGTCTGACGGCGCAGCAGCGGCCGTCCTGTGCACACGCTCGGCGCTCAAACGCCTCAACATCGATGAAAAACGTGCCATCAAGGTGTTGGCGGCCGTGGTGCAAAGCGGTTCTGACCGGAGCGAGGACGACTACACCAACCACTGCACGGCTTTGGCTTCGCGCAAGGCGTATGAGCTGGCGGGTGTTGGCCCAGCAGATATCTCGGTGGCCGAGGTGCACGATGCCACGGCCATGGGTGAAATCATTCAGACAGAAAACCTCGGTTTCTGTGAGTTCGGCATGGGCGGTGTGATTGCCGAGCGGGGTGATACCCGGATTGGTGGCCGCATTCCCGTTAATCCGTCCGGCGGCCTGGAGTCTAAGGGGCACCCTGTTGGGGCCACCGGTATTGCCCAAGTCCATGAGTTGGTAACTCAGCTTCGCGGGGAAGCCGGACTGCGGCAGGTGACTGACGCAAGGATTGCGCTGGCAGAAAACGGTGGCGGTCTTGAGGGCATTGAAGAAGCTGTTGCCTGTATCACCATCTTGGCGCGCTGAGCGCTGCACTCAATAAGAGACAAGAGAAATAGTATGGATGTCAAAAATACCATTGCCTTCGTCACAGGAGCTGCTTCAGGCCTGGGGCTCGCCACTTGCAAGGCATTGCTTGCGGCCGGAGCGAGCGTCATGGCGGTTGATCTGGACGAAGAGCGCCTTGCGAGCGAGGTGCTGCCGATGGGCGAGCGCGTGCGAATCCAGAAGGTTGATGTTTCGGACGAGGCCAGTGTGAAGGCTGGCGTAGACGCGGCAGTGGCGGAATTTGGTGCGCTGCATGTGGCGGTAAATTGCGCGGGAATTCTGGGTCCCTGCAAGACGCTTTCAAAGGGCGAGTTATTCCCGATGGATCTTTGGAACCGGGTGATCGCCATCAACCTGACCGGGACCTTCAACGTGGTGCGCTATGCGTCGTTGGCCATGTCGCAGAACGAGCCCAATGTCGACGGTGAACGGGGGGTCATCGTGAACACGTCATCTGGTGCTGCGTGGCAGGGTCAAGTGGGCCAGGCCGCATATAGCGCCAGCAAAGCGGCGGTCATTGGAATGACGCTTCCGGTGGCGCGGGATCTTGCGCAACACGGAATCCGAGTGGTGGCCGTGGCGCCTGGTCTGTTTGAGACCGCCATGTCTGCAGGCATGCCAACGAAGGTGTCGCAAAACATTATTGACAACGTCATCCTCTTTCCTCATCGCATGGGGCAGGCACAAGAGTTCGGTGGACTGGTTCGGCACGTTGTGGAAAACGCCTATTTGAATGCCACCACGATCAGCCTGGATGCGGGTGTCCGTTGTTAGTCGTGGTCCATTGATCGCTGCGAGCATTCCCGCAAATGGATGCGTAGACCCTGCAAAGGTCTTATGAAGGAAATTCGATGGACAAAGCCAAGAATTCAGAGTGGAGGTGCCAATGAATGCAGCCATTCAAAGCCAGCGGGAAGGCGTGGTGCTGACAGCCCAGAATCTGCTGCTGCAGTTCGGTGGAGTTGTGGCGCTGAATGATGTTTCGATTGATGTGCGCAAGGACGAGCTGCTGGCAATCATCGGGCCGAACGGAGCGGGAAAGTCTTCTCTGATGAACTGCCTGAGCGGGTTCTACCGCCCCAAGAAAGGCGAGATATCCCTGGCCGGGCGCAACGTGCGCGACATGGCGGTTCACGACGTGGCGGCACAGGGCCTGGCGCGCACTTTTCAAGGTACGCACATTTTTTCGGGCATGACCGTTATCGAGAACCTGATGGTGGGGCGCCACATGCACATGCGGGCCAATCTCGTGCAGTCGTTTTTCCATTTCGGCCCGGCAAAGCGCGAAGAAGTTTTGCATCGGGAGGTAGTGGAAGAAATCATTGAGTTTCTTGAAATTGAATCCATCCGGCATGTGCCGGTGGGCAGCCTCGGTTATGGGCTTCGCAAGCGCGTGGACTTGGGGCGCGCACTGGCCCAAGACCCGAAGATTCTGCTGATGGATGAGCCTATGGCCGGTATGAATACGGAAGAGAAGGAAGACCTGGCACGTTTCATTCTGGATGTGCGCGAGGCAAAGCGCATTCCTATTGTTTTGGTGGAGCACGACATGGGTGTGGTGATGGACCTAGCTGACCGCATCGCTGTGCTGGACTTTGGACGCAAGATCGCCGATGGAACGCCCAAGGAAATCCAGGCTAATCCCGCTGTGCTTAAAGCCTACCTTGGAGAGGGCGTCCAATGAAACTCGAAATCGCGACTCTTCCCCAGTTGCTGCGCAAGCATGCGCATGCCAATCCCAGCCGTCTTTCCCAGCGCCATAAGCAGCGCGGAATTTGGCGGGAGTACAGCTTTGCGGATGTGCAGCGCAACGTTCGAGAGATTGCGCTGGGCATGCACCAAGCGGGCGTCAAAGCGGGCGAGACCATTGCCATCATTGGTGAGAATGAGCCACAGCATTACTGGGCCGAGTATGCCGCGCATGCACTGGGATGCAAAGTTGTATCCATGTACCCGGACCTCACTTCGGAGGAGGTGGCTTATCTTCTGGACGACAGCGAAGCAGTCATCTTGTTCGCGCAGGACCAAGAACAGGTTGACAAGGGCCTGGATGTCCGGAACAAGACTTTGAAGATGCGCCACATTGTGTATTGGGACGAAACGGGGATGTGGTCGTATAACGACCCCATCCTGCATACCTTCGATGGCATGCAGCGGCAAGGGCGTGAAATCCATCAACGTAACGGAAAGATGTACGACGCGCTAGTGGATGCGGGAGCCCCCGATGACATAGCGGTTCTTTCTTACACTTCCGGCACGACGGGGCAGCCTAAGGGCGTCATCCTCACGCATCGCTTCTTAATCGACAACGCGCAGCGCTTGATCGATTCCATGGATGTGAGGCCGGGTATGGAATACCTGAGTTACATCGCGCCATCCTGGGCCACTGAACAAATATATGGCATCACCATGGGATTGGGATTGCCCATGGTAGTGAACTTCCCTGAGGGCCCGGAGCAGGTGTTGTCCAACATTCGGGAATTGGCAGTGGAAGGTATGACATTTGCTCCGCGCCAGTGGGAAAGCATGGCGTCCTCTGTGCAGGCGCACATGCTCGACGCAGGACCCATTCGACGAGGTGTCTACGAGTGGGGCATGAAGATCGGTCACACCGTCAATGTGGGGCGCTTGGATGGAAAACCCGTTGGCCTGCTGGACCGGTTGCTGTTTCCTATCGCCAATGCACTGGTTCTGCGCCCGTTGCGAGATCTGCTCGGCCTGACCCGGCTGCGCTGTGCCAGCTGCGGTGGTGCCACCATGGCACCAGATGTGTTTCGCATGTTCCATGCCATGGGTATACCGCTGCGCAACATCTATGGCTCCACCGAAACCGGGTTGCTGACATGCCACCAGGGTGACCGATTTGATCTGGAGACCGTAGGACACTGGATGAAGGCGCATCCAGAGGCGGGCCCACCATTGGAATGGCGCTTGAGTGCGGACGGCGAACTGCAGATCCGTGGCGGAAGCCCGTTTCTGGGCTACTACCGCAGAGAGAGCTCCGTAGAGTCTAAGGTGAAAGATGGCTGGTTCTACACGGGCGATGCCGTAACGAAAACGGAGCTAGGCGAGCTCGTGTTCCTGGAGCGGTTGTCGGACTTGAAGCGCTTGCGCAGCGGCGAAACCTTCCCGCCGCAGTTCGTCGAGACACGCCTTCGGTTCAGTCCCTTCATCAAGGACATCATGACGGTGGGAGACGAGACAAGGGACTTCGTGGCCGCTCTCATCAATATCGACATGTCTGTTCTGTCGCGGTGGGCAGAAGACAAGCGGATCGGATTCTCAACCTTCACCGATCTGTCACAGCGGCCAGAGATCGCCGAGTTGATCGGCCAGGAAATTGCCCGCGTGAACCAGTTTTTGCCGGCGCATGCGCGAGTCAAGCGATTCGCCAATTTTCCGAAAGAGCTTGATCCGGACGAGGGCGAGCTAACACGTTCGAGAAAGCTGCGGCGCGAATTCCTGGAGGTGCGATACGCCACGCTGATCAACGGTTTATATGACGGCTCGCACGCCGTGCGTATCGATATTCCTGTGACCTACCAGGACGGTCGGCGCGGCAATTTCGAGGCTCTGGTGTCCATCCATGACACGGACGCCGCAGGGTCAGACCACCTGGGCGCAGCCCGAAGCAGAGGACGGAAATGATCGATTTTATTAATTACCTGATAAACGGTGCGCTGTCAGGGCTTCTGTATGCGTTGATCGCCATGGGGTTCGTCGTGATCTATCGCGCGTCAAAGGTGTTCAACTTTGCACAAGGTGAGTTGGTGGTCTTTGGCGGCTACATGGTGTGGTGGACGATTATTCAGATGGGTCTACCGCTGTGGGTCGGATTGCCCGTGGCATTCGTTAGTGCTGCAATTTTTGGTTTCATGATTGAGCGGATATTTTTTGCCCGTCTGGTTGGAGAGTCTGTCTTCTCGATGGTCATGGTGACGATCGGTCTCTTGATTCTGATCCGAGGCGTTGTGTTGGTGCTTTTTGGCCCACAGGTGCGTGCTTTTCCGATCATCTTTCCTCTGGATCCGATCATCGTTGGCGATCTCATCGTCTCCCGTTCGATGCTCTACGGTGGAATTATGACCATCTTCATCGGCGTTGGTCTCTCCTGGTTTTTCAACCGGACAAGGGCTGGTTTGACCATGACGGCCGTGGCGGAAGACCACCAGGTGGCCATGTCCATGGGCATCTCGGTGCAGCGTTCCATTGCCTTTGCGTGGGTGCTGGGATCCGTGCTTTCCACACTGGGGGCGATAGTGCATTTGAGTGGCCGCTCCATCAACATGATGAGCTCCGACATCGGCCTGGCTGCTTTGCCGGTGGCCTTGCTGGCTGGGTTGGAGTCCCTCGCAGGGTTGCTGATCGCCGGTGTTTTGGTGGGTGTGATTCAGGGTTTGGCTTCGGCCTATCTCGATCCCCTGGTGGGGGGAGCGCTGGGCTCCGTCTTTCCTTTCATCATCATGCTGGTGGTGTTGTTAATTCGTCCCACCGGCATGTTCGGGTGGAAAACCATTGAGAGGGTATGAGCATGGATCCCGCAGGTGTATTCGCGACTTCTTTCGCCAAAGACCAAGCACTAATTCGCACGCGCAGCCAGGCGGTGGCATTGGGCCTGTTTGTTATCGCGCTGTTTGCGCTGCCCCTGATCAGCGAGGTCCGCTGGGTGGCGATCATGACCTCTATGCTGATTACTGCAGTGGTGGTCATGGGGCTGCAGATCAATACTGGTCTAGCGGGTCAGATCAATTTGGGCCAAGCTGCGTTCATGGGGGTTGGTGCGTATGCAACAGCGCTCCTAGCGACGAAAGGCCACCTGCCTTTCTGGCTGGCTTTGCCCATCGGCGGGCTGTGCGCGGCGCTTTTTGGGCTGGTGTTTGGATTAACCGCAATGCGCATAAAGGGTTTTTACCTTGCCTTGACCACGATTGCTGCGCAGATCTTGTTCCACTTTTTTGTGCTCAACCTGCCTGCCAAATGGCTGGGGGGATCTAACGGCATCACTCTGGAACCAGCACAGTTCCTTGGGTTCGTTTTCAACACCGATACCCGCATTTACTACCTGTGTCTGGTAGTGGCCTTCATCATGATTGCGGGCGCCTACGGCGTCGCACGCAGCCGCCATGGTCGAATTTTTGCGGCAGTGCGTGATGACGACGTGGCCTCAGGAATGATGGGCATCAATGTCGTGCGCACCAAGGTACTTGCCTTCTTGCTGGGTGCGTTTTACGCGGGCATCGGTGGAGGGCTCTGGGCTTACTACGTCAGGTTCGTGGCGATTGACCAGTTCACCCTGATCCACTCGATATGGTTCATCGCGATGATCATTGTGGGTGGCATGGGGTCGGTGACGGGCGCGCTGATCGGCGTTTTTGTTATCCGTACTGCCCAGGAGACGATCACCATCGTGGGCCCTTCACTGGTCGAGAACTTTTCCTTCCTGAGCGGAGACGTTGTTTTCGCAGTGATGAATATTTTCCTGGGTGGAGTCATCGCGGCCTTTCTGATCTTTGAGCCACGCGGTCTGATGCACCGGTGGAACATCGTCAAGCGGTCTTATCGCATGTGGCCCTACCCATATTGACCGCAATCCTGTTTTCTGCAGCCACCTTAGGCGCTGGGAAGGGCTGATCCAATGCAAAGCGCTACTACAAAAGGAGACATTTTTATGAAAACGAATCGAGCAAAGTTGTCGGCAATGGTCAAGCTGGGGCAACGCGGCGCTTTGCTGGCGTCAACCTTGTGCCTTGGCGGCATGGCACAAGCTCAGACTACTTACAACGTGGCTGGCCTGGCTGACTTCACCGGACCTTTCGCAGACATCATGAAAGATATGACGGGATGCCGCCGTGCGGTACTCGACTGGTGGAGCGAAGAGGTCGGTAAGGCGCAGGGCGTGGCATTGCGAATCAAGGATTTCGACACCCGCTATGACGTCGCCCAAGTGGCCAGCCTCTGGCCAGGCATCAAGTCCGAGCTCAACCCGGTGGCTGTTCTGGGTGTGGGCGGTGCAGATACCAATGCACTGCAGCAGCGCTTGCCTAGTGACAAGGTGCCTCTTGTCCAGTCGACAGCAGGATATGGATTCGCTTGGAAGGGTGATAACTGGGTGTTCAATGCCCGTGCCACTTACCCGCACGAAGCGGCTGCGTTTTATGTGTGGATGCAGAAGAAGTCGGGTTCGCCTGTTCCTCTCAAGGTGGGGGTGATTTCATCGGAAGTATCGCCGGCCTACGTGGACATCCACAAAGGTGTCGAGAAGTTCGCTAAGGACAATCCGAAGATCATTGAAGTCGTTGAAACGATTTATACCGAAGCACAGCCGACCGACCTTACCCAGCAGGTCAGCCGCCTGGTCCGCAAGGGGGCCACGGTACTGCAGGTGTTCAACAATACAGCATCGGTAGTGGCGACACGGCGCGCCCTGCAAAGCCTTGGAAAAACCAATATTCCGATAGTGGTTAGCGCTCATAACGGGTTGCTTTCGTCGGGGAAAGCGCTGGGTGACCTGAGCCAAATGGATGGAAACTTTGAGGTCTATGGCATGGCCATGGCCGCCGAAGGCGCAACACCGGCACGGGACTTCTTCGAGAAACTGCGCAGCCAATACAAGTTGCAAGCCGCCTACAACTCCGCCTGCATTATGGGCATGAGCCAAGCGATGTTGACGGTTCGTGCCGTTGAAAATGTTGTCAAGGTCAAAGGTGCTGGCGGTGTGACGGGCGAAGAGGTTCGCGCTGCACTGCTGTCCACCCCCATGCCTACCGAGCGCAGCTTTGGCTTGTTGCCCAATATCAAGTTCAACAATGATGCGCCGTTCCCGACCTCGGGCACAGCCGTCAACATCGGCACCGTCGAAAAGGGAAAGTACAAACTTCTCGAGCAGAACGTTCCGGTTCCTGTGTTGAACAAGTGGTAATTGCAAATCGGCCTGGGTCTCGGGCCACCGAGACCCAGGCCACATCATCTGGAGCTACCCGTGCTTGAACTGAACAACGTTGAAGTCCTCTACAGCGACGTCATTCTTGCTGTCAAAGGCATTACCGCCAAAGTCCCCGCTGGACAGTGCGTGACCTTGCTGGGCGCCAATGGCGCTGGCAAGAGCACCACGCTCAAGGCCATCTCCAACCTGGTTAGGACAGAGGATGGTCGTGTGACGGCGGGGAGTATCAAATTTGATGATGCGGACATCACAGGTGCGAACCCAGTCGATGTCGTTCGCAAAGGGTTGGTGCACGTCATGGAAGGGCGCAAGGTTTTGCGTCACATGACGGTGGAGCAGAACCTGGTAGTGGGCGGCCACATGGGCAGCGCCAGCGAGGCCAAGGAAATGCTGGACGAGGTGTACGACCGCATCAAGCGCCTGGCAGCCTTGCGCAGTCGCACGGCGGGTTATTTGTCCGGCGGGGAGCAGCAATTGCTAGTGATTGGCCGAGCCCTGATGGCCAGGCCCAAACTGGTAATGATTGACGAGCCCTCACTCGGCCTGGCCCCGTTGATGGTCGATGAGGTCTATGGTTTGTTAAATGACCTCAAAACGAGCGGCCTGACGCTGCTAATCGTTGAGCAAAACACGCGCGTTGCCCTCGACTTGGCCGACTATGGCTATGTGATGGAGAGTGGGCGGATCGTTCTGGAAGGACCATCCAGCAGCCTAAAGACCAACGAGGACGTACGGGAGTTTTACCTCGGCCTGACGGTCGATGGGGAGCGCAAGAGTTTCCGCGACATGAAACATTACCGCCGCCGCAAGCGCTGGCTGGGTTGACCGCATTGGGTCAGCCGTTTTCCAAGTTTTCAAGGATGGGTTTATGAGCATCGTTTCCAATGCATTGCTGAGCGAACAAGAAGTCATTATTCGGGAGTCTGCCCGGCGTGTCGCGACTGAAGTGGTGGGTAGCACGGCCGCCGAACGTGATCGCACGGGGGCTTGGCCACACGACGAAATCAAGGCAGTTGCCGACGTAGGCTTCATGGGCATGCTCGCCCCGCCAGCACACGGCGGTTCCGGGCTTTCATTTGTGGAGTATTGCCTGGCTATTGAAGAATTCGCAGCGGCCGATGGTGGCTTCGCCACCATGATGCACGTCCACAACTCAGCTGCGCACGTGTTACGTAGTTTTGGAACCGAACAACAGATGGCCCGCCATCTGCCGGATCTGGCCAGTGGCAAGCGCATTGGTGCCTTTTTATTGTCAGAGCCCCATGCAGGCTCGGATACCGCAGCCATCCGGACCACGGCTAAGCGGGACGGCGACGTTTATGTGATCAATGGCAGCAAACAATGGATTTCCAACGGCAGTGAAGCGGGCTTTGCGCTCGTCGTGGCAGCAACTGCGGAACCAGGTGCCCGTCACCGCTTCAGCCTGTTCATCGCGGACCCTGAAGATCCAGGCTACCAATGCTTGCGTATCGAAAGGAAGCTGGGCCAGCACACGGCCCACACGGCTCAGATTCAGCTGGACAACATGCGTGTTCCAGTTCAGAACATGATCGGCGAGGAAGGGCGCGGGTATGGCAAAGCACTATCGCTGTTGTCCGATGGGCGCATCGCAATCGCCGCCCTGGCCATCGGCATTGCCCGTGCAGCGTTGGAGGCGGCCATCCGCTACGCCAAAGAGCGCGAGGCCTATGGCAAGCCACTCACCGAACTGCAGGCCATTAGCTTTGATTTGGCGGAAATGGCCATGCAGGTTGAGGTGGCGCATCAGTACATGCTGTATGCAGCTCGTCTTACGGATGCGGGCCTGCCAACCAGTAAGGAGGCCTCCGTTGCTAAACTCTATGCCAGTGAAATGGCTGAAAAGGTTTGCTCTGCGGCGCTGCAAGTGCATGGTGGCTACGGGTATGTCAACGACTTCCCGGTCGAGCGCTATTATCGCGATGTGCGCGTTACAAAGATCTACGAAGGCACTAGTCACATTCAAAAGTTGATCATTGCGCGCAGCATCCTGGCTGGCTGATGAGCACGGCCTTTCTCCGCAGCCCTACCGGCGAAAGCAGTTCGAAACCATTTGCCTCAGTTAGCGATACGAATGCCCGCAAGGAATACAACATCAATGAGTACGCAAATTGAGGCAAAACCCAAGTCACGCCCACGCGATCCTGCAAAGAGATCGGGCAAGGGCGCGAAATGGAACAATGCGGTCAGCGGCGCGGATGAGCAGTACCAGCTCAAAAAGCAAGCTGTCATTGCGGAAGCTTCGCGCGCATTTGGCCGCCATGGGTACAAGAATGTCTCCTTGGACGAGATTGCAAAAACGCTCAACGTCACCAAGCCTGCCCTTTACTACTACTTCAAGAACAAGCAGGAACTTGTCTACGAATGCCACGAGCTTGCCATGCATTTGGGAGATCGCGTCTTGCAAGACGCGATCGCTTCGGAAAATACTGGTTTCGGTCGGATCTCGGTCTTCATTAAGAACTACATCTCGTTGCTAACGGATGAAATGGGCGCACCGGCGATCCTCCAGGATTTCTCCGGTATGACTGTGGCGGATCAGAAAAAAATCACTTTGCGTCGGCGAAAGTTTGATCAAGAGCTGCGCAAAGTGCTCGAGGGGGGTGTTCAGGATGGTTCCATTGCCCCGTGCAACGTGAAATTGGCGGTGTTCTGGTTCATGGGCGCTGTTAGCTCGATTACCCAATGGATGCATATCGATGGCAGCCTTGGAAGCGACGAAGTGGCCGATATTTTTATCGGTTTTCTTGCGCATGGTATTCGTCCCAATCAAGGGTGAATCTGCTTACTTGTCGCATTCCGGGCGACTATATGGTCGCGTCTGGACCAGGTGCGTATAAGACCCCCGAGCCACTCTTTTATTGTCGGCATAGGCATCTTGCTGCCCAGCGCTAGCTGGGGTCTCAGCGGTTGATCCCTGATGATTGCGATAAAGGTCAGGTTGCGGCGGAAGTCGACATTGACCAAGAAAACTTGGACGACCGCACGCAGCCTTTTGCTGTCGTTCAGCCGTCAAGTACGAACGGCAGCACCCAGCCTAAAGCCGCCACGCCTGAAGGTTCAGGGTTGGATGTCGTCAACTTCTGTTTGCATTCGAACGAAACTTTCTAGCTGACTAAGACGAGCCAATCCGGCCTGAGCAACATCGAAGCTTGGGCAATGTTCGATGCCGTACAGCAACTTGACATGGCACTTCCTAGGATCGTTGGTCTCGGACTGCCTAAGCTGCCTACTGCTGTTCCAGAATCTCCAGAGCCTCTTTCGCAATCGCCAGCGAGAGTTCCTCATGAAGAATCCCAGCCTTTAGCACCAAGTGTTGCAAACGACGTTCGCGACTAGGCTCCTTGCCGATGAAGTCGCGCCGTTCAATGCGCTGGTAGATGTCAAGCTTGGCCTGGTGCATCGCCTGCAGTCGGGCGATTTCCTTCTCAAGCCCCGTGGGGCCAACCGCAGCCTCGGCGCGCAGGCGCACCATGAGCTCGTCGCGCAGGGGCGTGGGGTCCTGCTGCTCGGCGATCCAGCGCCGGAGTTCCTTGCGACCTGAAGGCAGCAGGCGGAACTGGCGCTTTCGGCCGCGGCCCGTCTCCGCGGGCAAAGCCTCGATCCATCCTGCTTCCTCCAGCCGTGCCAACTCGCGGTAGATCTGCTGGTGCGTGGCGTGCCAGAAGTAGCCGATGGACTTGTCAAAGCGCTCGGCGAGCTCCGAGCCCGAGCAGGGGTGCTCGACAAGGGCAGTGAGAAGGGCGTGGGGCAGGGACATCGAAAGGGTGCGCCGGGAGGAAACTGCAAAGGCCGCCATCTTGCCTGAATCGGGAGGGTTCTTCATTGTTTATGCAACCAGTTGCATAAATGCGGGATACTGGCTATATTTGTGCAACTGGTTGCATAAAAAAGAAAGAGACCTGCGATGAACGCCATCCTGAAACCCGCCCCGGCCCCGCTGAAATCTCCGGCTGACAGCAATAGCCCCTATCCACACCTGCATGCCCCGCTGGACCTGGGCTTCACCACGCTGAAGAACCGCGTGCTCATGGGCTCCATGCACGTGGGGCTGGAGGAGGTGGCCAACGGCTTCGAGCGCATGGCAGCTTTCTATGCCGAGCGCGCGCGCGGCGAGGTCGGGCTCATCGTCACGGGCGGCATTGCACCCAACGAGCGCGGTCGGCCCATGCAGGGCGGGGCCATGCTGGTCAACGAGCACGAGGCCGCGCAGCACCGCAAGGTGACCCAGGCCGTGCATGCTGAGGGCGGCAAGATCGCGATGCAGATCCTGCACTTCGGTCGCTATGCCTACCACCGCGACCTGGTGGCCCCGAGCGCGCTGCGCGCACCCATCAACCCCCACGTGCCGCATGCGCTCACCGCTGATGAGGTGGAGCAGACCATCGAAGACTTCGCGCGCTGCGCCGCGCTGGCCCAGCACGCGGGCTACGACGGGGTGGAGGTCATGGGCTCCGAGGGCTACCTGATCAACGAGTTCATCGCTGCGCGCAGCAACCACCGCGATGACGCCTGGGGCGGCAGCTACGCCCACCGCATGCGCTTTCCGGTGGAGATCGTGCGGCGCACGCGCGAGCGCGTGGGGCCGAACTTCATCATCATCTACCGCCTGTCCATGCTCGACCTGGTGGAGGGCGGCTCCACGCTGGCCGAGGTGATCGAGTTGGCCCAGGCCATCGAGGCGTCGGGCGCCACCATCCTGAACACCGGCATCGGCTGGCACGAGGCACGTATCCCCACCATCGCCACCAAGGTGCCGCGCGCGGCCTATGCGTGGGTGACAAAGCAGGTGATGGGGCAGGTGGGCATACCGCTCATCACCTCCAACCGCATCAACACGCCCGAGGTGGCCGAGCGCCTTCTGGCCGAGGGCTTTGCCGACATGGTCTCCATGGCGCGGCCCCTGCTGGCCGATGCCGACTTCGTGCGCAAGGCGCGCCAGGGCCGGGCCGACGAGATCAACACCTGCATCGCCTGCAACCAGGCCTGCCTGGACCACACCTTCGGCGGCAAGATCACCAGTTGCCTGGTCAACCCCCGCGCATGCCACGAGACGGAACTGGTCATCGCCCCCACCGCCGCCAAGAAGCGCATCGCCGTGGTCGGCGCCGGTCCGGCCGGCCTGAGCTTTGCTGTCACGGCCGCCCAACGCGGCCATGCAGTGGTGCTGTTCGATGCGGGCAGCGAGATCGGCGGCCAGCTCAACATCGCCAAGCAGGTGCCGGGCAAGGAGGAGTTCTACGAAACCCTGCGCTACTACCGCCGCCAGCTGGAGCTGCACGGTGTGGAGGTGCGCCTGAACACCCGAGTAGAAGCGGCCGACCTGGCGGGCCAGGGATATGACGAGGTGGTGGTGGCCACAGGCATAAAGCCGCGCACCCCGGACATCGAAGGCATCGACCACCCCAAGGTGCTGAGCTACCTGGACGTTCTGCGCGACAAGAAGCCGGTGGGCCGGCGCGTGGCCATCATCGGCGCGGGCGGCATCGGCTTCGACGTGGGCGAGTACCTCACGCACGAAGGCGAGAGCGGCGCGCTGGCACCTGCCAAGTTCAATGAGGAGTGGGGCATCGACCCCGCCTATGCCCAGGCCGGCGGTCTGCGCCCTGCACAGGTGGAAGCCCCCGCGCGCCAGGTGCACCTGCTGCAGCGCAAGAGCAGCAAGGTCGGCGATCAGCTGGGCAAGACCACGGGCTGGATCCACCGCACCTCGCTCAAGGCGCGCAACGTGGGCATGAGCTCGGGCGTGGCCTATGAGCGCGTGGACGATGCGGGCCTGCACATCACCATCGATGGCGGCGCACCCCAGGTGCTCGACGTCGACCACATCGTAGTCTGCGCCGGCCAGGAGCCGCTGCGCGCGCTGTACGACGCGCTGGTGGCCGCGGGCCAGAGCTCCCACCTCATCGGCGGTGCCGACGTGGCGGCCGAACTCGACGCCAAGCGCGCCATCCTGCAGGGCACGACGCTCGCCGCATCCATCTGACTGATTTTCGATTTATCCCCAGGAGACACACCATGACCGAAGCACCGAAGAACATCCACCCCGCCGTCGCCCGCTCGCTCGACACCTGGCACCACATGGTGGCCAGCCGCGACCTGTCGAACCTGCTCTCCATCGTGCATCCCGACGCGGTGTTCCGCTCGCCCATGGCGAACACGGCTTACACCTCGGCCCCGGCGCTGATGCTGGCCCTGTCCACGGTGATCCAGGTGTTCGAGGACTTCACCTACCACCGCCAGCTGGCCACCGACGACGGCCTGAACATCGTGCTGGAGTTCAGCGCCCGCGTGGGCGACAAGCAGCTCAAGGGGATCGACCTGGTGCGCTTCAACGAGCAAGGCCAGATAACAGAGTTCGAAGTCATGGTGCGCCCTTTGAGCGGCCTGCAGGCCCTGGGTGCCGAGATGGGGGCGCGGCTGGGCGACAAGCTTCCGGCCTTCAAGGCAAAGGCTTGAAGCGTTCGTAAAAGAAAAGACAGGAGACAAAGCCCATGACCGCCACCACCGCACCGCCAACTTTCGCGCCTTGGGAGAGTTCCTACCCGCCAGCCCTGCGCAACTACCAGCTCGACTTGGCGGCGCTGCCCGCCAATGCTGCGCAGCTGGCCACGCAGGCCGCGGCGGACCACGGGGACCAGCCCGCATTCACATTCGTACTGCCCACGGGCGCGAACGTGGTGCGCAGCTTTCGCGAGATCGATGCCCTGTCGGACGCCTTCGCCGTCTGGCTGGTGCGCGAGCAGGGCCTGCAGGTGGGCGATGTGCTCGCGCTGCAGTTGCCCAACAGCCTGCACTATCCCATCGCGGTGTTCGGTGCGTGGAAGGCCGGGGTCATCGTGACCAACGTGAACCCGCTGTACACCGGGCGCGAGCTGCGCCTGCAGCTCGAAGACAGCGGCGCGCGGCTGCTGTTGGTGTGCGACATGTTCCTGCCGGTGGCGCGGCCTGTTGCAGAAGAGTTGGGATTGCCGGTGTTGACGGCCAGCCTGTGGGACTTTTTTGAGGAACCCGTGGCCTCAGCCATCCGCGCCAAGATGGCGGGGCCTGCCGACCCCGCCGCGGTGCCGCTGCCGCGCATGGTCGATGCGCTGGCGCAGGGCAAGGCGCTGGCACCTGTCGACCACCGCAGCCACCCCGTGGCGGTGTATCAGTACACGGGCGGAACCACCGGGCGCAGCAAGGGCGCGGTGATCACGCACGGCAACATCCTGGCCACCCTGCGCATCACGCGCGATTTTCTGGATGCCTACGACGGCCCCCAGCGCGGCGAGACCATGCTCACCGGGCTGCCCATGTACCACGTGTTCGCTTTCATGGTGAACTTCCTGGTGTTCTTCCAGGTGGGGGCGCGCAACCTGCTGGTGCCCAACCCGCGCCCCATGTCCAACCTGCAAAAGACCTTCGAGCAGTTCGACGTGCAGTGGACCGCCGGGGTGGACACGCTGTTCGCTGGCCTGATGGCCGAGCCCTGGTTCCAGGCCAGCCCACCGAAGCTGCGCTACGCGTTTTCGGGTGGCACGGCCTTGCGTACATCGACCGCGCAGGCCTGGCAGGCGCTGGTCTGCCCCATCATCGAAGGCTATGGCATGACAGAGACGTCCTGCATCGTCTCGTGCAACCCGCCCTCGGCCACGCCGCGCCTGGGCACCGTGGGTGTGCCCATGCCTGGTTGCCGCGTGCGCGTGGTGGATGATCAGGGGCGCGACCTGCCCCAGGGCGAGCGCGGCGAGCTGCTGGTGCGGGGCCCGCAGGTCGTGGCCGGCTACCTGCATGCGCAGGCCGACAGCGCCAGTGCGATCAAGGACGGCTGGCTGCACACGGGCGATATCGCGCAGCTGGAAGAGGGTGGCTACATCCGTATCGTGGACCGCAAGAAGGACATGATTTTGGTCTCGGGCTTCAACGTCTACCCCAACGAGGTGGAGGACGTGCTGGCCGCCCACCCCGGCATCGCCGAGGCCGCCGTCATCGGTGTGCAGGATGCCGCCACCGGCGAGGCCGTACGCGCCTTCGTCGTGCCGCGCAACCCCACGCTCACGGTCGAGGACGTGGAGCGCCACTGCCGCACCCAGCTCACGGCCTACAAGGTGCCGCGACAGATCGTCTTCCGCGATCAACTGCCCAAGTCGCCGGTGGGCAAAATCCTCAGGGCTTCGCTGCGCGAAGCAATGTGATCGTGGTCTGATGCGCGCTGCGGCTCTTGCAGACTCGATTTACAGGTACGGCGGCAATGCAGCGTTATGCACAGCACGCAGTTATGGACAGTTGGCCAGTCTGAACGCGCCAGAGGCTGTGATCGCCCTGGTAGATCGCAAGGAGGCGGTGCCGTTGAACTGGACATAAGTTCG
>Ga0308157_10003747_pt1 | contig 21422 bp, 22 predicted proteins | sample PhyBR1_FD_201035 | JGI IMG/M metagenome (GOLD analysis project Ga0308157, IMG submission 201035) | Phyllosphere microbial communities from UC Gill Tract Community Farm, Albany, California, United States - DLSLB.R1 | ecosystem: Host-associated > Plants > Phyllosphere > Unclassified | place: USA...
CCTGTCACAGTATATTCTGCAAATAATCCAGGAACAGTTTCTGTTCTTTTGTAATTGTCCAAAAGATAATCCTCGTCGTATTTGTCATAAAGGAAACTCGCGCCGACTTTATATTTGTTGTTCGTATTTCCGATGATACTTTCGAAAATCAAATTGGAATAATAAGACGTTTCTTTTCCAAAATAATTTCGCAATCCAAAAAAGCTATCTTGCTGATGATAAGTCACTTGATTCATCCAGCCGAGACTTTGGTAAGGTTTCCCTTTGAAAACATAACCCGTTTTGTTCCACAATTGGAATCTCGAAATATCAATCCCAACACCGTAAAGCGATTGGTCTTTTTGTGGAATTCTTTTATTAAAACCTATTTGGCCGGCTGTTCTTTCATCTTTCAGAAAATTAATTCCAAAATGCGAAGCGAATCCAGAGTTTTCCAAGTCATTGTAATTCAATAAATAAGCTATGTTTAACTGACTTCCTTTTGGTCTGTCAAGAAAGTTGTCATCATTCATATCTGTGTCACCGAAAGTTCCGTTTCCGTGCAGTAGAACACTTTGATTCCATTTGTCAGAAATTGGCGAAGTGCTTGTGACGTTGGCTTCAACACGTCCGTTGTTATCGGAGAAAAGATTGATTTCCGTTTCCGATTTTTTATCATCATCGTGGGTTTTCAAAAGTTCGGTGTTGATTTGTCCCGTTATACTTTCGTAGCCGTTCACCACGGTACTTCCGCCTTTCGTCAACTGGATTCCCCCAATCCATTTTCCGGGAATGAAGTTCAAACCATAAGCCGAAGCCAAACCACGGATTTCAGGCAATTGTTCTTTGGTCAGCAAAGTATATTTTTGGTCTAATCCAAGCATTTTCAATTGCTTAGTTCCTGTCACAGCATTGCTGAACGAAACATCCACAGTCGCGTTCGTTTCAAAACTTTCGGAGAGATTACAGCAAGCCGCTTTCAGCAATTCTTTTGAACTGATATTGAAAACCAATCCTGCCTCTTTTTTGTTGATAGCAGTCGCTTCTTTTTCTCTCGTCAGTTTTACACCTTCAATCTGATTGGCTTTTTTATCAGATTCATCAGAATCTCTGGTGTATTCGCAGCAAGGTGGCAATTTTTTATACGATTCTTCCGGCGCTTTGAATTTCTCATTATCGTGACCAGCATCTGCAATTTCTTTCAAAATATTGACACAAGACACTTTAGATTCGTCCAAAGTCATTGTCAAAGTTTGGTTTTCTGCAGTCCAATTTGCGGTTTGTGCACCCGCTTTTATCGCTGTTTTTTCGATACGCTCTTTGCACATATTGCAATTTCCCTTTACCAAAAACTGTTCTGTAACAGCTTGTGCAAAGGAAAAAACAGACGTCAGCAACAGCACAAAAAACATCAGTTTTTTACTTAAATTTTTCATCGTCAAAAATTTTGGAAAGATTATTTAAGTTCGCAAACTTGTTTTGTGTCGCTGTTTTTCACCATTTTTTTGCTGTTGTCCGGACGGTCGTACTGGCAACAAACCTCCAATTCGTCATAGACTTTGTCGGAAGCACGGAACATTTCATTGTCGTGACCAACAACCGCTACAGTTTTCAGAATGGATTTTTTGTCTGTTTTAGAAGCGTCATAGCTTACAGTCAGAACTTTTTTGCTCATACTCCAGTTGGCAGAACTTACATTTTTGTCAGCTTTAACAGCAGTTTCGATGCGTTCTTTGCACATTCCACAATTGCCTTCTACTTTTGCTTTGAAGGTTTTTGTCTGAGCAGAAAAATTTGAAAATAGAAATATGGAAAGGAATAAAATCCCTGATTTTATAATAGAATTCATTTTGATTAATTTTAATTTGTTTAATGATGAAGTCTCTGCGAAATTGTCAACTGAATTGTCAGTCTGAGGTTTTCGAAGACTTTAAAATAATTTAAAATTAACCAAGTTTAGGCGGCTGCCAAATAATGAATGCTCGCGCTAAAGGTGATTGAGAATAATAAGAATATTGATTTTCGATTTGGAAAATTGGCGTTCTCAATTTGTTGTCGAAGTTATTCAAAACAACCGAAAATACGAATCCCGAACTGCAGGTTTTGCAAGTCGTGCAATTGTCGGTACAGTCTTTTTCTTTCTTAGAATCGTGATGACAAGAATCTGATTTTTTCTCTTCTTTTTTGCAGCAGTCAGAACTTTGAGTCTGTATTTCACAACAAGAACTCTGAGCAACTTGCGCATTGAAATTCTGCTTCGGAAATACAAAAATCCCCAAACAGAAAATCATAAAAAAAAGTTGCAGTTTTCTCAACATCGTTTTGCAAAATTAGTAAATAAAAATAACATACAATTTGTCATTCCGGAGGAAACCTAACGTTGTGGTTCGACGAAGTCAATCTCAGCAGTTTAGATTTCTCTGGAATGACAAAATTATGATTTGACAACAGTTTTTCTCCTTCTCCAAAAATAAAACACCAATCCTCCAAGCAAAACAATCGGCCAGATAGAAATCAGAAAAATAAAAATCTGCTGAATCAAATAAAAACCTTCCACAAAAGCATTTTTCACATCGAAAAAGAAATTGTATTTGTACTCATTATCAATGTTTTTTGTATTCACAATCGGGATTTTCGCAACACTTGTGCTTGGTTCTTTGATGTAAATATCAACCGTAGAATATTTCAGTTGGTCGGCCAGAATTTCATCAGAATATTTTTGAGAATTGGCTTGTGACATATTTTCATCATCCAGTTTCACCTTGTCTTTTCCGGTTTTCAATTGCGAAATATTCGTGCTCGGTTTCGTTTGTCTTTCCGCTTCCATTTTAGACAATTTGATGTTTGCTGTCACATCTTCGGCAGAAATAATTCTGGAATTAAGAAACACTTTTTTATCATTAATGAAATCCAAAAATTCTCCCAATTTTTCGGTCGGAACGCGCACTTGCATTCTATTCTGATTCTGAAATTTCCTAATCAGCATAGACGATTCATCGGAAATGTTGTAAGTGTTTTCCGACAAGGTTTGTGCTTCCATTCGGCTCTGGGTCACAAATCCACCTAGTGAAATCAAGTGTTTTTCGATTGATATCGTTGCCCCATAAACATCCTTCACTTCCATATCCACTTCTGCCGTTTTCACGAATTGTTTACCTTCGATTTGAGTTGCAGCCACAGAGACACTGTCAGCTGACATTGCGATTTCTTTTGCATTGCTGTCCGAGAATGCTGAACTTTCCCCAGCTTCGGACTTTTTGCACCCGATAACCAGGATTGCAATCAGGCTTATTGATAAGATTTTCGTTTTCATAATAGATTATTTTAAGATTAGATATTGATATTTATTTGGGCAGCTTTTCCGCCTTCCGTTCCCAATCTTTTTTGCCTTGCTTTTCCAGCCACAAAAAAAGGATTTCCACTCAAGCCGGGCTGCGATTTTCGGTTTCAAATAAAGCTTTGTCAATTATTTGAAACCTTCTTTCCCAAAATTGATAATTAAAATGAAAGTAATTCTGCAAATCAATCCGAAACTAATTGTAAATTAACCTGCTGTGTAAATTATTGGTAAAGAGTTGTTTGTAAAATTAAATTTCTGAGAAACTCATTAAATGAAATAGGATTAAATCGTTTTTAGGAATATTCTTTGCAGTAGGAAAACAAATTAAACTATATGAACAGCACGATTTCCAAAATCAAAGGCATTTTCAGCCTTTTGAAAAATGTCGATATAGACCAGCTCTCCCAGATTTCACAAAAAGTCGACCTTCCAAAATTGATGCATCAGTTTTCAAAACTCGATAAAAATCAATTGAATAGTTTGACCAAAATGCTGGATTCTTCCGGAAAGAAAAGGGAATTGCCACCAATCAACGGCGACTTTTACGAACTGCATTTGAAACTTACGGAAGAGCAACGAGCAATCCAGCTGAAAGTCCGTGAGTTTATGGAAAAGGAAGCCAAACCTTTGGTCAACAGATATTGGCTGACAGACGATTTCCCGCACGAACTCATCCCGAAATTCAAAAAGTTAAATCTTTGCGGTGTGACTTATGAAGGTTACGGTTGCCCGAATTTACCTTTCTTGATGGAAGGCGTTATTGCAATGGAAATCGCAAGAGTTGATGCTTCTTTGGCGACATTTTTTGGTGTCCAATCCGGATTATCAATGGGTTCAATTTATATGTGCGGTTCCGAGGAGCAGAAACAAAAATATCTTCCAGGAATGCAGCAATTCGATTTGATTGGCGCCTTTGGATTGACAGAACCAGAAGTTGGTTCCGGCGCCGCTGGCGGATTGACCACAACTTGTAAGAAAGTAGAAGGAGGCTGGATTCTGAACGGACAGAAAAAATGGATTGGAAATGCGACGTTTGCAGACGTGACGGTTATTTGGGCAAGAGATGTCGAAGATAATCAAGTGAAAGGCTTCATTGTTGAAAAAGATACAACAGGATTTTCAGTTGAAAAAATAAGAGGGAAAATGGCCCTCAGAATTGTACAAAACGGATTGATTACAATGAAAGATTGCTTCGTCGCCGATTCTCAAAAAATGGAACACGCCAACAGTTTCAAAGATACCGCAAAAGTCCTTCAGATGACGAGAGCTGGCGTTGCGTGGATGGCGACTGGCTGTGCAAGAGGTGCGTATGAAAGCGCTTTGGATTATACCAGAAAACGTGAGCAATTCGGAAAACCGATTGCTTCTTTCCAGTTAATTCAGGGGCATTTGGTAGAAATGTTGTCCAATCTTACGGCGATGCAAACTTTGGTTTTCAGATTGTCGGAAATGCAAGACCAAGATATTCTAAAAGATGAGCACGCTTCATTAGCAAAAGTCTTCTGTAGCCTTAGAACGCGTGATGTTGTCGCACAAGCCAGAGAAGTAATGGGCGGAAACGGAATTCTTCTGGAACACGATGTCGCCAGATTTGTTGCCGATGCAGAAGCAATTTATTCTTACGAAGGAACCAAGGAAATCAATTCATTGATTGTCGGCCGTTCGATCACGGGAATGAGTGCGTTTGTTTAAGTTATTCTAAAACAATTTTTCTGGAATAGACCTTATCTTCAGTTATTTACAGACAAAAATTTCAGATTGTATTTTTAATATAGATGATCAAATTATGAGTAACATTAAATCATCATAATTGTTGTATCCAATAGGAAAATTTGAGAAAAATCCATTATTCTTCGGACTTCAATTTACTTTGATTCCCGAAAGAAAAAAGTAAATAGAAAAGAAATGGCAGAATAAAAATACTTCCAAGCAGAAGTGCCCAACCTAAAGCTTCAATAGTTTTTGGTGCCGCACTTTCATCAAATAAAGAAAGATAACTACCGTTGGCAAAAAGAATGATATTTGGATTATGTTGATATGTTGCTGCAACCAGAATCATAATGATCTGAAAGCCGCCAAATATTCTTACAATAAGAAAGTTACCTTTTTTAATCGCATCATTTGTAAATAATAGACTGATGGTTGCAAGTGTAATAGCGATGATTCCTAAAGCTTTTGAGAAAATCCATTTCAGCAGTGGAATGTCAGAATAATGCGCGCTTATGAAAACTAAAACGCCGGTTACCACTACATAAATTGCCGTTTCTCTTGCTTTTTTCTTCATAATTGGCAATGCATCGCTGAATCTCGCTTCGTGAAGAGAAAACAATGAAGCCAGATAAGCGCATAAAGAAATTGTGAAAAATCCCACAAAAACACCGAAAGGATTCAACCAGCTGAAAATGTATAGACTTAGGAAATCTTTTGCCTCAGTATCGATAGAGCCGGAAATGGTTGCTGCTGCGATAATCCCAAGAAAGAAAGGCGTAAACAAACTCGAGTAGAAAAAGATCTGATCGTACAGTTTTTGCCAATTGTCATTGACCGCATCATAATTTCGGAAAGTGAAAGCTGTTCCTCTCGCAATAATTCCCACCAACATTAAGACCAAAGGAATATGAAGATAGGTTGAAACGGTTGTGTAAATCGTGGGAAAACCGACAAATAAAATCACGACGGCAATAATCAACCACATATGATTTGCTTCCCAAATTGGTGCGATGGATTTGGACATAATCTTTTTCGTTTTATCACGGTAAGACTTTTTGGAAAATAATTCTATTATACCTGCCCCAAAATCTGCACCTCCGGTAATGACATACAAACAAATTGAAACCCAGAGAAATGCTATAACTACGTAAATCATGATTTCTATTTTTTAGGATTATATTGAGGGTCAGTAGGGTCGTATAATTTCGGAACCATTTTGAGTTGTCTTAGTAATAAGAAGATGATAATCAAAGATAACGAGATGAATATCAATGTGAAAAAGTAAAACGAATATTGGATTCCCGGCATCGGTGTCACTGCGTCAATAGTTTTCATAATTCCATAAATAATCCAAGGCTGTCTGCCAACTTCAGTCACCGTCCAGCCTGCTTCCAAAGCGATATATCCGAATGGAATTGCGGCAACAAATATTTTCAGATACCAGCTTTTAGTGAGCCATTCTTTCTTCCAAAATGTAGCAATAAGGTAAATGAAGCCAATTAACATCATCACACTTCCAAAAAATATCATAATTTGAAAAGCATAATGAACAACCGCAACCGGCGGCCAATGGTCTTTTGGAAAATCTTTCAGGCCTTTCACTTCTGCATCAAAATCGCCCCAAGCCAGAAAACTTAATAATTTTGGAAGTTTGATGGCGTATTTTATTTGTTCATTTTCCTCATCTGGGATTCCGCCAATGACAAAACTTGCACCTTTTTCGGTTTCGAAATGGGCTTCCATTGCGGCTAATTTTATCGGTTGTCTCACGGCAACAGATTTTGCGGCAATATCACCACTGATGGGAGCAAGCAAAGCACCGATAATCGCAAAACCTGCGGAAATCCTGAATGCTTTTGTATGGAAATTGACATTTCTTTTTTTCAAAATCATCAGTGCGTGTATCCCGGCTACCGCAAATCCGGTCGCGGCAAAAGCGGCTACTGTCATATGAAAGGCTTGTGGAAACCAGGCTTCATTAAACATCGCTTTTATAGGATCAATATTCACATATTTTCCATCAATGTAATCGAAGCCAGCCGGACTGTTCATCCATGCATTCGCAGCTACAACCAAAATTCCGGAAGCTAAACCGCTTACTCCAACTACGACACCACAAAACCAATGAAACCATTTGTTGAATTTTTCCCATCCATAGAGGAAAAAACCAATGGCAATCGCCTCAATAAAAAATGCTGTTCCTTCTAGAGAAAAAGGCATTCCGAAAATCGGACCGGCATGTTCCATAAACTTGGGCCATAACAAACCGAGTTCAAAAGACAACATTGTTCCCGAAACTGCGCCAGTTGCAAAAAGAATCGCCACACCTTTGCTCCAGGCTTTTGTTAGGCCTTTATAAACTTCATCTTTGGTTGTTAAATATTTGTAATGTGAAAAAGCCATTAGAAAAGGCATTACCATCCCGACACAGGAAAATATGATGTGAAAACCCAGGGACATTGCCATTTGAGATCTGGCAGCCAGAAAATCATCCATAATCTACATTTTGCTTCTGTAAAGTTAGGTTTAATTCCAGAGTACCATTTATGATTTGCCAAGACAATTGTCATACTTTTAATATTATCAGTGGCAAGTGTTGTTGACAGCGACAAAATTTGTCGTGTTTTAATTTTAAAACGTTGATATTTTGTTGATTAAGATTTTATATTTAACATAATATAAATGATTATATATCCCTTGCATATCCTTTCTTCGATAGTTGTACAACCGTTCTATATCAATTGTATATAATATATTCGATGCTTATTCAATAATAGACCGTGTAATATCAATTTAAAATGAATGATTGATCTCATAAAGTAGCTGAAAATGTCTTTTCAAATAAGGAAATGAACTGAAACTTTATGATTTTTTTACAGTTTTCCATAATTTACATTAAAGGGAAATTTCTATATTTACCTTTTATCAAAACTAATAAAACATAAAACATATTTATGGCAATTAATTTACAGAAAGGTCAGAAAATTGACATCGGATTAACCAAAATGACCATCGGATTAGGCTGGGATCCAAATGAAGGAACAGGTCACGATTTCGATTTGGATGCGTCTGCAATTATGATCGACTCCAACAGAAAATTGGTTGGCGAAGATTATTTTATTTTCTATAATAATTTAACTTCTCCCGATGGAGCACTTACTCACACAGGCGATGATCCAACAGGTGGAAACAGCGATGGCGACGATGATGAGGCTATCGTAATTGATCTTGAAAAAGTAGATTCCAGAGTTGAGGAAATCCTGTTTGTGGTTACAATAGAAGACTTTGAAAGAAGAAAGCAAAACTTTGGACAGGTTCGTAATTCATACATTAGAATTGTAGATAATTCTAATAATGAAGAGATTGCAAAATACGAATTAGATGAAGATTTTTCTATCGAGACTGGCGTTGAGTTCGGAAGACTTTACAAGAGAAACGGTACCTGGAAATTCGAAGCTTCAGGTATTGGGTACAAAGCAGATTTAGGCTTTTTCTTAGAAAAATATTACAACGGATCTATCATAAAATAACATTATGGCAATTAACCTACAAAAAGTCACCATTGAAAAACAAGGTGACACACATTCCATTGATCTTACAAAAAAAGACAACAATAAAGAGATTGTCATTAATCTAAACTGGTCACAAGGCGAAATAAAAAAAGGTTTTTTCGCAAGTTTGCTAGGTGGTAATAACGCGATAGATCTTGATCTTGGTTGTTTCTATGAACTGGCAGATGGACAGAAAAATGTGATTGATGGTGTTCAGTTTGCCAAAGGAAACGGAGGATCGAGAGACAGACAAACCCGCCAGGGAAGATATACAGATGCACCTTGGATCTGGCACACAGGCGACGACAGAGGCGCTGCTGCCGGATCTGGAGAAAACAGCATCGTGAACCCGAATAACAGTATTAGACGGATGATTATCTATTGTTTCATTTACGACGGCGTTGCAAAATGGGCAGAAACAAATGGTGTTGTAACCATAAAAGTGTCTGGAAATCCGGACATTGAAGTTGAAATGGGAAAACAAAACGACACCAAAAAATTCTGCGCAATTGCGGAGATTTTATTTTCGCCAACCAGTTTGCAGGTGAAAAAACTAGTGACATTCCATCATTCACACAGCGATTGCGACAAGATGTACAATTGGGGAATGCAATGGGCAGCAGGATCAAAATAATTGTTTGTGGAAATAGACATAGATTCTTACGAGCATTTTTCTTTTGACCTCTGGTTAACAATAATTAAATCAAATCCTGATTTCAAGTTCAAAAGGGATACTTTATTCAAAGATTTTTTTTCTATTGGTAAAGATATTGATGAAGTACGGAAAACGATAAGGCATTACGATGTTTTGTTTAACAGAATATCAGAAAAAACAGGAAATCATATCGAGAGAGAAGAGGTTTTCCTTTTGTTTTTGGATGCTTTAGGAAAAGATATAGAAACAATTACTGAGGAAAATCTTAAGGAATTTTTCCGCCAAGTAGATGAATTGTTTTTAAACAATATGCCGGTTTTATTATGGGAAAATATTGAGGAAATATTAATCAAAATCAAGGAAAAAAATAAGACAGCAAGCATTTTGAGTAACACAGCCTTTATTCACGGCGACTCATTGAGGAAAGTTTTGGAACATCACGGCTTGGCAGATTATTTTTCGTTTATGATTTTTTCCGATGAAGTGAAAGCTTCGAAACCGAATTTAAATATTTTTGATATGATGTTTAAGAAAATCAATGATTTGAGAAAGGTTGAAAAGGAGAAGATTTTACATATCGGCGACAATATAAAAGCAGATCATGACGGCGCAAAAACATTTGGGTTTAACTCAAAATTGGTGAAATTTTAAAAAAGTTATGAATAAAAGATATAGTTTACATAAAATTGAAAGTGAACTTAAAAGCCCTTTTGATGAGGGAAGTTATAGCAAATTCAAGTTTGGCGATACTTCTGTTGCAAGACATTTTGCAGAGGAATTATTCCACGGTTTTATTTCCGAATTTAAAGATGAATTACTACAGCATGAAGAGATCATTCTGTTCCCAAGTCCTTATCATTCAATTCCGACGGCTTCTAATTTTCTCTGCACATATTTCAAGGAGCAACTGAACTATTTCCTTTTTGAGAACGGGAAAGCGGCTTGTCTGGAAGGTAAGATCCATAGAAAACAAACGTACGTGGAAGATTACGGAAATATGAGTTATGAAGAAAGAATTAATCTAATTTCGAATGATACCTATTACATCGATAAAAGCTTTGTGGATGGGAAATTCTGCCTTTTCATAGACGATATCAAGATCACAGGAAGCCACGAAAATACGGTTGATAAAATCTTGAAACATTACGGCGTGAACGGCGAGTTTATTTTCGTGTATTTTGCTGAATTAATAAACAAAGACATTCATCCGAAAATCGAAAATCATTACAACTATTTCAAAGTGAAAACTACGGAAGATCTGATTGAGGTTATTAATGGAAAAGACTTTCATTTTAATACAAGAATAACGAAATACATTCTGCTGATGCAGGATCTGGATTTTGAAAAAATTTATAACAACATCTCAGAAGCGAAAAGAAACGAGATCCTGAGTTTGGCAATCAGTAACAATTACCATTTGGTAGAAGAATACAAACAAAATATTATTAAATTAAAAGATAAAATACAATGGCAATCAACTTACAAAAAGGACAAAGACAAAACATTAATGCACCAAAATTCACTATTGGATTAGGCTGGGATGCAAACAATTCATCTACCGGAGGTGCTTTCGATCTCGATGCATCTGTTTTTGTCTTGGGCGAGAATAAAAAAATAGTGTCTGACGAGTTTTTTGTTTTTTACAACAATCTACAAACACCGGACAAATCTGTTACACATACAGGCGACAACCTAACCGGAGACGGCGATGGCGATGATGAGCAAATCAAAATTGACCTTACAGGAATCGATCCAAGAGTGAAGGAGATCATCGTGGTGGTGACAATTCACGAAGCAGACTCCAGAAATCAGAACTTTGGTCAGGTAAGAAATTCTTTTATCAGAGTTTTCAATACTGATACGAACGAAGAAATTTTAAAGTACGAATTGGACGAGGATTTTTCAATAGAAACGGCTGTAGAATTCGGTAGGGTTTATGAGAAAAACGGCGAATGGAAATTCGAAGCGGTAGGAAACGGACAAAGAGATGGATTAGAAAAATACCTAAGCTTATATCAATAATGGAAATGGATTTACCACAAGTAACAAGCCCTGTCATTGATAAAAATGGCAATGTAGATTTGGCACAGCTTCCGTCGACGGATGTTCAGAAATATGACAGTCTTTCTGGTTCGCTGGATGAACAGAACCCAAATTCAATCATCAATTTTGGATCAGAATTGCAAAATTCTTTGGCCAATCAAAGTGATTCTTTCCTTAATAATGTTAGAAAATCAAACTCTGGAGAAGTTGGGGAATTGATCAATAAATTATTGGTTGAACTTAATTATGTTGATGTTGACGAAATCGAAGGAAGTTCTGTCAAAAAATTCCTGAAGAAGATCCCGTTTTTAAGTAAAATGGTTTCGTCTGTGGAAACGCTTTTTGTTAAATATGACAAGATCGTCAATAATATTTCTGACATTTCGAATAAAGTGAATGCCGGAATCATCAATTCTACAAAAGATAATGCGGTTCTTCAAACAATTTTTACCAGCAATATAGAATCTGTAAAAAAGATTGAAGATTACATCATTGCGGGAAGTCTCAGAATGCAAAAATCCAGTGAAGAATTGGCTTTGATGGAAATCAATGCGACTCAGTATCAGGATTATCAAATCTCTGACAAAAGAGATTTCATTGCAAGATTAGATAGAAGATTAGCTGATTTGAAGGTTGTTCGTTTCATCATTTTGCAGTCTTTGCCTCAGATTAGATTGATTCAGAATAACAACGTTTCTATCGCGGAAAAAGCGCAGACAATTTTGACAACCACGCTTCCTGTTTGGAAAAATCAATTGACTTTGGCGGTCGCGATGCACCGTCAACAACAAAATATTGATATTCAGAAAAAAGTATCCTCTACAACGGAGGAAATCCTTAGAAAGAACGCACAGAGATTGCAACAAAATACAATCGATGTGGCGCGCGCCAATGAGCAAACGATTGTTTCTATTGATACACTGCGTGATACGACAAGTACTTTAATCAGTACTTTGAATGAAGTGAAACAAATCCAGCAACAAGGTGCACAATCCAGACAGCAGTTGGATGTAGAACTGAAAAATCTGGAAGATACTTTGAAAAAACAAATTCAAAATTCTTAAATAAAAATTGAGTCCGGAGCAGAATATTTTAAAGAACAGTAAAAAAAGAATTCAGAAACTCAAGCTTCTAAGTAAGTTTTTTCAACAGGAGGACCTTATCAATATTATCATAAAGACAGAAGTGATCCATTCTTACTTTGAATCCAAATCTATTGCAGGTTTAGATATCAATAAATTAGAATTATTTCATATTCAATATACTGATAGTCTGATAGTTCTTCTTGATAAAATTAAAAAACAAAAGGAAGCCGGGATTCTTACGGCTTATAAAGAGATTGATGCGAATGAGGATTACATCGCATCATTCATTTCGCAGAAAAAAAATGGTCGTGATTTCAATACTGAGCGGAAATATCAGAATGCTTTGGTTTCGGATTTTTTAAGGTCTATTTATAATAATTTGACAGATATCAGAACACCGATTGATTATAAAAAAGTTCGGAATCTTTCTAATTTCTACGCTCAGGATTATTACAGAAAGGAAGCTAAAATAGATTGTTTGCTGAGTTTGCCTGATGTCAGATATTATGAATATGATAATGTTGATATCGAGCGAAAATTATTAGGAAAACTGAATTCTAATAACTTTAAAATCAGATTCATCTGTGGTTATATCATCAGCAATCAGATTTTTGAATTGTTCAGAATTGTAGGTACGGATGAAGATTTTATCTGGAATTTACAAACCAATGAGTTTTATCTTTTAGCGGGAGATATTGCTTTGTTGCTGGATCGTTCTCCCAATACATCTTCCAAAAAATCTATTGTCAATGACCTCAGAAATAGAAATGAGGAACTTAAAACAAAAGCAGACAATATGAAAACCGAACTTCCCGACGAAGTCATCACAATGTTGGAAAAATATAAAGAAACATTGGACAGTCAGGAAGTCCTGAACCAAGTCATAAGTATCGACGAGGAACTGAATATCCTCAACTCGATGCTGAATTTAAATTTAAATAATAAAATACAATAATAATGGCAATCAACTTACAGAAAGGACAAAGAATAAGTCTGGTAAAAGAAAATGGAACTACATTACAAAACGTTTGTGTAGGCGTAAACTGGGGAGCAATCGAGAAAAAAAGCTGGTTGGGAAGCGTGACGAAAGAAGCGGTAGATTTGGATGCAAGCTGTCTTTTGTTTGATGAAGCTAAAAACTCTGTGGATGTAGTCTATTTCGGACAGCTGAAATCGAAAGATGGTGCAGTAAAACATAGTGGTGATGACCTTACAGGCGATTTGTCTGGCGATGATGGTTTGGATAATGAGATTATTACTTTGGATTTTTCTAAATTAAGTTCTAATGTTCAATCTGTTGCATTTGTTTTAAATAGCTACAAAGGACAGGATTTTGGAACAATTCCGTTTGCATCCATCAGAATTTACGAAGGAACACCAAGCCGAGTGAATGAGGTTTTTGCAACTTACAATATTGCAAAAGGCGATAATTTCGGAGGTCACGTTGCAATGGTAATGGGCGTTTTCTACAAGAAAAATGGAGAGTGGAAATTCAATGCGATTGGAGAACCTACGAGAGATAAAAAATTACAGGACACTGTAGAAACTGTGAGACAGAATTATCTATAATTTTTATCAAAATTAATCTCAAAATAAAAACTAATAACTATGTCAATCAATTTACAAAAAGGACAGAAAATTGACCTTCGAAAAAGTTCAGGAGAAACGCTGACAAATTTTTGTGTTGGCGTTAATTGGGGCGCAATCGAAAAGAAGAATTTTCTTGGGATGAGGTCTTCAAAGGATGTAGATTTGGATTTGAGTTGCATCCTATTTGATTCTAACAATAATATTTGTGATCATCTTTACTCACCGCTTTATAATATTGATGTTCTGCAGAAGTTTGGACTTCCGAAAGGTAAATTGGTGTCACAAAATAACGCTTTGCAACATACTGGAGATGATTTGGAAGGCGATAAAGGAGGAGATGATGGTCTGGATAATGAAATTATTACAGTTGACCTTTCAAAAATAGACTCTAAAGTTTCTAAGATTTTCTTTTTTCTTAATAACGTTGGGAAAGAGGATTTTTCAGAAATTCCTTATGCAAAAATCAGAATGTTTGAAGGAACTCCTAAGCGGGTAAATTCTGTTTTTGCTACTTATAATGTTTCAGCAGAATCTGCTTATCGCAACAAAACTGCGATCATTATGGCCAAACTGTACAAAAGAGGAGAAGAATGGAAATTCGATGCGATAGGCGACCCTACAGATGACGCGTTCATTGGACAGACAATTCACAGAATTAATAAAAACTACTTATGATGAAAATTAAAAACACAGATGGTTTAACAACCCAGCAAATCCGAGGAATGGTAAATAACGGAGGTAAATTTGTAATTTACAGTTACTGCATCTCTATCATCATTATGTCATTCAAAAGACCAAGTTCTATTTATTTTGTTCCACCGGGCAAATCAGCAATAACTCCAGGTCTGAAACATCTTGGAATATCTTTGGTTGTTGGCTGGTGGGGAATTCCTTGGGGACCGATTTATACAATAGGTTCTATATTCGGAGTACTTTCTGGTGGAAAGAATATTACTCAAGAAGTGATGGGACACATCAATCAAAATGATGATTCTTATGGCCATACAGGTTATGGAGAAAGTTTGATTAATAATAAATCTGAGTCAGAAACACCAACTTATAATGTCAATTAAATGAGAAGATTACCCGTTTATTTATTACTCGACACATCAGGATCGATGTCTGGCGAACCAATCGAAGCCGTGAAAAATGGCGTTCAGATGATGCTTCATTCCCTGCGTCAAAATCCTCAGGCCATTGAAACGGCTTATGTCAGCATCATCACATTCGACAGTGAAGCTAAACAAATCGTTCCGCTTACAGATCTGGCGTCCTTCCAAATGGTTGATATCAAAGCGCAGAGTACTACTTCATTAGGCGCTGCATTGGGATTATTGGCAGATAAAATGGAACTCGAAATTATAAAAACAACCACAGACCAAAAAGGCGATTGGAAACCTCTGACTTTCATAATGACAGACGGAATCCCGACGGATGATTGGCAGATTGGTTTTAATAAACTTAAAAATATCAACAAAGGTTTGATTGTAGGATGTGCGGCTGGTTCTGGCGCAGATGACGCAATTTTAAAACAAATCACCAGTTCGGTCGTACGATTGGACAACGCAGATTCCGAAAGCATTTCCAAATTTTTCCAATGGGTTACAGCATCCATTTCTACCACCTCTACAAAAGTGGAAGAAACAGGAATTGACTTTGTAGGATTGGATCAATTGCCACCGCCACCATCAGAATTGGTAATCGTATCATAATTATGAACAGACGACTTTTAGCTTATTTCTTATTAGATACTTCCGGATCAATGCGAGGCGAACCTATTGCTGCGCTGAACAACGGTTTCAACGGACTGATAAGTATGCTGAGAACAGATCCGCAGGCGATGGATTCTCTGCATATCAGCGTGGTTACATACGATCGTGAAGTTAATAATTTGATTCCACTCGTTGACTTGGCGAGTTTCCATCCCGTTGAAATCAAATGTCCTGACAGTGGACCTACGCATACAGGTCAGGCTTTGGAAATGATCTATGATCTTGTCAGTAAAGATTTGATCAAAGGCTCGGCCGACAGAAAAGGCGATTGGAAACCATTGTTATTTATTTTTACAGACGGTAAACCTTCTGATCTGCAGAAATACAGAGAAATGATGCCCAAAATTAAGTCTTTGGATTTCGGTGTGATAGTGGGTTGTGCAGCTGGACCAAAAGCAGAAGTGAGTTTCCTTCAGGAATTGACGAATAATGTTGTAAAACTAGATACCACAGACGCTTCCACTTTGACCACTTTTTTCCAATGGGTAAGTTCATCCATCGAAATGGGAAGCAAATCGCAAGGTACTGGAGAATCTATAACACTTCCGCCACCGCCAAGCGAACTCAACATTATTGTCTAAAACATAAAAACCAAATGCTATGAGAAGATTACCAATTTATTTCCTTCTGGATATTTCAGAATCAATGATTGGCGAACCGATAGAACAAGTTCAGGAGGGAATCGCAACCATTATCAAAGAACTCAAAACTGATCCTTACGCTTTAGAAACAGTCTGGATTTCCATCATTGGATTCGCAGGAAAAAGCAAGACGATTACACCTTTACAGGATGTAATCGCTTTTTATCCGCCGAAAATCCCGATTGGCAGTGGCACTTCTTTGTCCAAAGGTTTGGAAGAATTGATGAATGCCATCGACAGAGATGTCGTGAAAACAACCTACGAAAGAAAAGGCGACTGGAAACCAATTGTCTTTTTATTTACAGACGGAATTCCCACCGACGATTCCGAAAAAGCAATCAACCGTTGGAATAATGATTACCGACGCAAAAGTAATCTCATAATTATTTCAATCGGTGATAATACGAATCTCAATCTTTTAGGACGGTTGTCCGATCAGGTTTTACTGTTCAATAACACCGATAGCAATTCCTATAAAGAATTCTTCAAATGGGTAACGGCTTCCATTAAAACAACAAGTGAAAATATTAATAACACGAACAAAGAAGGAATAGATCTAAGTAAGTCAAATCCAGATATTGTTGAAAAAATCGACTTGACTAAAAATCATTCCTTACCTGATAATAATTTTGTTGTCCTTAGTGGAAAATGTTCTACAAATGACAGAATGTATCTGATGAAATTCAAAAAAGCTTTGCAGGAATCAAGTGTTCCTGGATTCCAAACCAGATTTTACAAAGTTGAAGGCGCTTATAGAATCGATGAAAATTCTTATCGGGAATATTCTGCGGATTCTGGTATTTCCAACAAAATATCAAGTGAAGAGCTTTACGGCAACCCGAGTTGTCCTTCGTGCGGAAATAATTTTGCTTTGGCAACCTGCGTTTGTGGCGGAATCCATTGCATCAGTGGCGATGGAAATGCGAAATGTCCTTGGTGCGGAAACTACGGATTTTACGGAATGGCAGAAGGCGGATTCGATATCAACAGAACTTTAGGATAGAATGGAGAAATTGTTAAACGAAATTCTAAAGGAATATAATATTGAGAAAAATAAACTAGTTGATTTAACAATTCTGAGGTTGATGCATAATGCAAAAATGAATGAATTATCCCAATCAATTACCGATTTAAAATCTCAAATTCTACAAATTTTCAATATGAATAAAGATAAGGAAGAATTCAAGGAAGCTCAGATTTCTATTCCGAATGCGAATGTCAAAAAAGAATATCAATTTTGTTTTGATTCTTCCTTGTTTCCGAAAATTCAGATTAGTGATATTAAGAATTTGGATTTGGTAGGCTTGCAGTTTGATGTCGAAAAATCTTGTATTTCGGGCATTCCGACCAATGCCAATCAAATCGATATTGAAATTGAGTTTTTTAGCAAAGAAGACAACAATTTTGAAATGGACATTAAAAAGATTCCTTTCATTGTTAATGCAGATCCAAAAGATCTTTGGCAAAATAAGCCAAGCCCGGCAGATAGCAGATTTCCGAAAGAAGAAAACGTAACTTTCTCTTCATCTTTTATTGATAAAAAGATTGTAGTTGTATCAAAAAGAGGTCGTTCTCACGCACACGAAGGAACTTTCCGTGATGATGATTTCCGGGTAAAACCTCTACCTGATGATTGGAATGTGGTTGCAGTGGCAGACGGCGCCGGATCTGCAAAATTTGCCCGCGCAGGATCAAAATTTGTGACCGAAAATATTGTTGAAAGTTTTAGTAACGAAACATTTTTACAAAGTCTGTCATTAGAATTGATCAGTTATTTCGATGCCAATAATTCCGATGAAGAGAAGATCAAAAATAAAGCATTTGTCATCAACAGTCTTTACAAAAATGTAAAACAACTCAACGAAGCTTTAAATCAATTTGCGGTTTCTGAAGAAATCAATATCAAAGATCTTCACACAACTTTGATCTTTGTTTTGGTTAAGAAATTTGATTTTGGGTATGTTGTTCTTTCATTTGGAGTTGGCGATTGTCCAATCAATATAATTGATGAAAACGAAGAAACCGTAATGCTTCTGAATTTTCTGGATGTCGGCGAGTTCAGCGGTGGAACAAGATTTATTACAATGTCCGAGATTTTCAGCAGACCAGATATGGCAGACCGGTTTGGAATTAATTGTTTTAAAGATTTCTCAAAATTAATTTTGATGACAGACGGGATTTATGATCCCAAATTTGTTGTCGAAAGTAAATTGGAGAATTTAGAAAGCTGGAAAAATTTCCTCAGAGATTTGGATGGCGAAAACGAAGATCAAATAAAAGTGGATTTTGCAGAAGATCAGAATATCGAAAATCAATTGTCTGACTGGATGGATTTCTGGAGCAAAGGCAATCACGATGATAGAACATTAGCTATAATTTATTAAGATTATGAGTACAATCCGAGTTAATTCTATAATTGACCCATCAAAATCTTATGAATATATAGACGATGGAAATCCGAAAAGAGGCGGTGTGAAAGATGTTTATTTTTCACCTGACCGAAAATATGTGGTCGCATTTTTCCGAGATCCATTGGATTTTAATCAAAAAGACAGAATTACAAGAATCGTCAAACTATACTTGGACAATATCAAAAAAGGAAACAGTGCAGATTATTTCCTGGACGAGATTTTCCGCTGGCCATCTGATGCTGTTGAAAAAAATGGAAAAACAGGCGTTATCGTACCGATTTATAATTCCAAATTTTTCTTCAAAAAAGGTTATTCCAGAGACGAAACCATCAAAGGCGGAGAAAAAGTGGGTAAATGGTTTACAACGCCATCATTCAGAAATAACCAATATCCGCTGGCTTTGGATAAATCAGAATTGGGAGATTGGCTGAGCTATTTTCAGATTGCGATCAACATTTCCCGAGGTGTGAAAAAAATGCACCAAATGGGATTGGCACATTCGGATTTGTCGTATAATAATGTTTTGGTAGATCCGGTGACGAAATCAGCTACAATTATTGATATCGATGGACTTGTGGTTCCTGGATTATTCCCTCCAGAAGTGATCGGGACTGCAGATTTTATAGCGCCGGAAGTCCTTAAAACCAAACATTTACCACTCCACGACAGTGACAGGATTTTACCCAATCAGAAAACAGATTTGCACGCATTAGCGGTTTTGATCTATATGTATCTGCTGAGAAGACATCCTTTACGAGGTGGAAAAATCTGGGATTTGGATTCAGAAAGAGATGAGGTTTTGTCGATGGGAGAGAAAGCAATTTTCGTGGAAAGTTCTACAGATACAACCAATCGTGTAAAAGTAGACCATCTCAAAAAATGGAATTTGTTTTGGGGCGATCCTCAGAAGATTCCGTACACAGTTACAGGTCCTTATCTGTCAGAATTATTCAAAAGAGCTTTCGTAGATGGCTTGCATAACCCAATGTTGCGACCAATTGCCAACGAATGGGAAACCGCATTGTTAAAAACCGTAGATTTGATCCAGCCTTGCAGCAACCCAAATTGTGATGAAAAATGGTATGTTTTTGACAATACGTCGAAACCGAGATGCCCGTTCTGCGGAACTCAGCACAGAGGAACTTTGCCGGTTGTAGATTTGTATTTCAAATTCAAGGATAATGTCTGGAAACCAGAGAATCACAGATTAATGGTCTATCACAACCAATATCTTTTCAAATGGCACGTTTCTAAGAAAGTGATCCGTAACGAAAGTTTGACTGCTGAAGATAAAAAACCGGTTGGCTATTTTACGTTTCATCAAAACAAATGGGTTTTGGTAAATCAGAGTTTGCCGGATATGAAAGATTTAACTGAAAATAAACCAGTTCCCATCAACTCAATGGTAGAACTGACCGATGGAAAAAAAATAATGTTGTCCGATGAAGAAGGCGGACGATTAATGTACATAACTTTGACAAATAAATAATTAAATAAACATGGAGAAGAGTATTATCGATTTACATCCTGGTCTCGTAATAGGTTTTGCTATTGTGGTGATAGTAATGCTATTGCTAGATCTTGGCGTTTTTAACAAGAAAGCACACGAGGTGTCTTCCAAAGAAGCGACAATCTGGACCATAGTCTGGATTTCCCTATCAATGGTTTTTTCGGGTGTCGTGTATTGGGTTTTCAATCAGGATGCAGGCGGACACGCTTTGGCAATAGAAAAATTCACCCAGTTTCAGGCCGCTTATTGGATAGAAAAAGCTTTATCAGTTGACAATCTTTTTGTATTCATTCTCGTATTTGGCTTTTTCAAAGTTCCAAGACATCTGCATCACAAAGTCCTTTTTTGGGGAATTATTGGGGCATTAATTTTCAGAGCGATTTTCATTTTCGCAGGTGTTGAATTAATTGAATTAACCTATTTGCCAGAGATGAATGTTTTCGGACATCCGGTTAAAATCAATGTTGTTATGACGCTTTTTGGATTGTTTTTAGTTTATGCGGGTATCAAATCCTGGGGTGGCGGTGACGATGAAGATGAGCAGGATTACAGCGAAAGTGCCGGTGCAAAACTGATCAAAAGTTTCTGGAAAGTTTCCGACAATTATGATGGAGACAAATTCTTCACGGTACAAAACGGAATTAAAATGGCAACACCACTTTTGGTAGTTGTTGCAGTAATTGAGTTTACGGATGTATTATTCGCAGTAGATTCTATTCCGGCAATCTTTGCGATATCAAAAGATCCATTTATCCTTTATACATCTAACATTTTTGCGATTTTAGGATTGAGGTCTTTATATTTCCTATTGTCCAACTTCATTCATATGTTCAGCAAATTACCTTATGGATTGGCAGTAATTTTGAGTTTCATTGGTGTGAAGATGTTGATTTCCCCTTGGTATCATATTTCTTCGCCGATTTCATTGGGAATTGTAGGAGGAATCTTGGTTTTATCAGTAGTTATTTCGATAATGTTTCCTGAAAAAGAAGAAGCTAAATAAAAAACGTCAAATGCTTACTTTAGCATTGATAAAAAAGCGAGAGTGGTACTAGATACCACTCTCGCTTTTTGTTATGATTTAATACTTTCATCAATCTTTTTAGAAAAACAATTGTCATATTATGTTAAAAAC
>Ga0308157_10003750_pt1 | contig 21409 bp, 18 predicted proteins | sample PhyBR1_FD_201035 | JGI IMG/M metagenome (GOLD analysis project Ga0308157, IMG submission 201035) | Phyllosphere microbial communities from UC Gill Tract Community Farm, Albany, California, United States - DLSLB.R1 | ecosystem: Host-associated > Plants > Phyllosphere > Unclassified | place: USA...
CATGCAGTTCGCTGATGGCCAGGCCTTCGGAAAAATACTGCAGCGGCGACCAGTTGATGTCGATGTCGTCGGCCGTGATGACGCTGTCCTTGCTGCGATAGACCAGATGCCCGATGTGCATGCGGTGGTACAGCGATCCGGAGACGCCGCTGACGGCGATCTGCCCCCCGCTGGCGTTGGCGATGCGCTGCACCAGCTGCTGCAAGGTCGATTCGCGGCCCAGCAGCCAGAAGGCGCCGGCCAGCAGCGCCACCAGCACGCCGAGCGAAACCAGCACGCGACGCGGCCAGCGCCGGCGCGGCGGGGTGGCGGCGTTCGGCGCTTCCGGCGACGCCGGGGTTGGAGTGTCTTGGTTATCGGCCATCAGAAGGTGAATCCCAGCGAGAAGTGCAATCGGTATTTGTGGACCGCGTGGCCGTAGGCGACGTCCACGTTGATCGGCCCGACGGGGCTTTTCCAGCGGCCGCCGGCGCCGTAGCCGGATTTCGGATGCAGCGCGCTGAAGGTGTCGCCCGCGTTGCCGGCGTCGTAGAACACGGCCATGCCGTAGGTGGGCTTGAACCAGTACTGGAACTCGGCGCTGCCGGTGGCCAGGTAGCGGCCGCCGGTGACGGCGTCGCCTTCGTGCACGCCCAGCTCCTGGAAGGCGTAGCCGCGCACCGACTGGTCGCCGCCGGCGCGGAACTGGTACACGGCCGGCACGCCGTTCTTGTCGCGCGAGGCCAGCGCGCCCAGTTCGGCCCGCAGTACCAGGTTGGTGCTGGTGGTCAGCGGCCGGTACCACACGGCGCGCGCGTAGCCGCGCACGAAGGCCTCGTCGGTCAGGATGGGCAGCAGCGCGCCGCCCAGCTGCGCGTTGAGCGCGTAGCCCTTGGTCGGGAACAGCAGGTTGTCCAGCTTGCGCCAAGTGACGGCATAGGTCAGCGGCAGGCTTTTGCTGGTGCTGGACGGGATGCCGTCCAGCGTCTTGGTCTCGGTCAGCAGCTCCAGCGACAGGCTGCGTTCGAGCAGCGGCGTGCCCCAGGCGCGCTTGCCGGCCACGCTGGCCACGCTGGTGACTTCGCCGGAAATGTCGCTGCGCTCGAACGAGGCGCCGAAGCTGTCGTTGTAGCCGTCGGCGGTGGTGGGGAAGTAGAAGTCGCTGCGCGCGGTCTGCTTCTTGGTCTCCAGCGTCAGCGCGCTTTTCATGCGCAGGCCGAACACCGCCAGGTCGTCATACGCCAGCGAGGCGCGGTTGCCGGTGTTGGTGCTGAAACCCAGGCCGGCGCTGACGTTGCGGCGCTTGTTCTCGGTCACGCGCACCAGCAGCGGCAGCGGCGCCATCGCGGCTTCGGCGTTCTGCTTCGGCGTGGCGGCGCCGGCATCCAGCTGCTCGTTGAGTACCGCGCCCATGTCGGCGCTGACCTCCACGCTGCTGAAGTAGCCGGTGTCCTGCAGGCGCGCCTGGTAGGATTGCAGCGCGGCCTCGCTGTAGTAGTCGCCCGGATGGATGGGATTCAGGTTGCGCACGATGGCGGCCGGGTAGCGCTTCAGGCCTTCCACCCGCAGCTCGCCGAAGCGCAGCTCCGGGCCGCTGTCGAGCACCACCCGCAGCGTGGCCACGTGGTTGTCCGGGTCCACCGTGGCCTGGGTGTCGGTCAGCTGCGCGCGCGGGTAGCGCGTCTGCACCACCTGGCGCAGCAGGCCGCGCTTGGCCTGCTCCCAGTCGGTCTGGCGGAACACCTGGCCTTTCTTGAGCGTCCAGCCGGCCTTCAGCGCGGTGGTGTCGAACTGTTTTTCGGGCGGCAGGTCCGGCACCGGCGCGAAGCCCTGCAGCACCAGGTCGATGTCGCCGACCCGCACCGGCTCGCCCGGCTGCACGCTGACTTCGACCCGGGGCGTGTCGCCGTCGCGGTCGAGCCGGGCGGCCACCACCGGCGAGTAGTAGCCGTCGGTGGCCGCCAGCGTCTTGACCTGCTCGGGCGCGGCGCGCACCAGGCGCACCAGCTGCTCGCGGTCCATGCGCGCGTTGCCGCGAAAGCGCAGCAGGTCAAGATTCTGTTCCAGCAGTTCCCGCAGCGGGGCGGGGGCGTCGATGTGGACGTCGTATTTCAATCCCTGCGCGGCGGCGGGCAGCACAACGGCTGCGACAACGCCGGCCACGGCGAGGCGGCCGGATACTTTTGCCACAACTTGTGCCAAAATTCGTGATCCTGCCATTTTTTTTGCTGGCGATGCCGGTAACATGAGACTCCATCAGGGTGTACGCTGGCTGACATGTTACCGGATTGCCCTAAAAGATGGCGTACTTATAACGTTGCAAGACCCTGCAAGTCCTTGAAAGAACAAAGCAATGCTGCCTACCGATTCCGCCCTGGTCCTGTTTAGCGGTGGCCAAGACTCCACCACCTGCCTGGCCTGGGCGCTGAAGCACTACGCGCGCGTGGAGACCATCGGCTTCGATTACGGCCAGCGCCACGCCGTCGAGCTGACCGTGCGCCCGTCCGTGATCGCGCGCCTGCGCGCCCACTCGCCCGAGTGGAACGCCAAGCTGGGCGAGGACCACATGATCGACCTGTCGCTGATCTCCGAGATCTCGCAGACCGCGATGACGCACGATATCGCCATCGAGACCCAGGCCAACGGCCTGCCCAACACCTTCGTCCCCGGCCGCAACCTGCTGTTCATGACGGTGGCCGCCACCGTGGCCTACCGGCGCGGCCTGACGGTGCTGGTGGGCGGCATGTGCGAGACCGACTTCTCCGGCTACCCGGACTGCCGCGACGACACCATGAAGGCGCTGCAGGTGGCGCTCAACCTGGGCATGGACACCCGCCTCAAGCTGGAGACCCCGCTGATGTGGCGCGACAAGCGCCAGACCTGGGAGCTGGCGCAGGAGCTGGGCGGCCAGGCGCTGGTCGACCTGATCCGCGACGGCACCCACACCTGCTACCTGGGCGAGCGCGGCGCGCTGCACGACTGGGGCTATGGCTGCGGCACCTGCCCGGCCTGCGCCCTGCGCGCGCGCGGCTACCGCCAGTTCGCGGGCACCGAGGTGTAGATGCCCGCCACCCCCCGGGCGCGGCTGCGCCGGCTGCTGCAGGCTTCGCTCTCGCCGGGCGTGCTGGCGGTGCTGGTGCTGGCCGGCTGCCTGGGGGCGACCGGCGCGCTGTGGCAGGGCGCCCGCGCGCAGGCCGGGCAGGAGCTCGATGCCGACTTCAACAGCCGTGTGCGCGAGCTGGTCAACAGTCTCGACCGCCGCATGCGGACCTATGAGCAGGTGCTGTACGGCGTGCAGGGCCTGTTCGCCAGCTCGGTCGTGGTGGACCGCGCCGAGTTCCGCGCCTACCTGGCCGGGCAGAACCTGGACGCGCACTTCCCCGGCATCCACGGCGTCGGCTACATGGCGATGGTGACGCCGGAGCGGCGCGCCGCACACGAACGGCTGGTCAGGCAGGACGGCGATCCCGGCTACCGCATCCGGCCGGACGGCGCGCGCCCCTGGTACGCGCCGGTGGTGTACCTGGAGCCGTCCGGCGGCACCAACCGCCACGCGTTCGGCTACGACGCCGCGTCCGAGCCGGTGCGGCGCGGCGTGCTGGAGCAGGCGCGCGACTCCGGCCTGCCCGCCGTCAGCGGCCGCATACGGCTGGTGCAGGAGGAGGTCGAGCCGGCCCAGTCGGGCTTCTTGATGGTGCTGCCGGTGTACCGGCACGGCCAGCCCACCGGCACCGCGGCCGCGCGCCGCGCCTCCATCGAGGGTTGGGTGTACGCGCCGTTCCGCATGGGCGACCTGATGGCCGGGCTGGGCGGGGCGCGCGCCGCCGCGCTGGCGGTCCAGATATATGACGGCGACGCGCTGGCGCCGGCCGCGCTGATGTACGAGAGCCATCCGGGCGGCGCCGGCGGCCAGCTCAGCAGCGTGCGCCGGGTCAGCGCCGGCGGCCATCCGTGGACGCTGCTGATCGCCGCGCGGCCGGGCGCCGCGCCGGAGCGCGACCCGGCGCGCCAGGTGGCGCTTGGCGGCATGTTGTTGAGCGCCTTGCTGGCCGGCCTGACCTGGCTGCTGGCGCGCGGCCGCGTGCGGGCCCGCGCCGCGCAGGCGCGCGCCGAGCAGCTGGCCGGCGAGCTGCGCGAGGGCCAGGCCACGCTGCGGGTGCTGGCCGACGGCGCCCAGCGCAGCCAGGCGATGTTGCGCAGCATTCTCGATTCCACCGTCGACGGCATCCTGGTCGACAACCTCAAGGGCGGCGTGCTGAACGCCAACCGCCGCTTCCGCGAGCTGTGGAGCGTGCCCGAGCAGCTGGACTGGCAGGCCGACGGCGCCGCGCTGATGGCGCACATGGCGCGGCAGCTGCGCCATCCGGGCCAGGCCACGCCACCGGCGCCGGCCGCGGGCGGGCCGCCGGCCAGCCGGCTGGAACTGCTGCAGCTGAAGGACGGCCGCGTGATCGAGCAGCACACGCGCGGCCTGCTGCTGGGCAGCGAGCCGGCGCGGCTGTGGTCGTTCCGCGACATCACCGAGCGCACCCAGGGCGAGCAGCGCGAGCGCAACCGGCGTCAGGTGCTGGAGCTGCTGGCCACCGGCGCGCCGCTGCCGGCCATCCTGGAGAGCGTGGTGCTGGGCGTCGAGGCCGGCAACGAGGAGATGTTGTGCAGCATCCTGCTGCTCGACGAGGCCGGCGAACGCCTGCTGGTGGGCGCGGCGCCCAGCCTGCCGGCCTTCTTCAACGCCGCCGTGCACGGCCGCCCGATCCACGGCAGCCAGGGCGCCTGCGCGCAGGCGGTGCTCACGCGCAGCCGGGTGATCGTCGAGGACATCCGCAGCGCCTCGGCCTGGACCGAGTACCGCGACCTGGCGCTGCGCGCCCGGCTGGGCTCGTGCTGGTCCGATCCGATCCACGGCGCCGGCGGCAACGTGCTGGGCACCTTCGCCATCTACCACCGCGAGCCGCACTCGCCCAGCGCGGCCAACCTCGCGCTGATCGAGCAGGCCGCGCGGCTGGCCGGCATCGCCATCGAGCAGGCCCAGGCGGCGGCCGCGCTGCGCGCCGGCGAGGCCCGCTTCCGCAGCCTGTACGACCACGCGCCGGTGGCGCTGTGGGAGCAGGACTGGTCGGCGGTGCGCGCCGCGCTGGCCGAGCTGGAACTGTCCGGCGTCGACGACCTGGGCCGCTACCTGCAGGCCAACGGCAGCCAGCTGCGCCGCCTGGCCGGGCTGGTGCGCATTGTCGACGTCAACGCCGCAGCGCTGGCGCAGGTGGGCGCGGCGCCGGGCCGGCACGCGGCGCCACGGCTGACGCTGGCGCAGAATTTCGACGAGGCCGCCATGCCCAGCTTCGCGCTGGCGCTGACCGCGCTGGCGCAGGGCCAGCACTTCTTCGCCTGCGAGGGCAGCTTCGAGCGGCTCGACGGCACGGTGCGGCTCAACGAGCTGACCCTGCTGGTGATGCCGGGCCACGCGCACAGCCTGGACTTCGTGATCGTCTCGACGCTGGACGTGACCGAGCGGCGCCGCCTGCACGACGAGCTGCGGGTGCTGGCCACCACCGACTTCCTGACCGGCCTGCCGAACCGGCGCGAGTTCATGCGCCGGCTGGAGGACGAGCACGCGCGGCTGCGGCGCGACGCCGGCGGCCGCGCCGCCGTGCTGCTGCTGGACGTCGACCACTTCAAGCGCATCAACGACGAGCACGGCCACGCGGCCGGCGACGCCGTGCTGCGCCAGCTGGGGGCAGCGCTGCGCGAGGGCCAGCGCCAGATCGACGTGGTCGGGCGCATCGGCGGCGAGGAGTTCGCGCTGCTGTTGCCGGGCACGGCGCCGGAGGAGGCGGCGGTGCTGGCCGAGCGCCTGCGCCAGCGCGTGGCGCGGACGCCGATGGGGCGCGACGGCGGCGCCGCGCCGGCGGTGACGGTCACGGTGACGGTGAGCATCGGGATCGCGGCGCTGGACGGCGGCGAGGGCGGCGGCGAGGCGGCCCTGCGGCGCGCCGACCAGGCGCTGTACTGCGCCAAGCACGGCGGCCGCAACCGGGTGGCGCTGGCGGGGGAGGAGACGGGGAACGAGGCGGGGAAAGAGGCGGATCGGCCGGGAGTTCAGGTCCCGGCCGCTTCCGGTTGAAACTGGGGCTTAGACCGCGTGTTCCATGGTGGCGCGCAGCTGCTGGCGGCGCGAGCGCGAGCGGAACACCATGTACAGGCCGACGGGGATCAGCAGCGGCAGCAGCAGGGGCGAGACCGCCGCCGCCACCACCACGGCCAGCAGCACCAGGCCGCTGATCATCAGGATGCCGAGGCCGGCGAACAGCAGGCCGACGAACACGGCGGCGCAGGTGATGGCGACCGCGGCGATCAGCAGGCCGCCGCCGGCGAACACGGTGCCGAGCAGGAAGCCCAGCGGGCCGTCGATCTCGTCGCCGTCGATGTTGACGTGCATGCCGTCACCGAAGATCGACTGCCACGCGGCGACAGCCAGCAGGGCGACGAAGGCGGCGAATACCAGTTTTTTTGCGGTGATTTTCATGGCGGACCTCGGTGGTTGGGTGGTTCTGTTTTATCCAGTGCCGTTTGGCATGGTTGAACTGTAGCGGTCGCCCCCGGCTGCGGCCAGCGGATTGCGACAGACCGGCAAATTGGCGGGATGGAATGCTTGTCCGGCGCGACGAGCCGGAATCCTCCTTGATTTAAAGTTATGCCTGCCTATACTGATACTCTGACCATTGCAGGGAGGGCTCCAACATGGCTTGGCTAGAATTGAGCGAGGGTCAATCGCTATCCTCGATTTGCAAGCGGACCTGGCGCCAGCGCAGCGCACAGCACCTTTCCGGCGGAGGCCCCAAGGGCCCGCCATCGGCGCCGCCGACGATACCGCCCATCATCATCACGCCGTTCAGCTACCACACGCCGGACCCGGCCATCGACCCGCGCGTGACGCCGCTGCGCCCGCCCATCATGCCGCCACCGCGGCCGTGCATCTCGTGCTGAACGCCGGCTGAGCACACCGCCGCCGGACGTAAAAAAAGCCCGCTACAAGCGGGCTTTGGTGCTGGGCGGGCGGTTTATGCCCGCGCCTTGCGGCGGCGCGCAATGACGCCCACCAGGCCCAGGCCGGCCAGCATCATGGCGTAGGTTTCCGGTTCCGGCACCGGCGCGGTCAGGTACAGGCCGGTGTTCGAAGTGGCCTGCAGCGTGGTGTAGAACTTGTCCACGCCGCTGCCGGCGTTGAACGCGTAGAACGCCGTGGCGTTGCCCGGGCCACCCTGGCCATTGCCGAAGTGCAGGCCGACGATGACATTGCCGGTCAGCAGCTGCGGGAAGTCATAGGTGGTGATGTGGCTCACCGGATCGACCGCGACGTTGAACGAGGTGATCGGCGCGCCGCTCTGGCCGAACAGCGAGAACTCGGTTGCCAGGAGGCCGGCGACGGTGGCCGTGTCGGCCGGCGAACTGTTGATCAGGTTGCCCGAGATGAAGCCGGCGCAATGCGAGACCGTCACGCCTGGCGCGTCGAAGAAGATGTCGGCGACGCTGCAGTCGGTGGCCGAGGCCAGGCCGGAGGCCGACAGCAGGGCTGCCGCGGCGATTTTTGGAAGTAATTTTTTCATAATAAACCTATCTCAATAAAAACGCGGGTTGGATTGGCGATGGCGGCGGCTGGAGAAACCCAGCAGGCCAAGGCCGGTCAATAGCATCGCGTAGGTGCGGGGTTCGGGAACCGCCGCGATGTAGGAATGGTTGTCCGACTCGAAGGCGTTCTGGTTGGACGAGAACGTGACCCGGGTGATGGTCGTGCCGTGGTCGGCGAAGAAGTTCATGTAGAAGCCGGTCTGCTGGTTGCCGTTGGCCAGCAGGCTGGCGGCCGACGCCATGGCGTCGCCGTTGATCTGCAACACCTGCGTGTTGCCGCTGTACAGGGTGACGATATTGTAGTTGTCCGGCGAGCCCATGTAGTAGCCAAAGTAGCTCACGCCGAGGCCGCCGAACGTCACGCTGGACGACGATGGCTGGCCGTTGCTCACGCCGACCGAGAAGAAGGCGGTGGTGTCGCCCGGTGGTGGCGCCGCGTAGCCGGGATTGCCCGGCGACGGGATCAGCGCGCCGGCCTGGTCGTAGGTGGCGAAGCCGGACGGCAGCAGGCCGTCGTCGAAGGTGTTGGTGGTCACGCCGGCGACCGCGGAGGTCAGGCCGCCGGTCGCGGTGTAAGTGACGGCGGCGCCGGCGTTCAGGGCGGCGCCGGCCAGGCCAAGGGCCAGCAGGGTTCTGGAGATCATTTTGGACGTTCCTTATGCTTTTAATTTTATTAACAAATGGAAACTGATGATTCAATATTGATAATAATCATATTTTCGTGACAATATCTGCTGAAATTTAGAATGTTTCTTCGGTTTTTTGCGCCCATCGCAGTGGCGCCGTGACAATTGCGTGTCAAAAACCCACACATCTTGCGGCCGGGCGCTTATCATTTCACCCCATCCACTTTCCAGGCGAACCCCGGCATGAGCGCAGACTACCCCGACACCGAACAGCAGCAGGACGACGACGCCCCGATCCAGGAGGCGCGCGTATGGCAGGGGAATGGCTGGACCGCGCGCGTCATCAAGAACGACGACGACGAGGGCTGGGCGGTGGCGATGATCAAGGACGGCGAGCCGGAACCGGCGCTGGTCGGCCCGTGGACCATGGGCCGCGACAAGAAGAACCCCAAGCCGCTGGACGTGAACGCCTTCAACACCCTGGTCAAGACCGCCAACGAGGTGATCCGCCGCCACGAGCAGCAGCTGCACGCGCAGCTGCACAAGCATGTGTTCGTCAACGGCGAGGCCGGCCAGGTCCGCGTCAACCTCGACATCGTGCCCGACGAGGACGACCCCTACGCCACGCTGAGCGCGTTCGACCCCTACGGCGAGGAGCTGGCGCAGGTGCGGGTGGCGCCGACCTTCAAGCTCAGCGTGGCCAGCGCCTCGGCCTGGATCGACGGTGGCTATCGTAAACCGTAGTTACTCAGCATTAGTTCTTTACTAGAATTAAGATTTCGTTAAATAAACGTGTAAGCAAATGTAACATCCTATTGTGCGCGGCCGGGCAAAAAGGACGAGGCTGATACATTTTGATCTCCCTTTTTTTAGGAGTTTAAAATGATTAAAATCAAAGCCCTGGCTGGCGCCCTAGTAATGACCGGTGCGGCCTTCCTGTCGCAAGGCGCGATGGCGGCCGATGTCAGCAATCCCGATACCGCGCTGGACCTGACCAGCGGTGCGGACTATGTCGGCCACATGATCACCGGCAACCACGCCGGTGACACCTTCACCGACAAATACACGTTCACCCTGACCGGCTCCTCGACCGTCGTGGGCGACCTGCTGTCGTACACCGGCAATGCCAAGAACGGCCTGGACATCACCAACCTGGCGCTGTACGGCACCAGCGGCTTGCTGTTGACCGGTACCCAGGTGTCGACCGGCGCCACCGATATTTGGCAGCTGAGCTCGGCCACCCTGGGCGCGGGCGACTACTACCTGGCGGTGAGCGGCAGCGCCGTGTCGAAGTCGGCCGGTTCGTATTCGCTGGGCGTGACCGTGACCCCGGTGCCTGAACCGGAAACCTATGCCATGCTGCTGGGTGGCCTGGGCCTGATGGGCGTGGTGGCACGCCGCCGCAAGCAGTCCGGCAACGCATAAGCTTTTTGCCGCACACGCGAACAGCCAGGCCGTCGAAAGACGGCCTGGCTGTTTTTGTTTCGGTGGCCTGGTGGGGCCGGACCTGCTAGTATTTCCTATGCGCATTAGCTCACACTAGGAAAATCGATGGAAAGTCGCCTCACCCGCCTGGAAGCCGTCCAGACCATGTTGCTTGAAATCGGGCAGAAGTCGAGCAGCTGCACCGACATCAGCGAGTTCCTGCAGGCCGTGCACGCGGCGCTGGGACGCATCATGTACGCGGCCAACTTCTTCGTGGCGCTGAGCGACCGCGACGGGCCGGTCAACCAGGTGCGCTTCGTCTATTTCGTCGACGAGGTGGACGACCCGCCCAGCCGCGACGAATTGTTCGAGCTGGTCGAGGGCGAGTCGCCGACCGCCACCGTGATCGCCACCCGCGAGCGCATGGTGATGACGGCGGCCGAGCACCTGTCGCGGCGCGAATCGAACGCCGGCTTCGGCATCGGCACCATCGCCGAGCACTGGATGGGCTGCCCGCTGCTGGACCAGAACCACCAGGCGCTGGGCGCCATCGTGATCCAGAGCTACGACAAGCAACATACCTTCAGCGAGGAAGACCAGGCGCTGTTCGCGCTGATCGCCAACCACGTGTCGAGCGCGCTGCAGGGCCTGCAGAGCATGGACCGGCTCGAGCGCGCGGTGCAGGAGCGCACCGCCCAGCTGTCGCACGAGGTGGCCGAGCGCCGCCGCGCCGAGGCCATCCAGCGCGCGCTGTACGAGCTGGCCAACCTGTCGGCCACCGCCACCGGCGGCAGCCGCCTGAACATGCGGCTGCACCAGATCATCAGCGAGCTGGTGCCGGCGCAGAATTTCCTGATGGCGCTGTACCACGCGGACACCAAGGAAATCAGCATCCCGTATTTTGTCGACCAGAAGGACGAGCACGCGCCGGTCAAGCGCTTCGACTACGGGGTCGGCATGTCCTCGTACATTTTGCAGCGCAAGCAGGCCATGCTGCTGGACCGGGCCGGCTTCCAGGCGCTGGTCGACAGCGGCGAGATGGAGCACCCGCTGGGCAACACCGACATCGCCAGCTGGATGGGCGCGCCGATGCTGCTGGGCGACGTGGCCTACGGCGTGATCATCGTGCAGAGCTACGACGAGACGGTGACCTACACCCAGGCCGACCTCGACATCCTGGCCTTCATGGCCAGCCACGTGGCGGTGGCGATCGCGCGCATGCAGGCCGACCGCGAGATCCGCCGCGCCAAGGAGGCGCTGGAGGAGCAGAACGCGGCGCTGGAGAACGCGCTGACCTCGCTCAAGGACGCGCAGGGCGAGCTGGTGCGGCAGGAGAAGCTGGCCTCGCTGGGCCGGCTGGTGGCCGGCGTGGCGCACGAGATCAACACGCCGCTGGGCATCTGCGTGACCGCCACCAGCCACCTGGTGGAGGAGCTCAAGCTCACGCGCGAGGACATGGCGGCCGGCACCCTGGACGAGGACGGCCTGAACCAGTTCTTCGACATCATCGCGCAATCGCTGCGCATCATGACCACCAACACCCAGCGCGCGGCCGCGCTGGTGCGCAGCTTCAAGCAGGTGGCGGTGGACCAGTCGTCCGACGATATCCGCAGCTTCAACCTGCGCAAGTACCTGGACGAGGTGCTGCTGTCGCTGCAGCCCAAGCTCAAGGGCAAGCCCATCGCCGTGGAGATCGATTGCGACGAGCACATCAACATGGCCAGCTTCCCCGGCGCGGTGTCGCAGATCGTCACCAACATGGTGGTCAACTCGCTGGTGCACGGCTTCGAGGAGGGGCAGTCCGGCAAGATCAAGATCAGCGGCAAGGTCGACGGCGACTTCGTCGACTTCCAGTTCAGCGACGACGGCGTCGGCATGGACAGCGCCACGCTGGCGCAGCTGTTCGATCCCTTCTTCACCACCAAGCGCGGCTCGGGCGGCAGCGGGCTGGGCGCGCACATCCTGTACAACCTGGTGACGGGCGCGCTGGGCGGCACCGTCAAGGTGGTCAGCGCGCCGGGCATGGGGCTGCACTACAAGCTGCGCTTCCCCAAGGTCAAGCGCAAGTAGACGCGACGGCCTGGCGCGGCGCTGTCGTCAGGCGTGCCATGGCTTGGCCGTCTACGGCCCGCGGCGCGCGGTTGCCCCCAGCTGGAATCGCCGCCGCCGTTGCCGCGCAGGCGGCAAGACCTGTGTGCGGCGGTGAACTTCGCTCAGTCCGGGAAGCGCTCGTTGATGGCGACCGCCTTGTCGATGTTCTGGCACAGCAGGTCGACGTACAGCGGGTCGAGGTGGTGGCCGGCCACTTCGCGCAAATGCGCCACCACCTGGTCGATCGGCCACGCCTCCTTGTAGCAGCGCTTGTGCATCAGCGCGTCGAACACGTCGGCCACGGCGACGATGCGCGCGTACAGGTGGATGTCGTGGCCCTTGAGGCCTTGCGGATAGCCGCTGCCGTCGAATTTCTCGTGGTGCTGGTGGGCGATCACGGCGGCCGCCTTCAGGATCGGGCGCTGCGAGCCGTCCAGGATGGACAGGCCGACGGTCGGGTGCTGCTTCATGATTTCCCATTCGGCCGCGTCGAGCTTGCCCGGCTTGAGCAGCACCGCGTCCGGCGTGGCGATCTTGCCGATGTCGTGCATCGGCGCGGCGTGGCGCAGCACGGCCGTCTCGTCCTCCGGCATGCCGGAAGCCTGGGCCAGCAGGTGGCACACCTCGGACATGCGGCGCACGTGGTTGCCCGCCTCGTTGGAGCGCGACTCGACCACATCGCCCAGGCGCAGGATCAGCTCGGCCTGGGTGTCGGTGATTTCCTGCGTCAGCAAAATATTATCGAAGGCGATGGCGACGCCGGAGCAGAACACCTCCAGCAGCTTGGTGTCGATCTCGGAGATTTCGTCGACGCCCTTGAGCACCAGCAGCGAGGCCTTGCCGCTGCTGTTGGGGAAGTAGCCGATGTAGGTGTCGCCCTCGACGCGCGAGATCTTGTTGCTCTTGGCGGCGTCGAGCTGGGCCAGCACGTCGGGGCTGAGCAGGGTGCCGTCCTCGTCGCCGATCTGGGCCAGGATTTCGTAATCGTTTTCGCCGGTGATGGCGGTGGCGCCGCGCAGGCGCAGCAGCATGCTGTGTTCCAGGCGCAGCAGCGCCACCACCTGCTGCAGCAGGCCGTTGGCGAAGTCCTTCAGGTTACGCTGCTGGAAGATGTGGGCCGAGGCGGCGATCACGCGCTCCAGGCCCTCGCGGTAGTTGAGCTGCTGGCGGCGGGCCTCCTCGACCTTCATGATGTCGCGGTAGGCGCGCAGCGCGGCGAAGGTGGTGGTGAACAGCTTGGTGCGGTCGAGCTCGGTCTTTTCCTTGTAGTCGTTGATGTCGTAGTTGACGATCACGCGTTCCTCGGGCGCCTGGCCGGGCTGGCCGGTGCGCAGCACGATGCGGGTGAACTGGTTGTCGAGGTCCTCGCGCATCCAGCGCGCGACCTCCAGGCCGCTGTCCTCCTTCTCCATCACGACGTCGAGGAACACCAGCGCCACGTCGGCCTCGCGCGCCAGCACTTCCTTGGCCTCGGCGCCGCTGTAGGCGTGCACGAAGCTCAGGGCGCGGCCGTCGAGACGGAAGCGGCTCAGGGTCAGCTTCGTGATGTCGTGGATGTCCGGTTCGTCGTCGACCAACAGGACTTTCCAGGGCGCTAGCTTAGGCGAGGCAGCAGACAAAAAAGACATAAGGACGAGTTCCGCAAAATGGCACTACTGAATGAGTTTTTCGATTGTAGTCTTACCCACTGATATTAACAACAGGCAACAAAAATTCCTGCTGCCTTGCACAACACTCCGGAGCTGTCCGGGCAGTCTGATTGTACGGCGCGTTGTTCCACGACGGCGCAGCGTTAGTCTGCCGTAACGCCATGTGCTACCGGAACAATACTTCGTTTTTGGCAATATTGCTATCTCTGTGAGAAATATTTTGGTGGGTTGTGCAACAACTGGGCGGCGGCGTGGTTCGAGCTGGAAATTTGCCAGACGCTGTCTGGCAAATGTTTGAAGGCGGTGGACGCAAAAAAGCCCGCAAGGCGCGTGAGGCGCGTTGCGGGCCGGGACAGCTGGGGTGACTTAGTTCAGCGTCGGGAAGCCGGTCAGGTAGCCGACGGCGGCGCCGAAGCGGTCGCGGTAGTTGGCGCGGATCAGCGGGTCCAGGATCGGCTGCACCTTGCCGTGCAGCGCCGATTCCCAGTCGCCCGGATGCTGGAAGTTGCTCATGATGTAGGCGAAGCCGTTGATGTCATCGACCGCGTGCAGGCCGGTCGACTCCGCGCCGGCCGGCGTCGACAGCAGGCGCGTCAGCGTCTTGGTGTCGACGTTGTACGCCCACAGGAAGTTGTTGACGTGCAGGCCGCTGTCCTCGCCGATGAACAGGGTGCGCAGCTTCTCCGAGAACTTGATGTTGTCCGGATTGGCGATCTTGTCCGGATTGGCCAGGTTGCCCAGCGCGTCCGGCGTGGCCAGGTCCTCGCCCACCAGCGCCGGCACCGCGGCCATGTCGACCGGCACCCATTCGCTGTTGATGGCGGCGCCGGTGTCGTCCACCTGGCCGGCCTTCAGGTTCAGCGCGTACACGATGCCGGCGCTCGGGCCCTGGATCTTGATGCCGCCCGAACCATCCTTCATGGCGCCGTTGATGTAGCTCATCGCCGAGTAGGCGATCTTGTCCTTGGCGTTGACGGTCGTGCCCTCCATCTTGGTGAAGCCCATGCTGCCGCCCTTGAACGCGGCGTAGCGGTGGGTTTCCAGGAAGGCGGCGGCCTTCTCCTTGCCCGGCACGATCTTGATCCAGTTGGTCTTGCCGCTGAACGGGATCTTGGTGTACGTGGTGTCGGCCGGATCGCTGGTCTTGACGCTGAGGATGTCGGCCGCCTTCAGCGAGTCGGCCAGGGCCTTGATCTCGGCGCTGGTGGCGCTGCCCAGCTTGATCCACGACAGCGTGGCCGAGCCGCCGTTCTCGGCGGTCTTCTGCGTCCATTTGGCCACGTACAGGGTGCCGCTCGACAGGTCCTGCGCCTTGTCGGCCACAAACATGAACAGGCCGCCGTTGGTGGCGTCGTCGCCCATCAGCGCGGTGCGCTCGTCCGGCATCACCTGCACCAGCTCGTGCGAGATGCGGCCCATGCAGTAGTGCTTCTTGATGCTGCCGGTGCCGTCCGGGTTGACGGTGATCTCCGGCATGTGGCCGTAGTGGTAGGGGTTGGCCTTGGTGGCGTCGCCGAACAGGTTGGTGCTGAAGTTGGCGAACTGGGTGTTGCTGGCGATGCTGGTCGCGTCCGGCTCGTACTCTTCGCTCGACAGGTGGGTGTTCCACGGCGAGCGGCTGGCGCCGCAGGTGATCCACAGGCCGTTGACGCCGGCGGTGTTGACGTTGTGGTACTTGACCAGCGACAGCGCGCCGGTGGTCTTGTCCTGGTCCAGCGTCAGCACGGCGATCGGCGACGGCAGCATGCCGTACATCGAATCACCCTTGACGTTGCGGGTGGTGTATTCGAACTGCACCACGGCGAACACGGTGTTGCCCTTGACGCCAGGCACGGTCGGCGCGGCCAGCTTGAGCAGCGAGGTGCCGTCCGGGCAGTCCGAGAAGAACTGGCGGCCGCCGGCGTCGGTCTTGTCGACGATCGGCTGGTTGTTGATGTTGTAGTAGCCGCCGGCCAGGATGGTGCCGCCGCTGCCGTTGGGCACGTTGGCGCCGGTGATGAAGAAGGTCTGGTAGGCCAGCGAGTAGGGCTGGGTCTTGCCGTCGGAGTAGGTCAGGTTCAGCGTCGAGCCGACCGTGGTGGTGGCCATGGCGGCGGCGTTGGCCAGCGATGGCGCGGCCATGCCGGTGAAGGTGACGGACAGCAGTTGCGGTGCTTGCGCGGCGGTGTCGCCGCCGCCGCAGGCCGACAGCAGGGCGGCGGTCGCGCTGCCGCCTGCCAGCGGCAGCAACGGCGCGCTGGACAGGAACTTGAGGATGCTGCGGCGGGACGGATCGAGGGACTCGGTCATGGGAAAATCCTGTTGTAGTTGTGGCCGTTCCATGTGCCTGCGCCGGGCGCGGCATCATGCGAGGTGGTGGCTGCACCTCGACGGGCGTAATATTAAGGATTTGTTATGACAGGGGCGTGACATCGGCCCAGGTAAGTTTGGTAACAAAGCGCTTCAGGCGGTGCCCGCGATGGCGAAACGGGCTATATTGAAAGCATCAACTGTGAAGGAGAAGCAAATGCGAGCATCCACCCGTACCTTGCTGGCCGCGTCGTTGGCGCTGCTGGCCGGTGCCGCCTGGGCCGACGTCAGCGTCAGCTACGTCAAGCCGGAGGACTTCACCGACGTGCCGCGCAACGCCATCGACCGCGAGCGCGTGCTCAAGGATTTCAGCGATTATTTCGCCACGCTCAACGCCAAGCTGCCGCCCGGCCAGAACCTGAAGATCGAAGTGCTGGACATCGACCTGGCCGGCCGCATGTGGCCGCGCCGCAATGGCGGCGAGGATATCCGCATTCTCAACGGCGGCGCCGACTGGCCGCGCATGCGCCTGCACTACACGCTGGAGCAGGACGGCAAGGTGCTGCGCAGCGGCGACGAGCAGGTCTCGAACATGAGCTACATGCAGGGCATCAGCCGCTACGGCGACAGCGACACCCTGCGCTACGAGAAGCAGATGCTGGACGACTGGTTCAACAAGGCCATCGTGCCCAAGGTGGCCAAGCGCTGACGCGCGTGGTCAGCCGATGCGGTTGACCTTGGGGAACTTGGCCAGGAACTCCGGCGCCATCGGCGTCACCTGGCTGGTCTTGTAGTTGAAGAAGACGAAGCCGGACTTGGCCATCGCCACCAGCGTGCCGTCCTTGGGGCGGGTCACGCGGAAGGTGATGTCGCCGCCGTACTGGTTGAAGTCCATCACGCCGATCTCGAACAGCAGCTGGTCGCGCGCGTGGGCCTCGGCCTTGTAGGTGGTGGCCAGGTCGGTGACGATGATGCCGACGCCGTCGCTGCCGGTTTCCTGCACGCCGAACTCGAACAGGAAGCGGGCGCGCGCCTCGGAGATCATCGAGATCATCGAGTCGTTGCCCAGGTGGTTGGCGCCGTTGATGTCGGTCACGCGCACCGTCAGCTGGGTCGAGTAATAGTATTGGTCCTCCGGGAAGGCCAGCGTCAGGCGCGCCATTACAGCTGCTCGCCCACGAACAGCAGCGTGTTGCCGTGCGCCTGGGCCGCCGCGCGCTGATGGTAGGACGAGCGGTGGTTGCAGTTGAAGCCGTGCTCGGCCCCCGGGTACACATGGATCTCGACCTGCTCGTTGTCGCCGAAGCGCTCGGCGATGCTTTGCACGGCGGCCGGCGGGATGTGGCTGTCGGCGCCGCCGAAATGCATCAGCACCGGCACCGTGATCTCGCTGGCGCGGTCGAGCGCGTTCTGGATGCCGCCGCCGTAGTAGCACACCGCCGCGTCCACCAGGCCGTTGGCGGCCGTGTGGTAGGACAGCTTGCCGCCGTAGCAATAGCCGATCGAGGCGATCTTGTCGCCCACGCCGTCCATCGCGCGCAGCGTCTTGACGGTGGCGGCGATGTCGGACTGCGCCAGCGTGAAGTCGTTGGCGTTCATCAGTTCGACGGCGCGCTTCCAGCCGGCGTCGTCGTAGCCCAGCTCGATGCGCGCGCCGTGGCGCCAGAACAGGTCCGGCGCGATCACCACGTAGCCATCGGCCGCGTACTGGTCGGCGACGTTGCGGATATGCTGGTTGACGCCGAAGATCTCCTGCAGCAGCACGATGCCCGGCCCCTTGCCGCCGCGCGGCAGCGAGACGTAGGCGCCGAAGCTGCCGTCGGCGGTGGCGATGTCGATCCAGTGGCTGTTGGTTTCCATGATGTTCCTTGTGCGGTGGTTCGGGGAGCGGCCATCCTACCCTTTTTTGCGCGGCGCTGCAGCGCGGCCATCTGCATCTAGCCTAGCGTTTGACCTTGCCGAAGGCGTCGCCGGCCTTCCAGCTTTGCATGGCCGGCGCGTTGCCGACCGCGTAGCCCAGGTTGAGCGTGAACTGCGCCTGCTGCACCATGCCCGACAAGTCCCAGTCGGCGTGGTATTCGTCGGTGACCTGGTGGTAGTCCTTTTTGAACGCGACCAGGCGCGCGGCCGATACGGCCGGGTCCTTGACGAACTCGAAGTGGCCGTCGCCGGAGAACACCGCCGAGCCGACGTTAAACGCCGGCACGCCGGCCTTGGCGAAGTTGAAGTGGTCGGCGCGGAAGTAGGCGCCGGACAGGTCGGGGATGGCCGGCGCCAGCTTCAGGCCCATCCTGCGGGCGACATCGGCGGCGGCGTCATACAGGCTGCTGCGCTCGGCCCCGGCGACGCCGATGTCGCGCGTGAGGCCGACGAAGTTCATGCTGTCCAGATTGAGGTCGGCAGTGGTCTGCGCCAGCGGCCAGGCCGGGTTGCGCACATAGGCCGCGCTGCCCAGCAGGCCTTGCTCCTCGGCGGCCGGCCATAGGAAGACTTGCGTGCGCCTGGCCGGATGCTTGACCGCTTCGGCCGCCATCGCCAGCAGGGCGGCGGCGCCGGAGGCGTTGTCGATGGCGCCGTTCCAGGTGTGGTCGCCGCGGTCGTCGCGGCGCACGCCTTCGTCCATGCCCAGGTGGTCCCAGTGGGCGGAATAGACCACCGCCTGCGATTTCAGCCTGGCGTCGCTGCCGGGCACGATGCCGGCCACGTTGAACTGTTCGATCTGGCGGATCGCGCTGTGCACCTCGGCGTGCACGCTGGTCTTCAGGTCGACCGGGCGGAAGGCGCGGGTCTCGGCCTGGGCGCGCAGCGCGTCGAGATCGAAGCCGGCGGCCTTGAACAGGGCGCGCGCGGTGTCTTCCTGCAGCCAGCCTTCGACCGGGTTGCCGGCGCCGGCCAGGTGGAAGCGCTCGTGGCTGAAGCCGTTGGCCGGCACGCTCCACGGATAGGAGGCGGACGGCGTGGTGTGAATCAGCAGCACGCCGGCCGCGCCCTGGCGCACCGCCTCCTCGAACTTGTACAGCCAGCGGCCGTAGTAGGTGTAGGCCTTGCCGGCGAAGCGGTTCGGCTCCTCGGCGGTGGGCTGCGGATCGTTGACCATCATGACCAGCACCTTGCCTTTCAAATCGGCGCCCTTGTAGTCGTCCCATTTCTCTTCCGGCGCGATGGCGCCGTAGCCGACGAACACCAGCGGCGCGTCGATGGTCAGGTCGGCCTTGCCGGCGGCGGTGCCGAACACGATCTCGCTGCCGTTCTTGGGCGTGATGCTCTTGCCGTTGGCGTCGAAGCGCACGAAGCTGCGGTCCAGCAGCTTGGTGCCCTCGATCTTGACCGGCATGCGGTAGCCGCCGCCGGCCAGCGGCTTGAGGCCGATGACGGCGGCTTGCGTCTCCAGATAACGCACCGCCAGGTCGCCGCCGCGCTGGCCCGTGCCGCGGCCTTCGAACAGGTCGTCGGCCAGGAAGGACAGGTGGGCGCGCAGCGGCGCCTCCGTCAGCACCGGCGCTTGCTGGGCGGCGGCGTGGAGGGAGGCCAGACCGAGTCCGGCGGCGATGGCGAATACTGGAAGACGCATATTTACTCCGTAATGTTTGAATCCGTGCAGAAGCGGGCTATCTTACTGTACTTGCCAAAATAAGGGATAGCCCATGAAAGTCATCATCATCACCGGGAGTTCGGACGGCATCGGCGCCGAGATGGCGCGCCAGCTGGCGCGCGGCCATGGCGGCGGCGTGGCGCTGGTGCTGGCGGCGCGCAACGCCGCCGCGCTGGAACAGGTGGCCGCCGATTGCGCGGCGGCCGGCGCGCAGACGCTGGTGGTGCCGACCGACGTGTCGGTGCAGGCGCAGTGCATGGCGCTGGTGGCGGCCTGCGTGGCGCGCTTCGGCCGCGTCGATGCGCTGATCAACAACGCCGGCCGCTCGGCGCACGCGCTGTTCGAGGAGGTGATCGACCTGGCCTGGTACGAGGAGCTCATGAAGATCAACCTGTGGGGCAGCGTGTGGTGCACGCATGCGGCGCTGCCATATTTGAAGCAGTCGCGCGGCAGCATCGTCGCGGTGTCGTCGCTGGCGGGGCTGGTCGGGGTGCCGGGGCGCACGGCCTACGGCGCCACCAAGTTCGCCATGAGCGGCTTCTTCGAGGCCCTGCGCGTGGAACTGAAGGCGGCCGGCGTGAGCGTGACGATCGCCTATCCAGGCGTGGTGGCGACGCGGATACGCTATCGCGGCTTCAACGCGGCCGGCGGGGCGCTGGGCAGCAGCAGCCTGAAAGAGGACAAGGCGATGCCGGTGGAGGAGTGCGCGCGGCTGATCGTCGACGGCATGCAGGCGCGCCGGCGCGAGGTGGTGATGTCGGCCAAGGGCAAGCTGGGACGCTGGATGAAGCTGATCGCGCCCGGCCTGGTGGAGCGCATGGCGCTGGCGGCGTTGAAGGACGAGGTGAAACCGCATTGAGCGTGTTTGCGGCGAATTGTAAGCGAGTGTAAGAGTCGGTAAGAGGTTGTAATGGTCGTCAACTGAACGATGGCCTGCGCCGTTTTTTGCTCATGCGACACGGGATAGTCCCGATGCCGAAACCCAGAAAAAGGAAATACATCATGACCAAAATTATCGCTTCCCTGATCGCCAGCCTGTTCGCAACCGCAGCATTCGCACAAGCGCCAGTCGCCGCCACCACCGCTCCAGCCGCCAAGCCAGCCGTGGTGAAAACCGAAGCGAAAGCCGAAGTGAAAGCGCCTGAAGTCAAAACCGCCGATGTCAAAACCGAAGCCAAGGCCGAAGTGAAGACCGCGAAGACCAAGACGCATCACAAAGCCAAGGCAGCTAAAGAATCCAAGGACGCAGCGCCAGTCGCCGCTGCCAAAGTAGACACCAAAGTAGACACCAAAGTAGCAGCGGCCAAGTAATTCAATAAACGATATAAACCAATTTAAAGGAAATCACATCATGAAAAAAGTAATCGCCACCCTGATCGCCACCCTGTTCGCAGGCGCCGCATTCGCCCAAGCCCCAGCCGCTTCCGCACCAGCCAGCGCACCAGCCGCATCGACCCCGGCTCCAGCCGCATCGGCGCCAGCATCGAGCGCACCGGCCAAGAAAATGCATCACAAGAAGCACAAGACCACCAAGGCCGACAGCGCACCGGCAGCTTCGACCCCGGCGCCAGCAGCATCGGCTCCAGCAGCAAGCAAGTAATCCGCCGTATCGCGGAGCGCAGCGAGGCTTCGGCCGGAATGCCGCCCAGTTCACACTGGGCGGCATTTTTCATTTGAGCGCCGCAAACAGGTTTACGGCGAGTTGTAAGCGAGTGTAAGAGTCGGTAAGAGGTTGTAATGGACGTCAACTAAACGATGGTCTGCGCCGTTTTTTGCTCATGCGACACGGGATAGTCCCGATGCCGAAACCCAGAAAAAGGAAATACATCATGACCAAAATTATCGCTTCCCTGATCGCCGGCCTGTTCGCAACCGCAGCATTCGCACAAGCGCCAGTCGCCGCCACCACCGCTCCAGCCGCCAAGCCAGCCGTGGTGAAAACCGAAGCGAAGGCCGAAGTGAAAGCCCCTGAAGTCAAAACCGCCGATGTCAAAACCGAAGCCAAGGCCGAAGTGAAGACCGCGAAGACCAAGACGCATCACAAAGCCAAGGCAGCCAAAGAATCCAAGGACGCAGCGCCAGTCGCCGCTGCCAAAGTAGACACCAAAGTAGACACCAAAGTAGCAGCGGCC
>Ga0308157_10003751_pt1 | contig 21400 bp, 14 predicted proteins | sample PhyBR1_FD_201035 | JGI IMG/M metagenome (GOLD analysis project Ga0308157, IMG submission 201035) | Phyllosphere microbial communities from UC Gill Tract Community Farm, Albany, California, United States - DLSLB.R1 | ecosystem: Host-associated > Plants > Phyllosphere > Unclassified | place: USA...
GCTTGATCGCACCCAGATAATTGCCGAGGTGAAGATTTCCGGTCGGTTGGACGCCGGAGAAGACAAGCGGTTTAAACGTGCTCATGACTTTATCCTGATGTTGGCCTCCGCCGGTGGAGAGCGAAGGATTTATGAATGTCGTTGCATAATCTTACCTAACGTTGAAATCAACTTCAGGAAGATTATGCAACAAATCTAAATTGTTAGAGTGCCGTGCGCGCAATGGGGCGCATGGCACTCTAATCTTTTCGCAGAGGCATAGCGGCCTTTCAAGGGCAATAAAAGCGCATCCCGAAAAGTGTGAAACGGTTTTCTGAAAAGATGCACGCTTTTACTTGTCGCTCTCAGGCTCTTTCTTCACAGCGCCACGTTTGATACCGCGGCGGATCATTCCGGTATTGGCACCGCCAAGACCAAAGGCCAATGCGAAGTAGACAATCATCGCAGCGACAACCATCGTCGTAACAGTGCCAGCTCTGACCGCGAACGGTGCAGCAGATGAGAGTTCATACGCAAAATGCCCGATGGCAAAATAGATACCTGCCGCCATCACGCCCGCTGCAATCAGCAGGCGCGGAATTCGGGTCAGCAACGGTATATCGCTCCCCCAATGGCCACGCTTAACGAGTGTTGCGAACAAGAGCGCTGCATTGACCCAACCGGCAGTAATTTCGGCAATCGCTATGCCGCTTGGACCCATGCGTTGAAAAAGCGTGATGGCCAGCGACACGTTCACAACCACTGAAATGGCTGCGAAGATCATTGGTGTACGGGTATCTTCGCGCGCGAAGAAGCCCGGAATGAAGGCTTTGATCAGAACAAACGCTGGAAGGCCCAAACCGTAAATCGCGAGAATATTGGAAACGACGATTGTCGATTCAGCACTGAACTGGCCGCGTTCAAACAGAAGCCGCACAATCGGCTCCGACATGACAAGCAGGGCTGCGGCTGCGGGAAGGGTGAGAAACAGTGTGAACTCGACCGAGCGGTTTTGCAGGTTCGAGGCCTCTTTCATGTGTCCGCCGCGCAATGCGCGGGAGAGCTCCGGCAAAAGCACAGTCGCAACCGCAATACCCACCACGCCGAGCGGCAACTGATAGATGCGATCAGCATAGACGAGCGAGGAGACAGCGCCTTCCATGCCTGATGCGATATTGGTGTTGATCAGCAGATTGATCTGCGTAATTCCGCCGGTAATCGCAGCAGGCAGTGCCAGCACCAGAAGTCTTTTGACATTTGTGGTGAGGCGCGGGCGACGGAAACCGATTTTGATGCCTGCATTGCGCACAGCAAGCCATACGATAGCCAGCTGCACCACACCGGCCGCCATGACACCCCATGAGAGCCCATAGCCGACAGCAAGCGCGTCGTAGCCCTTCCACCATGCAAAGGCCAGAACGCCAATGAGAATGATGTTGAGGAAAACCGGCGCGATGGCTGCCGCAAAATAACGATGCAGCGAATTGAGCATTCCGCCCATCATTGCCGAAAGCGACATGCAGGCGAGATAGGGGAACATGATGATCGCAAGCCGCACAGTATTGTCGAACTTTACCGGATCATCGGTGAAGCCAGGCGCAATGACTGTGCGCACGATAAACGGCATGGAGAGTTCCATCACGATAGTGATGAAAAGCAGGACCGTGAAAAGAACGCCAAAAACTTCTTCAGAAAAGCGGCGTGCGCCTTCCATGCCGTTCTTTTCTATCTCCTTGGCAAAAAGCGGTACGAAGGCCGCATTGAATGCACCTTCAGCAAAAAGCCTGCGGAACGTGTTCGGGAAGCGGAAGGCAGCATTGAACGCATCCGCCACGGGGCCGGTGCCGAGTGCTGCTGCCATGAACATTTCGCGCGTAAAGCCGAAAATGCGGCTCATCAGCGTGCCGGACGCGACCGTTGCGAACTTTTTGACCAAACTCATTTAATCTAAAAACCTATGCTGCTGCGCGACCGTTGGTCTTTGCGCTGTTTTCCCCACCAAGAACGGCAAGGAGCTTGCGCTTGATATTGCCCTGTCGGGTTGCGTTTGAAATCTTGTGCCCGACGAGATCGGTTACATAGAAACTATCGATCACCTTTTCGCCAAACGTGGTGATGTGAGCCGAAGCAATATCCAGCGAAAGGTCAGAAATAAGGCCGGTCAGTTCCGAAAGAAGGCCGGGGCGATCTAGCCCTTCCACTTCGATGACGGTGAACTTGTCGGAGAGCGTGTTGTTGATCTCGACATGCGGCTCCACCTTGAAGGCTTTGGCGCCTCTCTTGGGCTTGGTGCGCTTGGCAAGAACATCCGGCAAATGGGATTTGCCGGAAAGCACGTCTTCGATCACCTTGCCCACACGCTCGGCACGTCTGCGCTCATCGTCGTCAGTGTCGAATTCACGGCTGATCAGGATTGTGTCGAGCGCGCGGCCGTCGCCCGTGGTGAAGATCTGCGCATCGACAATGTTGCCGCCAGCCGCAGCACACGCACCGGTAATAATCGACAGCAGACGCGGATGATCGGGGGCGAGCACGGTGATTTCTGTGACGGCCTCAAAAGTATGTGGTTTGGCCATCGTGGCAAGCGCACGACCATTCCAGTCCGTTTCCCGTATGAAATGGGCGTGGCGTACCTGATCATCGAGACTGACGGTCAGGAAATAGTTGGTGTAATGGAGGCCAAGATAGGCATCACGTTCTGCTGCTGGCCACTCGGAGAGCTTGTCCGCCAATGCAGCACGCGCCTGCCGGTCACGGTCGGCACGCGGCAATTCGGAGAAGCCGCCCGTCAGAACCAGTTCAGTTTCATAGAAAAGAGTGCGCAGAAGCTGGCCCTTCCAGCCGTTCCAGACGCCGGGGCCCACGCCCTTGATGTCGCAGACCGTCAGGATTAGCAAAAGCTTCAACCGCTCCATCGTCTGAACCGTGTCGGCAAAGTCGACAATCGTTTTGCGATCATTGAGATCGCGAGACTGCGCAACCATGCTCATGGTCAGATGCTCGCGCACTAACCATTCCACGGTTTCGGTTTCTGATGCAGACAGGCCGAAGCGCGGGCAAAGCCTACGGGCAATGCGGGCACCAGCGATGGAATGGTCTTCTGGTCGGCCTTTGGCGATGTCATGCAGAAGAATAGCAACATAAAGTAGAACACGATCACGCTTCATGGTGGTGACGAGATGGTTGGCTAGCGGATGCTCGTTTTCGAGCTCACCGTGCTCGATTTCAGACATGACCTGAATGCAGCGCAGCAGATGTTCGTCCACCGTATAATGGTGATACATGTTGAACTGCATCATCGCGACGATCTTGCCAAAATCCGGGATGAATTTGCCCAGCACGCCGGATTCATTCATGCGGCGTAGGATCAATTCCGGATTGCGCGGCGATGTCAGCACTTCAAGAAACAGGCGATTGGCTTCAGCGTTCTCGCGTAGTTCCCCGTTAATGAGTTTCAGCGAACGGGTGAGCTGTTGCATCGCATCGGGATGAAATTCCAGCCCATGCTTGTCGGCAAGATGGAAGATGCGGATGATGTTGACCGGGTCTCGTTTGAAGACGTCGGGATCAGCAATGTTGATGCGATGATTTTCGGAGACAAAATCTCCACTGGCTGAAAGCTTGCGCTTGCGGCGTGAGAAGGTGAGGAAGATGCGGTTGAAGCCCGGAACATGCTTGGCTTGTTCTTCTTCGAGCGCCGCACAAAGAATACGCGTCAGATCTCCGACATCCTTGGCCACTAGGAAGTAATGCTTCATGAAGCGTTCGACATAGTTCTGGCCCGGATGCGCGGTGTAGCCAAGGCGCTGCGCAATTTCCGGCTGGATATCGAAGGAGAGGCGTTCTTCTGCTTTAAGCGTTGCAAAATGCATGTGGCAACGCACAGCCCAAAGGAAATCTTCGGCCTTGTTGAAAAGGCGCAATTCGGCTCGTGATAGCACGCCGAGCTTGATCAGCTCTTCCTTGCTTTTCACGCGATAGAAATATTTTGAGATCCAGAACAGCGTATGCAGGTCGCGCTGACCGCCTTTGCCTTCTTTCACATTGGGCTCGACGAGATAGCGCGTCTCGCCTGCTTTGCGATGGCGGGCATCGCGTTCGGCAAGCTTGGCCTGGATGAATTCAGGTCCGGTATTTTTGACCACTTCCTCGTCAAAGCGGGTAATCAGTGCGGTGAAAAGATCTTTGTTTCCGATGATGAACCGCGCATCCAGAAGGGCTGTACGGATCGTCATGTCTTCGCGCGAAAGACGAATGCATTCGTCGATATTGCGTGTCGAATGGCCGACTTTCAGCCCCATGTCCCAAAGCATGTAGAGCATATATTCGGCGACCTGTTCGCCCCATGGGGTCTGTTTGTACGGCAGCAGGAACAAGAGATCGATGTCGGAACCCGGAGCCAGCCCGCCGCGCCCATAGCCGCCAACGGCGACGATCGCCATGTTTTCAGCTTTTGACGGGTTCGTCATCGGATAGGCTTTGGTGCTGGCAAATTCGAACAACGCGCTGATCAGCGTGTCCATGAGATAAGACAGGCGTCGCACACAAAGTGTGCCGCCGCCATCTTTCATCAGCATGCTTTCCGCATTCGCACGACCGCGTATCAGAGCATCTTTAAGCGCTTGCAGCACGACTTTACGCACGGACGGGCTTGTGTAGCTCTCATCTGTGGAGTCAGCCAGTTCGTTTAGCTTGCGACGAAGTGTTTCGGGATTGACGATTTCTTCAAGCTTCAGGTCGTGTGCGCTCATGCGGCTTTGATGTCCGGCTTGCAGGGAAGGGCTTGCGGTTATCATCCTATAGCCGGTTTTAGATATGGTGAACATACTCCCGCTGCGATCCGATGACGACAAGCGCATACAAACAAAAAGGCCGGGCATTGCCCGGCCTTTCTCGTGTTTTAAAGCATTTCCACCAAAAGTGAGAACCGATTTCGCGTTCGGAAATGCGTAAAAACAAATAGTTACAGCGGTTCCAACGATTCAATATTAACTGGAACCGCTGTATTCGTCTTTTCAGCTGGTCGCATTATACGCTGCAATTGCTGCCATATTCACGATATCCGTATCTTTTGCGCCGATATTGACGATCTGCGCTGGCTTGTCGAGACCGACGAGCAGCGGACCGATAATTGTCGAGCCACCCAGCTCCTGCAACATATTGGCTGCAATCGAAGCCGAATGATTGTCAGGCGTGACGATGACATTGGCCGGACCTGACAGCCGAATGAACGGATACCGGTCCATCAGCTTCGGGTTGAGGGCAACGTCTGCGCTCATTTCGCCATCGAATTCAAAATCGACATGACGCGTGTTTAGAATACGAACTGCTTCCTGAATGCGTGCCGAGCTTTCGCCGACCATATGGCCGAAGGTCGAGAACGCTGTCAGTGCCACGCGCGGCACATAGCCCATGCGGCGCGCCATACCCGCTGCTTCAACGGCGATATCCGCAAGTTCTTCGGCTGTTGGTTGTTCGTGCACGGCAGTGTCTGCGATGAAGACTGTGCGGCCACGGCAAAGCGCAATGGAAACACCCACCAGACGGTGGCCGGGCTTTGAATCGATTACACGGCGTACATCTTCAAGTCCGGTTGCGTAGTTACGGGTGATGCCCGTTACCATGCCATCGGCATCACCCAGCGCTACCATGCAGGCGGCAAAATGATTGCGGTCATTGTTGATCAGACGGTGGCAGTCACGTGTCAGATAGCCTTTGCGCTGCAGTTTCTCATAGAGATAATCGGCATAGACGGTATTGCGGCTCGAAAGACGCGCATTGATAACCTCGATGCCGGGACGGTCAAGATCAAGACCTGCAGCTTTTGCAGTTTCCGCAACGCGCTCCTCGCGGCCAACAAGAATGGCAGTGCCAAGACCTTGATTAACGTAGGACACAGCGGCACGCATCACCTGCTCTTCTTCACCTTCGGCAAAGACGATACGTTTTGGCTGACGGCGCACACGCTCATAAATGCCACGCAATGTCGAAGCAATCGGATCACGACGCGCCAGCAATTCGCGCTTATAGCCTTCAAGATCGTCAATTGCGCGACCGGCAACGCCGGTTTCCATTGCAGCCTTGGCGACAGCTGCCGAAACGGTTGCAAGCAGGCGCGGATCGAACGGGACCGGGATGATATAACTCGGACCGAAGCGCGGACGGCTGCCCTGATAGGCGGCAACAACATCGTCCGGCACGTCTTCGCGTGCGAGTTCTGCGATCGCATAGACGGCGGCGATTTTCATCTCATCGTTGATCGTGGTGGCACGAACGTCGAGTGCACCACGGAAAATATAAGGGAAACCCAGAACGTTATTGACCTGGTTCGGATAGTCCGAACGGCCTGTTGCAACAATCGCGTCATCGCGCACTTCTGCAACATCTTCCGGTGTGACTTCTGGATCGGGATTGGCCATGGCAAAGATGATCGGATTGGGCGCCATCGAGCGCACCATTTCCTTGGTCAGGGCCCCCTTGGCGGAAACGCCGAAAAAGATGTCAGCATCTTGCATCGCTTCTTCAAGCGTGCGCTTCGACGTTTTTACCGCGTGGGCTGACTTCCACTGGTTCATGCCTTCTTCGCGGCCCTGATAGACGACGCCCTTGGTGTCGCAGAGGGTGACGTTTTCGGCAGGGAAACCGATAGCCTTGATAAGCTCAATACAGGCAATGCCAGCAGAGCCTGCGCCATTGCAGACAAGTTTGGTGTTCTTGATATCGCGGCCTGTCAGATGCAGCGCATTGATCATGCCCGCGGCGGCAATGATTGCCGTTCCGTGCTGATCGTCGTGAAAGACCGGAATGTCCATCAGCTCACGCAAGCGGCTTTCTATGATGAAACAGTCTGGTGCCTTGATGTCTTCGAGATTGATGCCGCCAAACGATGGTCCTAGATAACGCACCGCATTGATGAAGGCGTCGATATCGGTTGTGTCGATTTCAAGATCGATGGAATCCACGTCGGCAAAGCGCTTGAACAGTACGGCCTTGCCTTCCATGACCGGCTTGGACGCAAGCGCACCCAGATTGCCGAGGCCGAGGATTGCCGTGCCGTTGGAAATGACAGCGACGAGATTGCCCTTGGCCGTATAGTCATAGGCCAGAGCGGGATTTTCCGCGATGGCCTTGACCGGCACGGCAACGCCGGGCGAATAGGCAAGCGACAGGTCGCGTTGCGTCGTCATGGGCTTGGTCGGATTGATTTCCAGCTTGCCCGGGCGGCCCTGAGCGTGAAAGTCGAGCGCTTCCTTCTCACTGGCTGTGGGTGTGCGTTCTGGCGTGTTGCCCTTCGGCGTCGAGGCTGGCATGTTCCCTCCGGGTTCATCTGCGGGACAAATTCGATAACGCCAGTGATGCACGGTGTAAACAGTGCATATTGGAACAGATGTTGATCCAAAAGTGATGAGTTGTGAAACTTTATGACTTTAAACGATTTAAATGAGCAATAAACGAAGGCTTCAGTATGGAATCGAAAGCAGGCGACAATAACCCACAGGCAGATGAAAGCGCTGTGCAGGAAACCGCTGTTCGCCTCACGCCCATGATGGAGCAATATATCGAGATCAAAGCCGCGAATGTTGATTCGCTGCTCTTTTATCGCATGGGCGATTTCTACGAACTATTCTTCGATGACGCGGTGGAAGCATCCCGCGCGCTCGGCATCACGCTCACCAAACGTGGCAAGCATCTGGGCGAAGACATTCCGATGTGTGGCGTGCCATTCCATGCGTCTGATGACTATTTGCAGAAGCTGATTTCCAAGGGCTATCGGGTCGCCGTCTGTGAGCAGGTGGAAGATCCGGCTGAAGCGAAGAAGCGTGGCTCGAAATCGGTCGTTCGTCGCGATGTGATCCGTCTTGTAACTCCTGGCACGATCACCGAAGAAAAGCTGCTTGATCCGTCCGAGGCAAACTTCCTCATGACGCTCGGCCGCACCAAAGGTGACGGCGCGCTGGCACTCGCGTGGATCGACATTTCAACCGGCACCTTCCGCGTGGCAGAAACAGCCGAAGACCGTCTTTTTGCCGATATCATGCGTGTGGACCCACGCGAGCTGATTGTGGCCGACACTGCATTCCATGACGCGGAACTGCGTCCGGTGTTCGATCTGATCGGAAAGGCTGTGTCTCCACAACCTGCAACTCTGTTTGACAGTGGTGCAGCGGAGGCGCGCATTCAACGCTATTTCAATGTCGCAACGCTTGATGGTTTTGGCCAGTTCAGCCGTTCGGAGCTTTCGGCCATTTCCGGTGCTATTGCCTATATCGAAAAGACGCAGATTTCCGAACGCCCGCCGCTGATGCGACCTGAACGCGAGCAGGAAGGCGGCACGATTTTCATCGATCCTGCCACCCGCGCCAGCCTTGAACTCGCCCGCACAATGTCCGGCAATCGCGAGGGCAGTCTGCTGAAAGCGATTGATCGAACTGTGACCGGTGGCGGCGCGCGTCTTCTCGCCGAACGTTTGACAGCACCACTGACGAACCCTGTAGAAATCGCGCTACGCCATGATTCCGTTTCATGGTTCTTGCGCGAACAATCGCTCTGCGACGCTATGCGGCTTGAACTTAAGGGTGTGCCGGATATGCCACGCGCGCTCTCGCGTCTGGCGGTTGGTCGCGGTGGTCCGCGCGATCTGGGCGCTTTGCAGCGAGGCTTTGAAGCCGCCGGTGGGATTGCATCCTTGCTAGAAGGCGCGCTTTTGCCAGACGAACTTCGCTATGCCTGCGACGCGATTGTGAAAATACCGGCAAGTTTTGCAGCCCATCTCGACCGGGCCTTGGCTGATGAAATGCCGCTTTTGAAACGCGACGGCGGTTTCGTGCGTCAGGACTACAATACAGAACTCGACGAAATGCGCGCGCTCCGTGATCAGTCGCGCCGGGTGATCGCGGGTCTTCAGGCCGATTATATCGAGGAAACAGCCATCAAATCGTTGAAGATCAAGCATAACAATGTGCTTGGTTATTTTATCGAAGTGACAGCCAATAATGCAGGGAGCATGACCGACACAGATGCTGCCAAGGGACGCTTCATCCACCGTCAGACGATGGCAAATGCCATGCGCTTCACCACGACGGAACTGGCAGCACTTGAAAGTAAAATCGCTAATGCTGCCGACCGGGCTTTGTCGATAGAATTGGCGATTTTCGAGGAACTCACTGCGGAAGCGGTTAGCCATGCGGATAGCATTCGTGCCGCCGCAGCAGCGCTCAGCGTGTTCGACGTTTCGGCTTCTCTTGCCGTTCTTGCCGATGAGCAGGGCTATTGTCGTCCGCTGGTCGATGACAGTTTGTCGTTCAATATTGTGGCCGGTCGCCATCCGGTGGTCGAACAGGCACTGCGCCGTCAGGCAGCCAATCCATTTGTTGCCAATGATTGCAATCTTTCTCCGCAAACGGTTGGTGGAAATGGTGCGATCTGGCTGCTCACTGGCCCTAATATGGGTGGTAAATCGACCTTCCTGCGCCAGAATGCACTGATCGCGATCATGGCGCAGATGGGGTCTTTCGTTCCTGCTGGTTCTGCTCAGATCGGCATCGTGGATCGGTTGTTCAGCCGCGTCGGCGCATCGGATGATCTGGCGCGGGGCCGTTCGACTTTCATGGTGGAAATGGTCGAAACAGCAGCAATTCTCAATCAGGCAGGTGAGCGTTCACTGGTCATCCTTGATGAGATCGGCCGTGGAACGGCAACCTTTGACGGGCTTTCCATTGCGTGGGCGGCCGTGGAATATCTGCATGAGAAGAACCGCTGCCGTGCACTTTTCGCCACGCATTTCCATGAAATGACGGCGCTGTCTGAAAAACTCGACCGGCTGTCAAATGTCACCATGCGGGTTAAGGAATGGGACAATGACGTGGTCTTCCTGCATGAAGTGGCGAAGGGGGCAGCTGATCGTTCTTATGGTGTGCAGGTCGCGCGTCTCGCCGGTCTGCCGGAAGCCGTGGTCAATCGCGCTCGCGATGTTCTGCATCAGCTTGAAGCGGGTGAAACATCCGGCAAAGCCGACAAGCTGATTGATGATTTACCGCTGTTTTCCGTTGTACTTCAACAAGAGAAGCCAAAAGCCCAAGCTGCCGCAAAGGACAGCGAGCTGGCCAAAGCCGTTACGGCAATCAGCCCGGATGAACTGACCCCGCGCGAGGCGCTTGATCTGGTTTACAAGTTGAAGGAATTGGCGGGCAGGGGGTAACCCTCGCCTTCGCTTTTCGCTCCGCACTTTAGGGCGTGGGCGGTGAGAGGCCCGACCTCACCTATCGCGCGCTGTGTTTCCCCTCATCCTGAGGAGGCCCGAAAGGCCGTTTCGAAGGGCGAGGGGAAAACGTTAATTTTTAGACGAAACGGTTCGCTTCCGCGCCATAATACGTGATGTAGCGGCTTGAAATGCGCTCAATCGGCAGGATGATGAACACATCGGTCGTGCCGAAAGCCTCATCAATCACAGCACCGTCGCCGATCATCGCACCAAGACGCAGGTAACCCTTCACCAGTGGTGGCATCGAGAACAGCGCGACCTTGTTGTTGATTGCTTCCTTCGGCATCAGATCCATCGGCTGATAGCGATGCGGAAGCGCGCGCACATCCCAGTCGGGTGTTGCGCGGCAGTTCTGGTGCAGGAAGGATAGACCCAGGGCATGTGCCGCAGGCACAGCGCCGTGGAACGAGGCGCAACCAAACATCACGTCAATGGAATGACGACGGCAATAGGCCCAGGCACCCTGCCACAAAAGTTCCACCGTGCGCTTGGAGCGATACTCCGCCTTAACGCAAGAGCGGCCAAGTTCCAGTAGCTTGAGGTTCGGACGAGAAAGTGTCAGACGCTGAACGTCATATTCATCGGCCGAGTAGAACCCGAGTGCCTTTTCAGCCTGATCGCTACGCATCAGGCGATAGGTACCAACGATTTGCTGATGCTCGGGAACCGGCAATGAGGTATCATAAACCAGCAGATGATCGCAGATCGCATCGAAGCGATCGGAATCGCGCAGTTCTACTTCTTCGATGGTTTCCTTGCGTGCGCCCATTTCTTCAAAGAAGACGCGGAACCGCAATTCCTGCGCCGCGTCAATCGCATCGCGAGAATTTGCAAGTCGTACTTCCAGGGACCCGATGCGCCCCAGAACAATGGGATCGCTTGCGGATGTGAAGAGCGTTGGTTGTGCTTCTATGCCCGACATGACCGTATCATCAATGATTTGCTGGCCCATTCCAAGCAGTACTGACATGATGATTCGCTCCTGATCCTGTTGTTCACGCATTCCTGAACGGTTTTCCGACTGATATTTCAGCTGGAGCTAACCAATTCCGATTCTCTTACGGTCTGGTTGCGTGGACATGACGTCCAATCTGACCGCAGCAATACAGATTCAGTGCTACGCGAGGATGACAGAAGCGTGTCACCAATGTGTCATTTGGGGTGGGTGAAGCTTATCCCCTTCAAAAATCAGTTAAATTTCATAGTCAAAATAGGGGAAAGCTTGAGTCTGATCAAGCGTTTCGCATTGGGGGCAAAAAAGAGCTGAAAATATCAGCTAGCGCGCTGCCCGCTCGCGTCGCCAACCGAGAAATTCTTCCAGAATAATAAGTGCTGCACCAATGGTGATAAAGGTGTCGGCCAGATTGAAAACGGCAAATGACCATGTCGGCAGATGGAAGAGAATGTAATCGACCACATAGCCATGCATGACGCGATCGATGAGGTTGCCAATAGCACCACCGACCACAAGCGCAAATCCATAGCGCGCAAAAGTACGTTCAGAGGGGTTGGTCCACCAGAGATAGAGCACAAAAAGGATTACGGCTGCGGTTATCGCGACCAGGCCCCAGTCATGCAGCCATGCCAGCATTGAAAAGGCGATGCCTTCATTATGCGTGCGGAAGAGTGCCAGGAAGGGCAACAGATCAATCTGCTGCCCGTAGCCCATGCGGGTTTCGACCAGATATTTAACGCCCTGATCGATCAGGACTGCGATAATGACAACGAGAAACGACGACAAAACCGCATGACGCTTCATCCGCTGGACCTTTCATCGAGAGTGAGTGCCTCGCGGCGGATTTCATAAAGCATGACGCCGGTAGCAATCGCCAGATTAAGCGAATCTGCGCGGCCTGCCTGCGGGATGCGTGCGAGCTTGTCGCAGCTTTCAGCAAGCGTTTCCGGCAGGCCCTGCTGCTCATTGCCCATCATCAGGATAACAGGCTTTTTGGCGTAAGGGATCGAGCGATAATCGACAGCACCTTTGAGGTGTGTGCCGACGATCAAGCCCGAAAAACCTTTGCGCCAATTGAGAAATTCGGTTTCCGTCACCTTATAGAGCGGCATCGAGAACACCGAGCCCATGGTGGCGCGCACAGTTTCCAGCGAATAGGGGTCGGTGGTGTCGCCGATCAGGATGATGCCCTTGGCACCAACCGCATCGGCGGTGCGGATAACTGTACCCAAGTTTCCCGGATCGCGCACGCGATCAAGCGCGATATAAACATCGTTGCTTTTCGGCTTGAGGTTTGCAAGCTGCTGATATTGCTGTTCGAAAACGCCAACCACCATCTGCGGATTATCGCGGCGGGTGATTGCCGCCATGATCTTTTCAGTCACTTCGAGTACCAGTCCGCCCTTGGCGAAGGTGCGTGCTGCAACCTGCTCGACCATCTTGTTGCCCTTGCCAGACTTGGCAAACACGAGCGTCTTGATGCGCCAGTCCTGCTCAAAAGCATCGATGACGAGCTTAAGACCTTCTGCCAGAAAAACGCCCTGCTGATCGCGATATTTTTTCAGTGCCAGCGAACGCAGATCTTTGACAATCGGATTGGAAAGGCTTGTGACTTCCTTCACCTGCCCCACACGCGGACTTGAATGCTGTTGATTGCCGCTTTTGGAAAAATCGTCGTCTCGGCTCATTTTGCTACCCAGCGGCTGAACATGGATGTGGAAAGCGCACGCTTGGCTGAGCGTTCACGCAGAATAAGTTCGCCTGATTCGACCGTGCCGCCAAGACCAGTGAAACGATCACGAACCAGCTCGTGAATGGCGAAGAACGAAGCGCGGATCGAATAAGCGGTCAAGATGACAGCCAGCGCGTTTGGCGTGAGGATTGAACGGCAGGTATCGACCATGGCAGGCAGATGTTCGAATAACTGCCAGACTTCGCCGTTCGGACCGCGGCCATAGGCTGGCGGATCAAGCAGGATGATGTCGTAGAAGCTGCCGCGGCGTTCTTCACGTTGCACGAACTTCATAGCGTCTTCGCAAATCCAGCGAATAGGCCTGTCGGAAAGGCCAGCCATTTCCTGATTTTCGCGTGCCCAGACGATAGCCTTCTTGGAAGCATCGACATGGGTCACTTCGGCACCTGCGCGTGCCGCAACAAGCGATGCAACGCCTGTATAACCAAACAGATTGAGAACCTTCACGGTGCGGCCAGACTTGGCTGCTTCGCGGATCAGACTATCCATATAGGACCAGTGTGCTGCCTGCTCAGGGAACACACCCACATGGCGGAACGAGGTGAAGCGGCCGTGAAACGAGATGCCGTCATGCTGCATTGGCCAGGTTTCGCCAAGGGTCACATGTGGGAACGCCCAACGTCCCATGCCTTCTTCATCGGTATTACCGGTAAAGACCGCGTCGGCTTTGTCCCATTCGCTTTTTGGCAGGCTCGGAAGCCAGATTGCCTGACCTTCCGGGCGCACGATGCGATAGGGACCGTATTGCTCAAGCTTCAGCCCGTCGCCGCTGTCCAACAGCGCGTAGTCGTCTGATGGCTCGGTTTCAAGGATGACGGGTGTGCGTTCACCGGGGCGCTCGCCTTTGTAAGCTTTGATCTCGCGCTGAGGTGCTACGATATGCTTTTCTTCTGCAGGTTTGGGCGCAGCTTTGGCGAATTGCGGACGCGGCTTCCTGAAGAACGAACCCTTGTCGTCGGGCTTGCTTCCATGCTTGGCAGCCGAACGCGGCTCATCCTGCTTTGCACGACCGAAACCGCGCTGCTCTTTACCGCCCGATGGCTTTTTGCCTTTTCCTTTTGGCGCCTTCACCCGTCACTCCGTTCTTAATTTGACGTGTAGGTAGGGCAAATGCAGCCGGAACGGAAGTGAAAAAGAAGGCGTGATGCGATCAGATCTTGGAAACTGTGCCTGGCACATGGCGCTTTTCTGCCGATTCCGCACGTTCCAGAAGCTGTGACGCTTCCTTTTTAAAGCGACGTTCCCGGCGGCGATGCTTGCCTTGGGTCAGCCACGTGACGGCGGCGCCGATCAAAGCGCCAAGGATAAGCGCGCCAAACAGCCAGATAAACAACGGTGCCTGATAGGTCAGCGCAGGATTGCCGGGATTGAATGGATCAATTGTCAGGCCAACCGTTTCACGGTTGGCGACCGAAAGAGCGATCAGAATGACCGCCAATGGCACCAGAATGACAATTGTTACAACGCGCTTTGCCACCATGACGATCGATCAGATGGCGCCGTTGAGACGGTCGCGCAGCTCCTTGCCTGTCTTGAAGAATGGCACCCACTTTTCTTCAACATCCACCGTGTCGCCGGTGCGTGGGTTGCGGCCGCTGCGAGCCGGGCGGTTTTTTACCGAAAAAGCGCCGAAGCCGCGTAATTCGACGCGATTGCCATCAGCAAGGGCATTGGTGATCTCTTCAAAAACTGCGCCGACGATGTTTTCGACATCGCGTTGGAAAAGATGCGGATTACGGCTGGCGATAACCTGAACGAGTTCCGATTTGATCACGGCTTTAAACCCCTGTGTTTCTCTTGTCCGGTGAAAGGACTCATTTATTTGCCGGGGTGACACCCGGCGTTCCGTCAACGTGCCAAACCGAAAGAAGTCCGTCAAGGAAGATACGATCCTTGGCGATTTCCTTCAACATAGCATCGGCCTCTTGTGGCACGCCGAGAAGGCGCGCACCGGCATGAATAATCAGATCACGCAGAGAAAAACCGGTGTCGCTGCTGACAGGTTTCCATTCAAGCTTTGGCAGATCCTTGGAAACACCTTTGCTGGTAAGCCAGGCAACCGCTTCTTCCTCGCCACCAAGGCCGTCGATCAGCTTATTTTGCAACGCCTGACGACCGGTAAAGACTGCGCCATTGGCCAGAGCTAGCGCTTCTTCATGCGTGAAAGAGCGACGTTCCTGGACAATTCCGACGAACCAGTCGTAAGAATCCATGATCATGTTGCGGATCATGGCTTTGGCTTCGTCGCTTGCCGGGCTGAAATAGTTTGGCTCTGCTTTCAATGGCGACGATTTGATGGTCTCAACCTTCACGCCAATGGTGTCGAGCAGTTTGGAAAGATCAGGATACTGAAACAACACGCCGATCGAGCCGACAATCGATGTTTGACGCGCTAAGATATGATCGGATGCACTGGCAATCATATAGCCAGCCGATGCTGCAAGTGTCCCGACCTGGGTCACGACCGGCTTCTTTTTTGCGATTTTCCGTACTGCTTCGTAAATTGATTCGCCGCCAACGGTTGTGCCGCCGGGTGAATCGAGGATGAGGATCACGCCCTTGACTGCATCGTCATCGGCAATCTTGTTGAGGCGCTTTATAAGCTCTTCATTTTCAAAAATGGTGCCTTCAATGCGAACTTTTGCAACATGCGGTGTCGCAAAATTGGCACCTCGCATGGAATAAGATGCAATTCCGGCAATGAGAGCCGCGAGCAAAAGCAGAAAAGCGATGCGCGAGACTGTGAGCTTTCTGCGCAGCTTGCGTCTTTCGATCAGTGCTTCGGCGTCCTGAGCCATACTCATCCATCCATTATTCAAGCGAAATGCTGTCGATATTCTTTAATCTATGACCGATGATAGGGGAAGGCGGCAAGCTCCCCAACGATTTTGCCGGCCGAATGGCAAGACTATAATCAAAATCAGTTGTATGTTAACAATGAAGTGATCGGGCTTTTGCTTCTTTAAGAGCCTGAAGAAAAGCCAGTTTTCCGTCCTTCCGCAATGTTCATGTCATTTTTGCATGGCAGGTGCGGTGTTTTGTGACGTGTATTAGACTTGAGTGTCAGGGTATTGCACCCCAAATAAACCGTATTGAGCTAAGATAGCATCGCATGAAAAAGTTTCTTGCTTGATGCGTTTGTAAACAGTTGAGCAATAAAACAGCTTTAAAAGCTGCTGAATTATAGACCGAATTATAGATTGAGTAATCGAAAGACACGATGAGCGCTGACACACCACATATCCATGCTTCGCAAGGATCCGCTTCTGCGGCGTCCAATGGCGGTGGCATGCATTTTGGAGCGTCCGAAAAGGCAGCCTCGCTTTTTAAAGCTGCACAGCGTCATTCGATCCGCGTTCGTGTTCTTAAAACGGCATTGCCTGTTGCCGCAATTGCGCTTGCAGCGGTCTTTTCCTGGTACACGTTTCTGGCCACTCCAGCCGCTCCTGTGAAGGTGGAAGTTAATAACGGTGGTGAGAGCGGTAAGCTTGTCATGAGCAATCCACAGCTCAACGGCTATACCAAAGACAATCGCCCCTATTCGATGATTGCGGCAAAGGCTGTGCAGGACGCCAAAAATAGCGGCGCAATCTCGCTTGAAGGTATTTCCGCCGAGTTGCCAGTTGGTGACAATGGTAGCGCTAAGGTAGAGGCTGCATCCGGCGTGTACGATAATGCGAACGGTCGTTTGCAACTTGATAAGGATTTTACTGTTACGACGAACGAAGGCTTGCATGCCGTCATGCGTTCTGCGGACGTCAATCTGAAGAGCGGTCAGGTGACGACCGACAAGCCCGTCGATATTCGTAACGGCACTACGCAGATTAGCGCTGACAGCATGCAGATCAAAGAGAGCGGCAAGATCGTGATCTTTGAAAACAAGGTGCGCGTCGTCATTGACGGCGGCGCAGTTTCGGGCAACAACACGCCTTGAAATTAGGGTGTAAAGCGCATGCGCAGTATTGCATAATTCCTTAAACTTGAATTGGTTTAAGGTTAAATTATGCAGCAAGTTTAAACTGTTAGAGCGATATTTGTGCGCCCGATAGGGCGCACTGCGCTCTAAAAGATATTGTATGACGCAGGTTCTGCGGGTTTCGTTTCTTTTCTGCGCAGTCAGATATTTCTATCTGGCTGCGTTAAGTTTAAGATTGAGGCCGAATGATTGTGGCTTGAGGTGTAGGTCTGAAAGGTTGATAGACTTTTCGGACACATTTATGCGTCGGGCAGGGATTTGACGTGCTCGACCCGATTCCTGAAACAGGAACTGTAGGGGAGCTGGAGAGTAATGGAACGCGAGACGGGCAAGATGAACAAGAGCATGAAGACCCGCACTTTGCGGATGGGATTTGCAGCTTTGGCGCTTGGCCTCGTTGTTGCGCCTGTCTCCGCTCTGGCTCAGGACAGCCAGCAGGTGCCATTTGGCAGCCTCAAGCTCTCCGGTGGCAAGGATCCTATCAAGATTGACGCCGATAAGCTTGAAATGCTCGACAAGGAAGGCAAGGCCATTTTCACTGGCAATGTCTCCGTCGTGCAGGGTGACGCGCTTTTGAAGTCAGGCAAGATGATCGTCTATTATAACAAGGATTCGCAGGGCGAAGGCGGTCAGGCTGCTGGTGGTACTGCTGGACTGAGTGGGTCCGGTATTGATCGTCTCGAAATCAGCGGCAAGGTTTACCTCAAGTCCGGTACGCAGGTCGCAACCGGCGACACTGGAAACTATGACGGCAAGAGTCAGGTCATGGTCTTGCAGGGCCAGAAGGTTGTGCTGACTGATGGTGACAATGTTGCAACCGGTTGCAAGCTCACTGCCAATATGAGCACCGGCAAAGCTTTCCTCGAAAGCTGCAAGGGCCAGAGCAAGGGGCGTGTATCCATCATCATGGCGCCGCAGGATCAACAGAAGCAGGGCGGTGCCGCGCCCAAATCGAATTAACCGGAGCGCGCGTGGGATTGTTCTGGAACAAGAAAGCCGACGAGCAGCAGGGCATGTCTGAAATGCAAGCCGCTATTGAGGGTGCGGATGGTATGATGCCATCGCAGCCCGGTAAGACGACCCGTCTCAAAGGGACGTTGGTCGCTCGGGGCCTTTGCAAAAGCTATCGCGGACGACAGGTCGTCAATGGTGTGTCGTTTGGCGTGCGCGCTGGCGAAGCCGTGGGTATTCTTGGTCCAAACGGTGCCGGTAAGACAACCTGCTTCTATATGGTCACAGGGCTTGTTCCAGCCGATGCTGGTGCAATCGAAATCGATGGTTACGACGTAACATCAATGCCAATGTACCGCCGCTCGCGTCTTGGTATTGGCTATCTGCCGCAGGAAGCATCGATTTTTCGCGGCCTGTCGGTTGAGAACAACATCAAGGCTGTGCTGGAAGTGGTCGAAAAAGACCGCAAGAAGCGGGCCACCGAGCTCGATGCTCTGCTTGAAGAATTTCATATCGCACACTTACGCAAGGCCCCGGCCATCTCCCTTTCGGGTGGTGAACGCCGTCGTCTGGAAATCGCACGTGCGCTGGCATCTCGCCCGAACTTCATGCTGCTCGACGAGCCGTTCGCCGGTGTCGACCCGATTGCAGTCTCCGATATTCAGCAGCTCGTGCGCCATTTGACCAGTCGTGGCATTGGCGTTCTTATCACTGACCATAATGTGCGTGAAACGCTCGGGCTGATCGACCGTGCCTATATTATTCACGCCGGTCAGGTTCTGACGCATGGTCGTCCAGCGGAAATCGTCGCCAATCCAGATGTTCGCAGACTTTACCTCGGCGACCAGTTTACGCTCTGATCAAACTCTGAATTTAGGCTATAGTCTGCGCGCGGCTGTACAACGTTGCTCCCGTTTCCCAAAGCGCGTCATTTCTGCGACTATTTTCCTCTTTTGTCAGAAAAACCCACATTCTGAATTGACAAGCAAGGTTCGTACCAGTTTTGATGGCCGTCGCGCTTTAATTGAAAATAATTCAGGAACAAGCGGTTTGCCAGCTGAGAGCATAATCCGACTGGAGTGAAACGAGGGTCGATAAGATTATGCTTTAAGTAAAAGAGTTTAGAGCACCGATCTGATTGCATCCGATCGGTGCTCTAAAATGCTGTCAGGGAAATGGGGGAACGACACAACGCATGGCCCTTTCGCCGAAGCTTGATTTTCGCCAGTCACAATCGCTGGTGATGACGCCTCAACTGATGCAGTCGATCAAACTGCTACAGATGACGCATATCGAGCTGGACCAGTTCATCGATCTTGAAATTGAAAAGAATCCGCTGCTGGACAGAATAGAGGCAGCGAATGATGATTTTGCAGACGCAGAGCCGCAACACGAAGGCGATGATGCCACGCCGGATGCGTCTTCCGATGAAGACTGGTTCAAGACAGGTGCCGTCGATGATGCGCAAAATCTCTCTTCAACATTCGATAGCTCGCTTGAAAATATCTTTCCAGATGATCCCGGTCGCAGCGATGATGCGCATATCGACCTGGTTGCTCAATGGAACACCTCTGCCGGTGAGACTTATAGTGCGGGCGGCAGCTACGACATTGATCAGGTAACGGCAAGCCGCGTATCGCTGAGCGAACATGTCGCTGAGCAAATAGCGTTGACGTTTTCCACCCCGGCTGATCGCTTTATTGCAGCGGCTTTGGCAGATGCGCTGGATGAAAGCGGTTATCTGCGTGCGGATGTTTCCTTGCTTGCGCAGAATCTCAGTGTCGAAACTATCCATGTCGAACGCATTCTGCATGAAATGCAAAGCTTTGATCCGGCGGGCCTTTTTGCACGCGATCTGCGCGAATGTCTGGCAATTCAGCTTCGTCTCAAGGACCGGTTTGATCCGGCGATGGAAGCGCTCATCGACAATCTCGATCTGCTTGCGCGTCGTGATTTTGCGACGCTCAAAAAACTTTGCGGCGTCGATCAATCCGACATTCTCGACATGCTGACTGAGATCAGGATGCTGGATCCGAAGCCCGGGACCCAGTTCGAGGTTTCGGTTGCAGATGTGATCATTCCCGATGTGCTGGTTGCAGCCGCCCGCGATGGAACTTGGGGTATTGAGCTTAATCCGGCAGCCCAGCCGCGCCTTATCGTGAACAACGAATATTATGCAGAAGTGACCCTTTCAATCAAAGGTGAGGAAAAGACGTTTCTGTCTGATTGTATGCAATCGGCGAACTGGCTGGTACGCAGCCTTGATCAGAGGGCGCGTACAATCCTGAAAGTAACACAAGAAATCGTGCGCCAGCAGGATGGGTTCCTCCGGCACGGAGTCACCCGCCTCAAACCGTTGAACCTGCGTACCGTTGCCGACGCTGTGGGTATGCATGAATCAACCATCAGCCGCGTGACGGCCAACAAGTTCATGGCAACGCCGCGTGGCGTCTTTGAATTGCGCTATTTCTTCAACGCATCCATTGCTTCTTCCGAGGGGGGAGATGCCCATTCATCCGAAAGTGTGCGCCATCGTATCCGTCAGATGATCGACGCGGAAAAGCCTGATGATGTATTATCCGATGATGCAATCGTCGAAGCCTTGAAGAAGGACGGTGTGGATATCGCGCGCAGAACGGTCGCAAAATATCGGGAATCGATGAATATTGCTTCTTCAGTACAGCGCAGACGCGAGAAAAAAGCCAGATTATCGGCCCGTTGACTGATGTTTCCGCAACATGAAGTTGCGTATGCGCTAATATACGCATTCGGAAACGACCGGATCGATGTTGGTTTTTGAAACAGTATTACCCTGAACGCGTGAAATTCGATCTTATAGAGGGGATTGGCCGTATTGCATTGTCTGTTGCTGGAAGAAGGTGCAATTGACAATTGACGTTTCAGTCAATAGAAGCCCCGCTCGCATTAAGATGTGCACCCGCATAGACCGGAATACCGGGGTCTGATTATTGAGCGCATCTTGAAAAGTGTGAAGTAATTTTCGGATAATACCAATATCCGATGAGTGGGACTCATGGGATATTGGTTAAGCCCGTGTGGCGATTGAACCTTTTCAAGGCGTGATGCGTCAGCATCTCAGCGCCTTGATATAAGAGGTGGTTAGAAACGAAAAATTAGAGCGCTGACTGGATTCAATCGGATCGAGATGCGTTCTAAACGAAAGGCAAGCTAATATTCCGGGAAACGCTTCTGCGTTTCCAGCGTTACATATAAGAACGATGTGCAGCGAGCATTCCAGGCATGTGTTGTGAAAACATATGACGGGGAAATTACTCGAATAGTCGCGATAAAGAGCGCTTTCTGGGCAGTGTTTCGACACCTGCCCTGAGCGCGTGAAGCGGGGCTGGAAATTAGCACAGGACGAAAAGCAGAATTGATGCTGGTTCGCTTTGCGCTTCGCTCACCTTGTGATTAGACTACGTCCTGTTGTGTAACGCAAATGAGGTGTACCAAATGACTCTGCGTGTATCTGGAAAGCATATGGACGTCGGTGAAGCTTTCACG
>Ga0308157_10003752_pt1 | contig 21400 bp, 23 predicted proteins | sample PhyBR1_FD_201035 | JGI IMG/M metagenome (GOLD analysis project Ga0308157, IMG submission 201035) | Phyllosphere microbial communities from UC Gill Tract Community Farm, Albany, California, United States - DLSLB.R1 | ecosystem: Host-associated > Plants > Phyllosphere > Unclassified | place: USA...
TCAATCAACAGTTCACGTGCTTTCTTCGTGAACTGAGGGAGAGTCTGGTCCGCGGTAATTTGGAAAAGCCGGCCATTGACGTACGGGAACGCTGCCAGATGAGCAGGTTTCGCAGAGGCGAATTGCGTATCCAACGCAGTGAACAGGTCAGTAAGGAATTCAGCAACATCCGAACCATCAGTTTGGGTATGCGAGCCCACAGCGTTGGTGAACTGGTTCTCGGTAAAGATTCCGGTGTCTTCGGCGAAGAAGCAGAACAGCAACCGCGTGAAGAACGTGTTCAGAGCATGGCGGCCCGTAGGGTCATCGAAGAGCCCAGGATTGGCTTGGAGAAGCTCGTCGAAGAGTTTGCCCATGCGTTCTGCCGCTTTGACATCAGCGTGTGCTTCGGCAGCATACTGGGCTTTTTCCATGCCCGCCCAGGGAAGGAAGAACGTGAAGTGCTGATCGATCTCCCGGATGGGGATCATCAGAGTCTCATTCGTCTTGGTATCGATTGCCACCAGTTCGGCGAAGTCGGTGACGATGACGAACCGGGTGTTGTAGCGCACCACTGTCGGGGACGTGCGGAGTTCTTCAATGACCGTGAGAGGGTCCTTGGTGGTTTCCTTGAAGTAGACCACATTCTTCTGGGCCACTTCAGTCGTTGGATCTTCTGCAACGTTCAAAGAGCCATTGCGCAACCGGGTGATATTGCCCTGGGCTCTGCCATAAGCCGCCAGCAGGTCGAAGATGAATTCCCGAGTGTAGGCTTCCTGCCCCCCGATGGGAGCGACACGTTCCTCGACAGCTTTGAGGTTGAGCTTTACCAAAGCAACTCCTTCTACCGAGCCCCTGGCTTCGGCCTCATGACAAACCCTTGCACATCACAGCGAAAACAGGGGAGCGGGATTCGCAAGGCGCACCTACCCGAATCTTACCGGTGTGCTGGGGCAACTTGATATTCCACGACCTTCAAAGAGGCACCTCGAACTCCTGCGGTGCTGGAAGAAGAATGAGTTCGCAAATGTCCCGGAAACGCTAGTTCGATCTTTTAGTCAGCCTCGATATCGGTACCTGGTTCCGGGAAACTGAAAACAGCAAGATCGTGCCATTCACGCGCACAGCTTTGATGTCGCGGTCTTTCAACCCGAAAACGATCGTTTTTGAATCATCTACACTACTCAAAGCATCGACTGTTCAAAATTTTTTAATTGCGCTCAATACCTCGTCAAATACGGATTAAATGTTAAAGCTCAGTATAAGCTGATCAATATGATTGACTAAGGCAACTAACAGATCAATGGGTGAAACTTTTGAAAAAAAATCACTTCAATTGCTCTCGGCGCTCTTCTGCTAGGTAGCTCGTTGCTGAGCGCGCCAGCTAATGCAGCCCAGATGGAGCCAGAAAATTTCGTAGAAACACAGGCAGTCCCAGCCTATGCTGTCGGGGAAAGTGGAGAACGGTTCTACTTTGACAACATTGAACAGAAGTTAGGGGTCGCGCAACCCGCAGCATACTGGTCACCCTGTGGCGTTTTCGATAAGAACGAAAAGCTCGTCAGAACTTTCAGTAGGCAAACGGTTAAAGGAGTCTCGGGACGTACAGCCTATCTACGTTGTGGCACAAACAAAGTCGTCAAAGGTAAAAATATCGGTTGGGGCTATCGGCATATCAAAGCTGGCCACATGAACGACTGGAACAACCAGGCGGAATCCTTAGGTGCGAACTGGAGGGACTTCGCGGATTGGGCAACAAACGAAGCCTTAAAATGGTCATGCCTAAAGAAATACCAAAGCGGCAATAAAACTATTCGGTACGGTGGGGTTTATGAACTTCGAGATTCCCGTGGGCGGATCATAAAAAAAGTCGGCGTCACGGCATCAGTTTCAGCCACAAATTCCCGTCTCATCACATCTCATCCCGACAGTGTGAACCGAGCTTGCGGTAAATAATCAAGCTTCGCTGGTAAGTTCTAACAAGAAGGGCTATGGCGCATGTGCGCCATAGCCCTTCTCAGTCTTCTGCTTCTATTCTCATACTTGCCCCGTACATGGTTCCCCGTGAACCAGTGAAAGTATGAAGAGCTGCTATCAACTCCGAGAACGCATACTGTTCGCCGCCGGTAAAGCCTCGCGGCATTCTAATCCCGTTCAAACCGGCAAGTTCATTTTCCGTAACCCTCCATTTGACGACCGCCGTGCCATTATCGTCAAAATTGGGATATTCGATATAGATTCCCCACGGAGTTAGGCGAGCTTCATACCCACGTTCGTTCACTAGGTAATCAACATACCTTTGACGCTTAAATGTCTCCATAGAATAATCCTAAGTCCTCCAAGCAAACAATCTAGTTACGGTAGCGAAGATCTCTGATAATGAATTCCGACAGGTTACGATTGCGATGGACCCAAGGATCTTTTTTCGCCACGAACTGTCATTGTTAGAGCTTTCTCACAGTTAGCATCATACGAACCCCAGCAGCGCCAAGGGTTAACTCTGATACCTCCACGTGGTCTTACTCCTTTAAGATGATGTGCCCATGATAGGTGTTCCTCGTGGCCTGGCAAGTGATATTCGCTTATCAGAGGCCATGCACGGGCCACGATCCGCCGTCGAAGGAGAACTCAGGTACCGCAGCTTGTGGCTTGTGTGCGGGAGGTCGTTTGGTTCCTGCTGTCCACGTGGGTGCAGGAAAAGCAGCGCAGCGATTGGGCTTTTGCTGTGCACAGGTGGGCAGGAGGCTTAACCGCGATGCCCTGGTTTCGTCGCGGTTGATTCGGCTTCGGGTAGGGTTTCCATCCAGCAGGTCGCGTTGATGGCGACTTGGAGCGTTGCTAGGGCTTGGGCGACGGCTGGTTTCGTGTCGGGGTAGTCCTTGTTCCATGAGTCGGTGCTCATGGTGATGCGGCCGGTCTTCGCGAGGTCTTCCAGCTCGTTGGCCAGCGCTTTGAGGTCTTCGTAGATCTCTGAGGCGTTGCGCGTCATGGCTCTTTTCCTTGGTTGATGGGGTGGTGGAGAGCTTCGGAACCAAACTGATGAGCTGGTAAACAGGTTCCGAAGACTTCCCCCTTTGTGCTTTTAAAGAATGCGCCCTGAGATACACAGAGCCAAGAAAAGTCATTACCCATCGCAATTTCTACGGGGAATCGTCGAGTCGCGGAGGATCAGAACAAGCAAAATGGTGGGTTTGCTAGTCCAACCTATACAATCTTTCATTCATGAAAGAAATATTTATTTCTTTCTTTCAAACTCTGCCCACTTTTCTGCAACTGCTAGTTCAATTGCTTCATAAATGGGGATCTTGGCCTCAGCTTTAACTCTTGCCAGGGTATCCATCGTCTTTTCGGACAATCTGTTACTGAAAGGCACCCGCACGACTTTTCGCTCAGGTGATACCGCAACTGGTTTCGCTATCTGCTTCTCCGGTGTCGGCGCAGGTTCGACGGGATCTACGTTTACATCAGGGGCAGGGCGTGGCACGCGGCGCCTTCCCGAAGCTGGGCGTTCCGGTAGTTCTTGGTTCATTTGATAATTGTCCTTGCTAGTTCCTTGTAAGCTGCTAAGACCGGAGCGCCTTTGCGGTAGTTCCCATACCATTCCCCCGCCAAGCGAACATCTTGAACGATGGTCCGTTCTGGAACAAGCGGAATCAAGAGCAGTCCCGTTTCGCGAAGCTCATCTACAGAGCTGATTGCTGCCCGCGGTGTGATCGTGTCTTTATATCCCCCGATAACAATCCCAGCTTCCCTCAATCCTGCGGTTAAACCGAGGCGTTTCCGACTGGCCAAGAACTTATCGACTGTGATTTTGGCGCCCTCAAAGCCGTCTATTCCGTCAACGGTCGGCTTAGCAGCGTATACGACGGTGTCAGAAGCGTTCAAAGCACTTTGAGTAAGGGGGCCACCTTGACGGTTAGGGCAATCAATTACTACTAGATCCGCTGAGGAGCCGAGCAGTGAAGTTTTCAATCGTATCTCCAGGTGGTCGGAGGTGTCCTTCTCGCGGTTGGATACCGATCTCGATGAAGGCAGCACACGCAAATTTGGGCTCCAGTGAGAAGATACGGCCAACTCATCGGCCCAGCCCTCGGGGTCTTCATCCGCAAGTATTGCACCTACATCAAGTCCTGACTCGCGTGGTTGAACCGCCGTCCATTTCGTGGTGGCTGCTCTAGGATCCAGATCAATCAGCAACACATTCTTACCAGCTTCGGCAGCCACCATCGCGAGTGAAACAGCAGTGGTTGTTTTGGATACGCCACCAGACTCGCTATAAACCATGATCGTTTGCATGATTTGATCGTACATGAAATCAATCTTTCATGCAATAAATAAATATTTATTGCATGAAAGATTCACCGTTTTTGGGGATAGCGGGGAATCAAGCATTTTCCAGCGCGAATGGAAGCATCGGTATGTGGTTCTTAATGAATTGCATAGAGCTCCTGCTAGATATTGGAAGGCACCTTGGCTCAAGGTGATCAACGGACAGGTGGGCTGTTCCCGCCTGCACGCCTTCGTATGCTGTTCAAGTAGATCCGTACATACAATAATGCTTTCATGAAATAAATAAAGATTTCATGAAATCTCTATTGTTTCTCGCGGAAGACTAGTCCTATGGCTTCTACTTTCCCGAACGAGATTTTGCTAGGACGGCTCTGACTTTTGCTGCGCCGTGTGTTGCTGCGGTTTGGTGTTTTGTTTGGTTGGCGGCGTGTTTGGCTCGGCGTTCTTCTGCGGCCCGCGCAGCCGCGCGGGCTTGGTTGCTGGCTGCTGCTGCTCGCTGGGATCTGCTGAGCATGATTTCTCCGGTGGCGGTGCGCCATTGGTTCATGCGGTGCAGGATCGCTGCGCGCAAGATCCGGCAGTAGTCGATGTAGGACTGGGTTTCACGGTTGTGCTGGGGTAGTGCTCCCCAGGCTTCTTTGCCGTGCAGGCCTGGTGTGGTGCGCCATTCGAGGGCGTGTTGGATATCTGAGATTGTCCATCCGTTGGAGAAGAAGGGTTTGAACATGTTGAGCGCGTTTTTCTTGGAAAAACGGGCGAAATCTGGCATCCGACGCAAGATTTCAGCGGCAGCCGAGAGCCCCTGTCCTCGAGAGCTGATCGTTCTGTGAGCTGGCCACAGTTCGACTGGTCGATGATCGGCTTGGTGAGTTTGCACGGCGGAGCCGTGCCCAAAAAGTTTTTCAGTGCCGCGTAGCGGCTCATTGTGAGTGTTTTTCTCGCGCGTGCGCGTGTAGGAACTTACTTGGTAAGTGGTTAACCCCCCTACGGGGAGGGGTTCTAAGTTATTTCCACAGGCCGTGCGGTTGGGGGTTTGGTGGGTTGGGCGGGTTGTGGTGGTGTCTTTGGCGTCTTGGGGGCGTAGTCCGAGGCCGATGGGGCGGCAGATGACGTATACGGGGGCTTCGTTGGTTGCTGTTTGGCCGGCTTTGGCGGCGTATTCGGCGCTGCGGCCGGATGCGACGATGCCGAGGATTCCGTGGGTGCGCAGGAAGCGCAGGGCGTTGCCTACGGTGGCGCGGGATACGCGGGCTTTGGTGGCCACGGTGTCCCAGGTGATGCGCACGGTCATGCTGTCGTGGTCGGTGTAGCGCAGGAGGACCCAGAGCACGGCCAGGATGTTTCGTTTGCAGTCGGCGCGGCGTGCCAGTAGCTCGTCGAGGGAGCGTGTGGCGCGCCAGGCTTGGGCAGTGTGGTCGATTTTCTTGCTGCCGTGGGGGATGGCCCAGTTTATGGCTCGGGGGGAGGTTTCTTGGGCGCGTGAGACACGCCGGATGCGTAGCGGGGGAGAGGTGTGGGCGTGTTTGGTCGCGAGGGCTTCTTTAGCCGCGTTGAACTGCTTCTTGCCCTTGGTGGTGAATCCTTCGGGCGTTTCTGCCTTGATGAACGGGCGGTGACCTTTGGTCGTGTGAGCGAGGATTGCCGCTACTCGGCCGTCGGTGGGGCGGGTGCACCAACGCGGGTTCGTGGCGTGAATCGCTTCGTTTTGCGGCGTTTCTTTGGTGCTGGTGCTTGATTGGGCGCGCGAAGGCGCTACTATAGACACATAAGTCCTTTTCTCTTAGGAGGGTAAAGGAAGGGGAGCGTCCGGCTTGGTAACCGGAAGCTTCGTGGTAAATCTCGATCTGAGCACTTTGGCGAGTAGGACAGATCGGATTCAGAATTTTAGTCCCGCGCATTGCGCGGGCTTTTCTGTTTAAGGCTTATCGATAGGTAACTGACCTTTCGAATCATCGCGAGGAAGCCATGCTGGAAGTCCCCGGTCATCAAGTTCTAGAGTTTCAACCATCATGTCGAACAGAGCCGCCCCTGAAATTCCGGCTTTGGCCGCCAATTCAGTGAACTTGTCTCGATTTTCGCGCTCGACGCGCCATCCCAATGGAATTGGGTCCTTCATTGACCCTTTTGGGCGACGTGGTGAACTCATAGACCTAGCATATGGGATAGCGCTGTTATTAAGAGGTACGCGACACGGCTATTTTTAAAGTTCCGCAGTCATTCCGCACATAAACAGCTGATCTGCAACATCCGCAGCTTCAAGGAGGAACTGAGATTCCATTCATCTGAAATCTTGGAGTTCCGTTTCAGGTATGTCTGCGATGATTCCGACTTCGTCTTGGAAGCGGGTTAGACAAGAGTCTCGTCACAGCGTGAGCGTATACACGAGCCAGCTTGATAAGTTTGGTTCCCAAGGCCGATTGCCTAGCGTTGAACATAGTATGACGTTTACAAGTTCCTTAGATGCGAGCGCTGCCAGGCCATAGGCTGGACTCAAGGCACCTTGAACGTACTCTCATGAACATTGATGAAAGAGATAATCACTATGTCTACCAGGAGCCATCAGATCTTTGCACCGGCTCATCGCACTGGGTATGACCCGGACTTCCTGGGAACTATTTTAGCGTTGCCGCTCTTGGACACTACGGCTTCACAAGACGCGGTGCTGTGGGACGGGTCAAACGTCATTCCTTATACCCACTTTTCCCTGTCGCTGAGCAAGTCCCGCCGGTTGGCGCGCTGGGTTGCCTGGAACATCGACGGTGCTGCAACCAAGCGGTTGAGCCGCTCGGGCATTGATTTCGACAAGGACCCTAGGCTGCCTGAAGAGCTTCAATCAGGGAATGAGCTGTATCAAGGCAATCGGCTGGATCGTGGGCATATTGCTCGTCGTGCGGATCTGGTGTGGGGTCAGGTTGCAGAAGCGCAGCAAGCCAATGAGGATTCCTTTTTCTACACGAACATTGCCCCGCAGATGGATGACTTCAACCAGAGCAACCAAGAGGGGATTTGGGGCCAGCTGGAAAATGCGCTCTACGAGCAAGTTGATGTCGAGGACCTCAAGGTGAGTGTCTTTGGCGGGCCGGTCTTCCAGCCAGGGGACCAGGTGTATCGCGGCGTTGGGCTGCCTTCGGAGTACTGGAAACTCATTGCATTCAAGGAGGGCGGCGTGCTGAAAGCACGAGCTTTCCTCTTGACGCAGGATCTTGATCAGTTGCGAGCTGCGCTGGCCTTTGATGAGTTCAGGGTCTATCAGGTCTCGGTGGGGGAGTTGGAGCAGCGGACGCAATTGGAATTCGCTGAGTCTGTACGCCTTGCCGATGATCTGGTATCTGTCCACACAGTGGACAGAGGTCCGCTGGACTCGACCGTCGATATTACTTGGTGATGGTAATTCTGAAGTTTGGTGAGAGGTTCAGGTTGACTACCTAAATCTACATAGGTAGCATGGAGTTATGGAACGTTTGACGAGGCACACCCCTGCAACAGCTGCTGTTGTTGGTGCGCTCATGGAATCACCTGAGGCGATCTGGGGTCTCCAGATTGTGAAGATGACCGGGTTGAAGACGGGAACGGTTTACCCGATTCTGGAACGCTTGGAGGATGCTGGCTGGATTACGAGCGAGTGGGATACGGACCTGTCTCGCAAGGGGCCCCGCCGGCGGTACTTTAAGTTGGCAGCGGAGGCTGTTAAGTATGCCCAGGAGTACGTCTCTACCCAGAGGCCGAAGCCCGCTATGGGTGCTGGTTTTCAATCCAGGAAACTCGCATGAGTCAGACGTTGCTAGTACGAGCGCTTTTTCGACTATCGCTTTTCGTGACCCCGGCACATCTGCGGCAGGCACGTTCTGAGCAATGGAGGGCGGATCTTCGGGATTGCAGCGAGTTGGATATCCCGTCGGCTGACGTCGTTACCGGAGCTCTTGTGGCCGGCACTCGTTTGAGAATTGCGCATGGATTCACTTCACTGTCCGACCCCACCCCACTCAAAGAGGAAAAAGCAATGAAAATTCTGTTACCCACTGCCCTTGTTGCTGCCGTACTGGTACTCGGAGGAGTTGCGGGAGCTTCAGCAATCTCGAATCACGAGGTTACGCAGATCACTGTCCCCGCCGGAATGATTCAAGAGAATGCTCGAACCACCCCATCTGATCCGATGATTATTGATGGCGTAGAGGTTTTGGGAGGGGGCGAAGTAGCGCCTACGTACCAGGGTGAATAATTGACTTGGCAACAACTTGCCTCACACCTTAAATCTACATAGCATGAAATCGACGTATGTTGTATACGTTGATCTCTCGCTATTTTAAGGAACTTTCATGAAACGAGCCACAGTGGCTGCGAAGGCTGGCATAGTCGCCTTGGCCTTCTCCCTTATCCCGGGAATCGCCTCAGCAGCTGAAGCTGAAACTCCGCAATGGGCAATTGATGAAGGCATCACCATTGTTGAAGTCGATCCAACCGAGGGAACTCCGATTTCAGACCAGGAACTGGTTGATATCGAAGCGTTGGAAGAAACTCAAATGCCCGCAACCGATAGCCCGCTCTACCTGAGCGATGCCCCAATTTTCCAACCATTTATCAATATCGTGACCTGCGGTAATCGCATTGATTGGTACCGCTGGCGTGGCCAGGACGGAAAAAACGTGCTTTGCTTCGCCAACAAGGGAGAAGCCAACATAAGCAAGTACAACAATGTTCGCTACCTCTGCCCTGGCGCAAATCGTGGTCAGACCCGGTACTACTACGGGAACCAGCACTACTGGAGCACCTTGCGCGGACCGGTGTCGAACCACAATACTTGCTACTCATTTGGCGATTATGCTGTTGCGGCCAAGGGTGTAAGAATTAGTTAATTTCTGTGCCGCATTCCTTTTGAAGGGCGGGATTAATGTACGGGATATGAAATTGGTCCCGAAAATTGGACTAGCTAAATCATGGTCCCGCTTTAGGCTGTAAGGGCATGGCATCGATATTCCATCGGCGCCATGCCCTTCAGTCGTTCCTGACGCCGTTTTTGACAAAACTTCCGCTACTCCCGAATGGAAACCCCTAGAAAATCTAGGTAGAAATCTATATAGTTTTCATATGACTACTTTGAGTATCACCGAAGCATCACGCGCGGGTCTCTCTGCGCTTGTCGCCGCCGCCGAAGAGGGCCGGGATACCCCTTTGTCGCGCCATGGCAAGGTCGTGGCCGAAGTCGTTTCCGCCAAGGAAATCGCTCAGCTGCGCCATGACCGGGATACTCTTCGCGATGCTGCGTTGGTGATGGCACGCTTTGCCACTGATAGCGGCGTGCGCACGACGCTTGACCAAGCGATGGAATTCTTTAATTTGAACCGCGCAGAGCTTGAGGCGGAAAATGCCGAAGAAGCCCAGTCTGATAATTCGTGAATCAGCCTCAAGACCGCCTGTGCATCGTCCGGCTAACTGAAGACGCAGTATCTGATCTGTACCGTCTTCACAAAAAGGATCCGCAGATCGTGCGATCCGTTTTCAAGAAGATGCTGCTGCTCGAAAAATCTCCTGAGGCTGGCGAGCCGTTGCTGGGTGCGCTGGTCGGTTTCCGTAAGTTGGTCGTTGGCGATCGCGACTGGAGAATCGTATGGCGCATTACCGAAGACGCGTCCGGCCGCCCAATTCTTGATATTTCTGAGGTCTGGGCTGTTGGCGCTCGTTCAGATGGCGAGGTTTACGATGAGCTCACCTCACGGGTCGCACGCATGGGCGATGACCCGAAGATTCAATCGCTCAAAGACGTCATTGTCCAGATGGGTCGGCTCTACGAATCCGTTGAAGCCACACCTGAACCCGCACGGGGATCTGTCTTGCCCGCGTGGATGGAAGCTGCGCTCGTAGAACAACTTCATCTGTCCACACAAGAGATTTCAGGATTGAGCGAACAGCAAGCCCAGCAAAGACTCATGCAGCATTGGTCCCGTGGCGCTGACAGCTAAACCGTCCGCCGGCACCGCCGAGCTCAGCGGCAACCGCATGGATCCGAACGCCTGAAGATTTCCGGTGATGCTCTCCCATCGGCAATGAATTATCGTTGCCCGCACTACTCGAATTCCAGGCTGTCTCAGTCGCAGACCCGCACTGTTCACTGTGTTGTAGCCTGGAGCCATGGTTAGCTGGAAAGTATCCAGGCATCCTGAGTGGGACCAAATGCATCTTGCCGGCCTGACTGCCCGCGAGATCGCTGACCTGTGCCATCGTGGTGCAGCAACCGTCCACTACCACCTGCAGCGGCGTGAGCACTATGAACCCGGTTTTCGTGGCAAACATGAAGCAGCTTTGGCCGTACGCGGCAAGAATCGTCCGTCGACTATTTGGCGCCGGCGCGGGGATAGGAGAGGCATTGATGTTCATGAATCGAAACCGGCAGGGTGAAGCCCGGCGACGAAAGGTCAAAGATCAAAGTGTTGAGTTGTATATCGAGCGTCTCAAAGAAATTGAATCTCTAGGGCAACCAGATAGCGACTTGGGCCCCTCGGACTGGAACGTTAGTAAAGGGCAATCAGATTTCGTTGGCGTAACCAGTGAAGGGTCCTTTGCAAGATACTATGTCGTTGTTGAAGTGGAGGATTTACCCACTCAAGGAACTAATCGAGAGCTCTCCCTGGAATGGGTGGGACTGACAGAAGCTGAATTTATGCGTCGGATTACCGGCCTCTGGGTCATTTTTCTCCGGATCGATGACAGCCAACCGTTCAAAGGCGCAGTAGATCGAGAATTTAGATTTCGCGATATCGAGTCTCTTCGCGAATTCCTTGATCCTATGGATATTTCTTGGTATCCAGCAGTGCAGACTTTCCGTATGATCGAGGGGGAATCGTACTGGTCGCCGGACTGGAGATGCGGGGATGTTCCTAATAATCCTGAGAATAATTCTTAGGTACTAGGGGACAAATTCAAGATGCTTGACCCTTCTAAGTACTCGTCTTTTTAGGGAAAAGACTGGATACATAATTGATGAAAAGGTCGTCAGAGGCATAAGAAAATTTCTGAAACCCCCTCTCGGTCAGGCTGTAAATGAGTCACTCAAGACCAATAACAGCCTGACCGAGAGGGGATCCAAATTTAGGGAATAATTTATGTAGCATTCAAAGTCCACCCGTCGCATTGAAAATCACGAGACACCTTGTCAAAATACTTATTTCAAAGACGTCTCAGGTGTTACCCGGGGAGGACTATTCGCATATTCTGCGAATAGTCTTTTTACTACTTGACATAACGTACATTATCGGCTTTTGAACAACGGGAGTGAAAGTGGTTGCGGAAACTTGCTTCAACCATTGCTCCAAGAGGTCGACAAAGTTCAACATGGCTCCTCAACATTGCGGCACTCCGCTCAGCCTAGAGGTTTAAGGAAGATCGGTACGGAAATTCACGCTAACGACATGTCGGTGTCGATCCTGGCGGAGACGGGGCTTGTTAAATAGTGAAATGCCCAACGTCACGCTTCCGATGCGTCGGGCAAACGGTGAGAGCTGCACGTCGTATCTTTCGACAGTGACAGGTACGGGTCTAGGAGTGGTTGTGCGTTACCAGTGGCGACCAACCACTGACAAGTCGGCATCGTCTAACTAACAGAAGCGGTCAAGGTACACTGCGAATGTCTAGTCGGGGAATACGGTGAATCCCACGGCCTGCACATCACTTAGAAAATCAACTGCCCCTGGAACCCATTCCACAGGTTGCGAACGCCTTAGCGTGAACTTTCGGGCAGAACTTACTCAGAACCCAATTCCTAGAGAAGCATGCCTAAGCTGCGCAAGAAAGAATAAACTAACTTCATTTCCTTGGAAACAAACCGAACCCGACTGCCTTCCTATGCAGTCGGGTTCACCGTTTAATCCGCCATTTATGATTCCTAATACACCGTGGATTGTGACTTCTTCATCTTCTCAAACGCCGAGGCCAGCATTTTTGCACCTGCGGCCCCCGCAAATGTTAGTCCGAGGATAAGAGCCGTCGCTCCGACGGCGAGTAGCGTTACAAATTCATTCGATCCAAGGAGCATGGTGAGCATACTCTGCCCTATCGAACTCTCAAAAGCTTGAAAAAGTTCTAACCAACTAAAATATCCGGCAGAAAAACCGACGAGCGCGCCAAGTAGAGGGGAAAACTTTTTCATATTGAGTGCCTCGAACTATTCTTTTACTACGCGTAGACGTAAGAAGAGCTTACCGTACAGGCCGGGGTGTTGCCCTTTTTGTAATTGCTAGTGTTTGTCCACACCTTCGTAGTTGTGTGGTGCCGAACCTTATTCCCGGACTGTGTAAACCATGATTTGGTGGTAATGACTTGGCCCTTAGCAAGTTTAGGACACTTCTTTGAACTCGCTCCGGTCAACGACGATTTAACATCTTTGAAGACTGACCAACCCAGCACTGTCGCACCTACGGCTTTTATCCAGCGCGATTGTGGAGCGAAGGTCAGGATAATCCCTGGAACGTGCATAACGACGGCGGTTCCTACAGCTTCCGCGGCGCTGACGGTTTTTTTCGTGGTGTGGGCTGCAGGTGCCATGAGCACGTTGTATGAAACGCTACTTACCCGAGGGATGGAGATCTTGACGCTGGCGACTGCTGTCCAAGGTTTAACCGACATATATTCAACATGTGATCCCTTACCGCGATCAAGACTTTTACTTCCTAAGCTAGGACCTCGTGACGAGATAGCAAAGCCAACATCTGCGCGTAGACCAACTTGTTTCGGAACTTCGCGAGCGTTATTATACTGAATCTTTATTTGCTTCTTATGGGGAACCCAACTAACGCTTGTAACATTAGTAATATTTCCGATCCAAGCAGCATCTGCTTTGTAGGGCGAAAGTCCCAAAAATACCAAGGACAGGGTAATGGCAAGACAGAAAGCCATAATTTTTCTAGGGAGCCGCTTTTTCCCGACTGCTTGTGTGTAATTCATTCAATAATACTTACTGAAATTTTGCTCGTTGAACAGTTTTTTCATTTTTTGTTACCAAACCGTTGCGATCGTGAAACATGATTATCGGACCCCTTAATAAATATCCGATAAATATAGGGTTCACCTTTAATAGACTCGCTCCTGGTTAGTTGAAATTTGGTTCGACTATAAGGCAAGAGTCGAGATCCGACAGTCCTAGCTAGCAGCGCTTTCGAGTACCTGCCCTTTGCCACTTATGACTAGCATCCGGTCTTGTTCGGCTATCTCGTGAACAACTTACTGAGCGTCCCCGTATTGGCCCCTTCAGCCGCCAAACCCGGGGTTGGGCACTGATTTTCGGGGCGATTCGTGTTTTGTGGCCGAATTGTGTCTTGTCCCCGCCTCTAAACTGAGCTCAAAGGCACTGCTGACACGATAAATTAAGACAGGTTGGCAACAACACCGAGCCGCAGGGGCACGGTGTGAGCATGTTGTTGTGGTGTGAGTGAATGAGCGGTAATTGAAGCTAGGGCGCGATGAAGTTCAAGCGTGGCTGGATGAGGTTTCTCCAGGCACCGGTTCCGTGCGCCTTGCCGCCGTCGCTGACCTGCCGAGGTTGCGGGTCAAGCAGCAGCTCGTTCGAGGCAACGTCGCCCCAGCGACGATTGCTGCCATTTCCCGCGGCCTGGATTTGGATCCGCTCACCCAGCTCAGCCGCTTCGCTGTCTTCGCTGACCTTGTTCCTTCCTCCCCTGACACCGGCGAGATGCCAGGTTTCATTTCATCGCCAGGGTTGTTCCGCGCCAGTGCTGAACGCCTGGAAAACCAGCCAGTGACCGAAACCCAACTCGGGCCTGAAAGCTACGATCTGGCGGCGTTATATTGGTTCAACCTCGCCAACGACGGGGCGTTGCGCGCCAGGATTGCTGATGAGTTGGGCGTTAATCAGCCGACGCTATGGAAGATGCTGCGCACCAGGTTGCGTGAGGATGTGGCCCTGGCGGTGTGCGAGCATGCTGGGTGGCCGGGCGTGTCGGCTCTAGTGATCTCTGAAGTCCTCACCGGCAAAGAAGCTGGCTGGGCGAAAGAATGCCGTGCGACTTGGGCTAATTCGGCGCCAGTCGGCCATTTGCTCAGTTGCACTGAGCAACGTTTGCAGCAAGTGGCAAAGCAGGAACGCGACCGCGAGAGCTTCGACCGTCATCTAGGATGAATGATGTGGCGGTTTCGAGCTGGGTGTCTGCAATCCTTGCCACCAGTTTCCTCGCAGCCCTCATCGCCCGCCTTCCTCGCCTGATCCAAGGGGTCGGGAATCTCTGGCTGTGGCTCACCCATCTGGGCATGGCCCTCATCTTATCTTTAGCTGTTGATCCGGTCTACGAATTCGTTGATTCCTTGGCGGGATCCCAAAACTTCACGAACCTCGTATCCCATATTGGTATTGCGCTGGTGTTCTTCTGCGGCGGCATACAGATCTCCCATGGCATCAACCGCCCCGAGATCGCCAACAAGATCCTGAAACTCTCCACTGTCGTCTTACCTGCCTCTGCCGCCCTGATGGGTGTCCTGTTCGTGCTCAGTGGCAGCTCCTACTCTGACGTTGGCTTGAATGCGTTCAGGGATAACCCGTTGGTGGTCTTATATAAGCTCGCGCTTTACATCTACCCGGCGATTGTTTCCTCATTCCTAGTACCCCCGCTGATGCGGGCAGCTACCGAATCAGTATCAAGGATTCCGTACTACTCCAAGAAGCTCATGGGCTTCGGCTTCGGCCTGGTCATCGCCGCCCCGCTGGGGCATCTGGCCGAGCTGGCGAACCGGCAACTGGGCTGGATTACGGACTTGTTCATCTATCCTGCGATTCTCAGTGTCCTGGCCGGCATGACGTTAGGGCTGGTGGACGCGGTGCTGTGCCGGAGGCAGCAGCGGCGGGACTTTATCCAGGCATCGTGACGCCTTGCTGTTCGAGCAGTTCCATCGGGTTGGTGATTTGCCCGTCTTTCCATACTTCGAAGTGCAGATGGAAACCGGTGGAGTTGCCGTTGGTGCCCACCTGGGCGATCTGCTCCCCTGCTTCAACTTCGTCGCCGACGTGCGCGATCAGATCATCCGGGAACATGTGCACATACAAGGTCGTGATCTGGGCACCGTCGTGGGTGCCGTGGTCGATTTCGATTTGGCAGGGCGACCGGCCCACAACGAGGTCGTCGCAGCTGGCGCGGATGACTTGCCCGGCGGCCGCTGCGTAAATGGGAGTGTCTTCGGGGGCGGCGAAGTCTTCGCCGGCGTGCGGGTAGGGGCCGCGGGATTCGCCGTAGTTGTGCCAGATCTTCGTCAACGTCTCCAAGGGGAAGACCCAGTCTGATTCATTGTTCGGAGTGTTTTTCGTTTTCGGGTTGCGGCTCTCAGCCCCTTCATCACACGAGACATAGGCTTCATCCTGGTCGGCATCAGTGACTTCGGCGCCTTGCAGGGCCGCATAGATTAGTTCTGCATCATCCCTGCGTTGCGCGTAGTTATCAGGCAGGCCGGAGGCTTGGACGGCTTCGGCGGCTTGCTCGTAGGGCAGCTCGTCCCAGCCGTCGATGCTCTGGAGGTGGTCGAAGAAGGTCGCGGCCGCGGTGGCGGGGTTCATGATCTGTCCGACAGTGCCCCAGCCGGCGCTGGGCCGTTGCTGGAAGGTGCCCATGGCATCCCAGGCGTGCCCGACGCCTTCATGCGGTTCATCCAAGGAAGCCACGGCTACTTCTTTGGCTTGTTCCCATTCGTTTTTGGTCATGATGCGGGTGCCTTCCGGATACTCCCAGCTCCCGTCGTTGGCCAGTACGGTCAGGCTGCTTTCCTGAATGGAGGTCATCAGTCCGACGATGGCCGCACGTTGGGGCAGGCCTGCGTTGCTGGCTTCGTTGATGATGATCGCGGCGTTAGCCAGTTGCTTCTCGGTGTAGCTGCCGACTGGGGTGGGGGGCAGGTTGGTGACGTTGACGCTTTCCCCGATGCTGCTGTTCGGGTCGCAGTCCATAGCCCGGGGATCCGCTGTGTCTCGTGGTTCCAGGATGGTCAGGCAGAGGAAAATGCCGCCGAAGAAAACTAGGAGGATGATGGCGAGGATTTTGATGAGTCTGAAGCGTCGCATTAGTTGGTGCTGGTGATCTTTTCGACGACCCATTCACCATCCGCCCGGCTCAGCAGGAAATCCAGGGAGCCGGTGTTGGTGTTCACGGTGACGGTGGCGATTGCCGCGGACCGTCCCTTGACCGGTTCCTCGGTGCTGGTGACTGTGGTGGCGGTGATGTTCAGGTTTGAGACGTTCTGGAAGGTGCGTTGCGCGTCGGCCGAAAGATAGGGCCTCAGCCCGGTAAACCATTGGGACTGTTCCAGGTCGGGGCGGGCGTAGGCTGTCGCGGCCTTGGTGGCGACGTCGCTGGCTTCTTGGGCGATCCGGGGGATCCAGCCTTCGATGGCTGATTGTTCCGGGGAGGCGTGGATGTCGTGCATGATTCCGTTCTCCTCCCCCGGCGTGTCTTCTGGTTCGGCCGGCGCGCAACCCGCCAGCAGCGCACTGGCTAAGGCCAGAGCGAGCCCTGTCGTCGTGGCACGGCGGCGAGAGCGGTCCCTAGTGCGGTGCGTGGTGCGGTGCATTCTCTGGTTCATGGCAACCCCCGTTGAGTATTGTTTAGTGTTGATCCTTATATTTTCAATACTAATTGATACTATGGGTTTGATGAACGAAAGGGGACCTGCATGAGCGGGGATTGGCCGGGCGGAGAACGCCGCCGCATGAGAACAGACCTTCTGGTGAAACCAGCACCCACCAACGAGGACACCAGCAACCCACCCACCCAGCAACCAGCCAGCGACGAACCAGCAGTTGTTTCAAGCACTGCCAGCCCAAGCACTGCGGGACAAGATTCAGCTGACGCGTCTGAGAATCCGGATTCCGCACAGGCATCCCCGGCCTCCGGGACGACTCCGGGATCAGGAACACTACTGGATTCAGGGCCCCCACTTGTCTCGGGAACACCGCTGGTTTCGGGAACGCTCAGCAGCGCGATCACCGGTTCCGACGCTCTGGAAACACCGTTGCCAGCCGAAGAGGGGTGGCAAAGGAAGATCCGTACCTTCACTGGCGGGCTGATCGCCCCTAAGCCCGGTTCCCAAGAACTAGAACGCCGGGCCACGCTCGCCTCAATCCGCAGGGTTTACCCGCGGCCGGTGACCGTGACCATCGCCCAACCAGCAGGCGGCGCCGGGAAAACATCGCTCACCGTCGCACTGGCCTCCACCATCGGCAACACCTCGGATCACAACGTGCTGGCCATGGACAACAACGAAACCATGGGCACCCTCGGAGTGCGCACCCGTTCCAACGGGTCGAACATGACCATCATCGACCTGCTCGACGCGCTCGAGCAGCTCAAAAGCGAACGGACCCGCAGCGGCGATGTCCAGTACTACACCCGCCCACAAGGAGATAACCGCTTCAGCGTACTGGCCTCCGATGAAGATCCAGACCGGATGCAAATGCTCACCCGCCCCACCTTCAACGAACTGCTCGAAGTCGTCCAGCGCTTCTGGAACGTCGTCGTACTGGACACCGGAAACAACACCCGCGCCGAAAACTGGCTCGCCGGCATCGACGCCACCGACCAGCTCGTCTTCCCAGTAGAGCTCAACGACAAATCCGTCGTCTCGGTCCTGCGCACCATCGAACAATTGCAGGCGATGTCCCAAGTCACCGGAAACCAGCACTATGCCAACCTGTGCGAGCATGCGGTCCTGGTCATCACCCCAGGATCCCACCGCCGCACCGTGGCTGCGGAACGCCGCAAAGAACTGCGCCAGATGCTCGAACAAGCCCTCGGCGAGACCGCCACCTTCCTGGCCGTCCCCTACGAGCCGGCCCTGGACACGAACGGGCTGATCGACTGGCAGCTCGCCACCGACGAGTCAGTGCGCGCCTTCGAGAAAGTCGCCGCTGCCGTCAGCGCCGGACTCTTCCGCTCAGCCTCCAACGACACGACCCCCCGAAACACCAAGGAGAACTAACCCGTGTTCGCACCAGTACCCACCGCGCCCAGAACCGTTGCGGAACAAACCGAAGAAACCACAACGACCGTGAAAAACCCGTTCGAGGGCGTCTCCCCCGACATCTCGCCTTTGGGCGATGGATTCGACAGCGCACTGGGCATCATCCTCGGCGTCATCTGGGGCGTCGTGCTGATCTATGTGGCCGTGAAGCTGCTGACCAGTCTTGGCAAGTTCGCCGGTGCGAAAAAGCAAGGCCACTACGAAGAGCTCGGCGAGCATACCGATGAGATGAAACGCCGCGGCATTGCCCTGGTCGCGGTTGCCGCGTTCGGTGTCATCATCGGTGCAGTCCTGAAATTGGCAGGGATGCTCTAATGACCAGCCGCCGGAGAATTATTGTCCTCATCGTCGCTGTGGTGGCCATCGCCCTCGTCGTGGTAGCCAGCGTCCTCATGTCCCAGGATCAGGATCAACCCGATTCTTCGGCGGCCACCACCCCTGCCACACCCGCCAAAGCCAGCGAGTACGGGTTCCCTGTCTCCAGCATCCGCCTCGGTGAAGGCGGAAGCAGGACCGCACCCGACGGCAAAACCCCGGTTGGGTATACGGCTTCGTGTGAAGACGCCGTCCGCGCTGCAGTGAATTATGTGGCGGCTGATTCCTACTCCCCTAGAAACTGGAAGAACCAGAAGGCAACGCTTCAGCAGATCACCTCTTCGGGCGAGTACAACACGAAGTACATCAACGCCACAGCTTCACTGGTCTCCAATAATTCAGCTTCGGCCGAGAGCAGCCTGATCTCCCCGGCGATCTACAAGGTCGAGAACTGCGAATCAGGCAAATCAGCAAACATTGCCGTGGCACTCCAGATCGACGATCCAGGACTCATTCTCGACGGGAAAACTATCGCTCCTTCGGTTGAATTCCGGACTCAAAACCAAGCTTTGGTGTGGGAAGACAATGATTGGAAGCTCGATCTCTCGCCAACGCCCGTCCGTGCAGAATCTCAATTGATCATTGCCAATGGCGAGAAAAATCCAGAATCCCCCAACGATCTGCTGAACCAAATTTTCGTGGACTCCCAGGGCAATCCGCTAAGCCGTGATGGTTGGATGGAGCTTGCACGATGAGGCGGTTGCTCACCGCCATCTTCGCTGCCTTGCTCACCCTAGGTCTAGCGGTCCCGGCCCAAGCCACCGGAACAGATGAAAACGTCTCTGAGGTTCTGAGCCAAGACCAAGTCAAGAGGTACGAGAACTTATCGGATGACGATAAGAACACCTTGCTGCATGATGTCATCACAGAGATCGGTGCCGACGAATGCAGCAATTTCACGTACTACCGCAAGATGGAATCTTTCCTCAACTTCGATGCCCGCAACTGCGAAGAACAAACGCGCGATGCGTTGCACGCCATGTATCCGGACCCTGACGCACTGATCATCAAGCAGGAACCAGCCATGGATTTGTGTGAGGCCCTGAGTTCCACGGGTGCGGGACAGCAAAGCGTTACTTTCTGCATCAGAAAGCAAGCAAACGATTTCCTTACGGGTTGGGCTTCAGGCACTCTGAGAAATTGGATGGGCCAAAGCGAGGTAGGCCGCTCGGTACTTAACGTCATGGACGCCATCGGCAACACCATCGACTTCGTCGCCGACCCCAAAAGCGGACTCGAAGAAGTCGCCAACAGCAGCAAAACAGAGTCCATCGCACTCACCTCAAAAATCCTCGAAGAACTCACCTCCACCACCGAATTCGACGCCTCCAGCCAAGAATTCAAAGACCGATGGGCCCTCTACGCGGGCATTGGCGTCGTCGGGCTCGCCGTCATGCTGCTCATCTTGTTCAAGCACCACAGCAACGGGGAGATCAGCGACGACGATTTCAGCAACTCCCTGCTCTACTACCTCCCAGTCAGCCTCTTCCTGGTGATCTACGGACCGTGGGCCATGAACGAAATCCAACAACGCATCGCCCCACTCACTTCCGGGGCCACCGACTGGTCCGCGGAAATGATCAGCAACTTCATCACCGTCATCTCCCGGTTCGCCTCCCTGGAATCCAGCAGCTGGTTCGGCCCGTTGGCGGCGATCATCTTCTTCGGAATGCTGTTCATCGGCTCAATCGCCCTGATGATCTACTTCCTGCTCATCCCGATCTTCCAGCAACTCATGGGACTGGCCATCGCCGCCCTGATCGGCATGCTCATCTCGCCGAAAACCCGCCGCTACGTCCTGAAGATCGCTTCCACCCTCGCCACCCTGCTGATCCTCAAGCCCGTGGTCTTCCTCGCCATGGGCGCCGTCTTCGGAGTCCTCGCCTCGCAGACCGCGTTCAAGGAAGGCACCGACGATGTGCTGGTCAATGTGGGCAACCTCGGTGCGACTGCGTTCATCATGCTGCTGATCGTGCTCTCCCCGGCCGCGATCTTCCGGTGGATGCCAATCATCCAAAGCCGCGAAGCGAACTTCGGCGGGATCTCCCCCGAAATTTCTGCTGGCGTCGGCGCTGCGGCCGGTGGCATGGCCGGCTCACTCGCCGGTGCCGGAGCAGGAGCAGTGCGTCGGGCGATCTCCGCACGTCGCGGCAACGCTTCCAGTGGCGCCTCGTCTGGCCCCCGGGCCGGTGCCGGGCAATCCAGCGGTACTGCAGCAGGTGGTGGAGCAGCAGCCGGTGCTGCCAGCCAGGGATCTTCAGCTGCGCGTGGCGGTGAGGATGGTTCAGCCCCAGCTTCAGGATCCGGTGCGTCCGGCGGTCCGGATGCTGTCCAGCCGCAAGGTTCTTCTGGTGGCCAATCGTCGCCTGGCAGCCCAGGCCAGGGTGCGCCGACCGAGGTCATGGAACGGCCAACCAGCCCCCGCACAGGAGGCGCAGGAAATTCCGGCGGCTCCAGCGGCGCGGGTGGTCCAAGGACAACGGGTTCGTCCACCCGCAGTCCTGAAGGCGGCCCTGCTGGCGAATCGACCTTCGACGGTGGAGGTACCGACGCTTCTGGCCAGGCTACTGGTGCCTCCGGTCGGCAAACCCAACCTGCAAGCTCCAACCCTCCAACCAGTGCGGCGTCCAAGGCGTATCGGCCGTTGCGTACCGGCAAGGTCGGGATGCTCGCCAACGCCCGCTACGCCATGTCCAACGCGGCAGCCCAAGCCCGCATCGCCCAACAGGACTCCGATCCCGATACCTGGGAT
>Ga0308157_10003756_pt1 | contig 21372 bp, 19 predicted proteins | sample PhyBR1_FD_201035 | JGI IMG/M metagenome (GOLD analysis project Ga0308157, IMG submission 201035) | Phyllosphere microbial communities from UC Gill Tract Community Farm, Albany, California, United States - DLSLB.R1 | ecosystem: Host-associated > Plants > Phyllosphere > Unclassified | place: USA...
AGGACGATCGTCAGCCCGCCCGGCCAGAACTCGTCGACGAGTCGTTGGACGGGCTCGGGGATCTCCTCCACGAGCGCCGCGAGCGCGGCCTGACCTGCGACGAGCACCGGCGGCGGCTGGTCCCTGCCGCGGCCCTTCGCGTCGAGCAGTCTCTGCACGGCGGCGGGTGTGAAGGCATCGGCGGCGACCCCGTAGACGGTGTCGGTGGGCATGACGATGAGCTCGCCCCGGGCGATGGCCTGACGAGCATGGCGCATTCCGGCGAGCAGCTGTGCCTCATCGCGGCAATCGAAGACAGAGGACATGACCCCACCATTCTAGATGCACGTGGGCGCCGCCGCCTGCGGGCGTCAGGGGCGCAGCGCCGTGGTCGCCCTGTCGCGGTGCGTGAGATCGGGATGGGTGCGCGGGGCACGCCAACCGTCCGCGGTCAGCAGAGCTCGGATCGCCTCGCCCTGGAGCTCCCCGTGCTCGATCACGAGCATCCCGCCCTGGCGCAGGAGCGCCAGTGCTCTGCGGCTCAGCACGCGCACGATGTCGAGGCCGTCCGGCCCGCCGTACAACGCCATCGCCGGATCGAACAGCCGCACCTCCGGATCCCTGGGGATCGCGTCGTCCGGCACGTACGGCGGATTCGAGATCACGACGGATGCCGTCCCGTCGATCTCTTCGAGCGAATCGGCGAGATCGCCCTGCACGAGCGTGAGGTTCGCCGCCGACGCGGTGTTCCGGGCCGCCCACTCGTACGCCTCGGGTGAGAGCTCGACCGCGAAGACCCTGGAGTGCGGCACCTCGGTGGCCATCGCCAGGGCTATCGCGCCGCTCCCCGTGCACAGATCCACTCCGATCGGCTCGGGATCAGGAGCGTGGGAGAGCGCGTCGATCGCGAACTGCGCCACGGTCTCGGTCTCCGGCCGCGGCACGAACACGCCGGGGCCGACGGCGAGTTCGAGGTGGCGGAAGGGCGCGAGCCCCGTCAGATGCTGCAACGGCTCGCGCGATGCACGACGGACCACGAGTGCATCGAGCGCGTCGACGTCGTCCTCGCCGATGCGGTCGCCGCGCACGATCGCCGCCTGCACCTCTCCCCTGCGCGTGCCGCTGACGTGAGCGGCCAGCAGTTCGGCATCGACGAGCGGATCGGGTACACCGGCCGCGGCGAGACGCTCTGCGGCGGCACGGACGACGGCGGCAAGGGTCACTTCGGCCATCCTCTCAGCGTACGGGGCACTGCGGCGCCGCCCGACACAATGCGCCGACGATGCATCTGCTCGAATAGGCTGGCGGGTGCAACGTTCCGCGAACGAAAGGCCTCCTCATGTCCGGCATCCATTCCGACATCACGACCGCATTCGGCAACACGCCGCTGGTTCGGCTGAACCGCGTCACCGAGGGCGTCGGGGCCACCGTTCTGGCGAAGCTCGAGTACTACAACCCCGCCTCCAGCGTGAAGGACCGCATCGGCATCGCGATGATCAACGCGGCCGAGGCCTCGGGCGAGCTGAAGCCCGGCGGCACGATCGTGGAGTCGACCAGCGGCAACACCGGCATCGCGCTCGCGATGGTCGGAGCGGCACGCGGCTACAAGGTCATCCTGACGATGCCCGCGTCCATGTCGAAGGAGCGCCGGGTGCTGCTCAAGGCCTTCGGTGCCGAGATCGTGCTCACCGACCCGACCAAGGGCATGAGCGGCGCGATCGAGGAGACCAAGAAGATCGTGGCCGAGACACCGGGCGCCGTGTGGATCAAGCAGTTCGAGAACGCCGCGAACCCGCAGATCCACCGCGAGACGACCGCGCAGGAGATCCTCCGCGACACCGACGGAGACATCGACATCTTCGTCGCCGGCGTCGGCACGGGTGGTACCGTCACCGGCACCGGACAGGCGCTGAAGGCCGTCAAGCCGGACGTGCAGGTCATCGCCGTCGAGCCGAAGGACTCCCCCGTGCTCACGGAGGGGCACCCCGGGCCTCACAAGATCCAGGGCATCGGGCCGAACTTCGTTCCCGACGTGCTCGATCGCGACGTCCTCGACGAGGTCATCGCGGTGGAGTTCGACGAGTCGCTGCGTCTCGCCCGTGAGCTCGCCGCCAAGGAGGGCCTGCTGGTGGGGATGTCCTCCGGCGCCGCCGTCTCCGCGGCGCTTCAGGTCGCATCGCGTCCCGAGAACGCCGGGAAGACCATCGTCGTCATCATTCCCGACACCGGTGAGCGCTACATCTCCACTGCGCTGTTCGAGGATCTGCGCGAGAGCTGACCTGCAATGGGCATGATCGGGCGAATGCGCGAGGACGTCGCAGCTGCGCGCCTCCGCGACCCTGCCGCACGGAGCGGACTCGAGCTGGTGCTGCTGTACCCCGGGCTGCACGCGATCTGGTGGCACCGGGTGTGGCACCGGCTCTGGCAGCGCGACCTGCGGCTGCTCGCGCGCGCAGGTTCGCAGATATCGCGCTGGCTCACCGGCATCGAGATCCATCCGGGAGCCAGGATCGGGCGGCGGTTCTTCGTCGACCACGGCATGGGCGTGGTGATCGGCGAGACGGCGGAGCTCGGCGACGACGTGATGCTCTACCACGGGGTCACGCTGGGCGGCCGTACCCGTGACGCGACCGGAAAGCGGCACCCGACACTCGCTGACGGCGTGGTCGTCGGAGCCGGCGCGAAGATCCTCGGACCGATCACGGTCGGTGCGAACACCGTCGTCGGTGCGAACGCCGTCGTCACGAAGGATGCCCCGAGCGACAGCATCCTCGTCGGCGTACCCGCCAAGGCCCGTCGTCGCAGCACTCACGACGACTTCTCCGACCTGCGCGTCGTGTCCGACTACTCGATCTGAGCAGAGCGGCCGATCAGCGCCTGCGGCGCTCCTTCACCTGGCGCTTGAGGAAGATCAGCGGCAGCAGCACTGTGCCGAGCGCCGAGACCAGCCACACGATGACGGAACCGAGCAACCAGCCGGTGACGTCGACGATGCGCAGTCCGCCGATCGGCAGCAGCACGACGACGATCAGCGCCACGAGGGTCGAGAAGATGCCGATGCCTCCCATGAGCACGGGGGCGTAGCGATCCGCGAGCTTGGCGATCCAGGGGCTCAGCACGCTCTGCAGGACCGCGAAGATGACGATGCAGATGACGAAGCCCCACCACTTGTCCCATTGGATCTGGAAGCCGGGCAGCACGAGATCGGCGACGATGAGCCCGATCCCCGCCGAGACGAGGTAGGTGAGCGTGCGGAACAGGAGCGTGATCACGCCCCGATCCTAGCGCTCGGGTCGCGCGATCAGGAGTCCTGGCCGACGGCGGCGAGCCGCGCCTCTTCGTCGGCGGAGATCGCCGACTCGATGATGGGGTCGAGAGCGCCGTCCATCACCTGATCGAGGTTGTACGCCTTGAAACCGGTGCGGTGGTCCGCGATGCGGTTCTCCGGGAAGTTGTACGTGCGGATCCGCTCGGATCGATCCATGCCGCGGATCTGCGACTTGCGCGCGTCGGATGCCGCGGCATCCAGTTCTTCCTGCCGCTTGGCGAGGATGCGTGCGCGCAGCACGCGCATGCCTGCCTCACGGTTCTGAAGCTGCGACTTCTCGTTCTGCATCGAGACCACGATGCCGGTGGGCAGGTGCGTGATGCGCACGGCGGAGTCGGTGGTGTTCACCGACTGCCCGCCGGGGCCCGATGAGCGGTACACGTCGATCTTGAGGTCGTTCTGACTGATCTCGACCTCGTCGGGCTCATCGACCTCGGGAAAGACCAGCACACCCGTGGTGGAGGTGTGGATGCGTCCCTGCGACTCGGTCGCGGGGACCCGCTGCACGCGGTGCACGCCGCCCTCGTACTTCAGATGCGCCCAGACGCCCTGTGCAGGGTCGGTCGAGGAGCCCTTGATCGCGATCTGGACGTCCTTGTAGCCGCCGAGGTCGGACTCGTTGCGGTCGAGAAGCTCTGTCTTCCAGCCCTTGTGGGCGGCGTACTGCATGTACATCCGCAGCAGATCCGCGGCGAACAGCGCGGATTCTGCGCCGCCCTCCCCCGCCTTGATCTCCATGATCACGTCACGGGCATCGTCGGGATCGCGAGGGATCAGCAGCCGACGCAGTCGCTCCTGCGCGTGCGCGAGCCCCTCTTCCAGGCCCGGCACCTCCTCGGCGAAGGCGTCGTCCTCCTTGGCGAGCTCGCGAGCGGCGTCGAGATCCTCGGCCGCCCCCGTCCACGCGTCGTAGGCCGCGACGATCCGGCTGAGCTCGGCGTAGCGACGGTTGACACGTTTCGCACGCGCCGCGTCGGCGTGCACCGCCGGGTCCGAGAGCTCCTCCTGCACCCGGCGGTGTTCGTCGATGAGGGCCTGGACGGATTCGAACACGCCTATGCTCCGGTCAGCGTCGGATCAGCGGATGTTGTTCTCGTGGCTGTGGCTGGAGCCACCCGCGGCGGGTGCCGGCATCGACTTCTGCATCTGCACGAGGAACTCCACGTTCGAGTTCGTCTCCTTGAGCTTGCCGAGGACGACCTCGAGAGCCTGCTGCTGGTCGAGCCCGGCGAGGGCGCGGCGCAGCTTCCAGGTGATCTTGACCTCGTCGGCCGACAGGAGCATCTCCTCGCGGCGCGTGCTCGACGCGTTGACATCGACGGCGGGGAAGATGCGCTTGTCCGCGAGCTGACGGGACAGACGCAGCTCACTGTTGCCCGTGCCCTTGAACTCCTCGAAGATCACCTCGTCCATCTTGGATCCGGTCTCGACGAGCGCGGTCGCGAGGATCGTGAGCGATCCACCGTTCTCGATGTTGCGTGCAGCGCCGAAGAAGCGCTTGGGCGAGTAGAGCGCCGAGGCGTCGACACCGCCGGTGAGCACGCGACCGGATGCCGGGGCGGAGATGTTGTACGCGCGGCCGAGACGGGTGATCGAGTCGAGCAGCACGACGACGTCGCGCCCCAGCTCGACGAGGCGCTTGGCGCGCTCGATCGCGAGTTCGGCGACGGTCGTGTGGTCTTCGGCCGGGCGGTCGAAGGTCGAGGCGATGACCTCGCCCTTCACTGTGCGCTCCATGTCGGTGACCTCTTCGGGGCGCTCGTCGACCAGGACGACCATGAGGTGGACCTCGGGGTTGTTCTGGGCGATGGCGTTGGCGATCTGCTGCAGCACGATCGTCTTGCCGGCCTTCGGCGGAGCGACGATCAGGCCGCGCTGGCCCTTGCCGATCGGTGCGATCAGGTCGATGATGCGCTGCGTGAGCTTCTCGGGGGCCGTCTCCAGGCGCAGGCGCTCCTGGGGGTACAGCGGCGTGAGCTTGCCGAACTCGACGCGCGTGGCCGCATCTTCGACCGACAGGCCGTTGACCGAGTCGACCTTCACCAGCGCGTTGTACTTCTGGCGGCCCTGCTGCTCGTTCTCGCGGGGCTGCTTGATGGCGCCGACGATCGCGTCGCCCTTGCGCAGGTTGTACTTCTTGACCTGGCCGAGCGAGACGTAGACGTCGCTGGCACCGGCGAGGTAGCCGGTGGTGCGCACGAAGGCGTAGTTGTCGAGCACATCGAGAATGCCGGCGATCGGGATGAGGACGTCGTCCTCGCCGATCTCGGTCTCGAACTCGTCCGAGGTGGTGCCGCCGCGGCGCTTGTTGCGCTGACGCCCGCGGCCGTTGCCGTTCTCATCATCGGAAGACGCGCTGCCGTTCTGCTGCTGCGGTGCATCCTGGCTGCTGCCCCGACCGCGGTTGCGGCTGCGGTTGCGGCCACGGCCACGGCCGGTGCCCTCTTCGCCGTCGCTGGACTCGCCGCCGTTGCTGTCGCCGGAGTCCGGCTTCGCGGCCTGCTGCCTGTTCTGCGACTGCTTGTTCTCGGCCTGCCCGGATTCGGTGCCCTTGCCCGCCGTCTTCTCGTCCGACGCGGCATCCGCGGGCTTCTCGGCAGCCGAGCTGTCGGAGGCGCCGTCGGCTGCGGCAGTGTCTGTCGCGGTTTCTGTCTTCTTGGCGCCGCGGCGGCCGCGGCCCGAGCTCTTCGGCGCAGGCTCTGCGGGCGCAGCGTCTGCAGCCGCATTCTCGGCCGGCGCGGACTCGGCGGGCGCGGTGCCGGAGTCGGCCTGCTGTGCAGCGGTGCCCTCCGCCTCTGCGGGTGCGTCGGCGGCGGGCGCGGCGTCCGCCTTCTTCGCGCGGCTGCGGCGCGGAGCCTTCGCCTTCGGCGCGGCAGCCTCTGCAGGCGCGTCGGCGGCGGGCGCTGCCTCGGCGGCAGGCGCTGCCTCAGCGGCAGGCGCTGCCTCAGCGGCAGGCGCTGTTTCAGCGGCCTGGGCGGCCTCCGCCTTGGCGGCCGCGGTCGCAGTGGTCGCCCGTCGCGGCGCACGCTTGCGCGCCGGCGCCTTCACAGGTGCGGTGGGCTCGGAGGCAGCGGTTGCAGCCTCTGGTGCGGCAGCGGTCGCCTCTGTGGCGGTCGATGCCTGGTCGTTCTGGGTCTCGGAGAAATTCTCCACGAGTACTCCCTCATATGTCATGGGAAAACGAGCATGTCTCGCGCACAACGGGTGCTGCGCGCGATCGCACGGGCAGATGCTCGGCACCTGCCGGCCAGGACCAGGAAAGAAGTTCTGGCGGTTGCGTGCGGATCTCGCAGAATTGCGATGGGGGCCAGATTCACGAAATTACGTGGAGCCCTCCGCTCGATCCCTTACTGTACCACCACGCACGTCGACGGCCAGCATGAGCGCCTCCCACGGGGTGTCGACGGCGGATGCCGCGAGTTCGGCCGCCTCGAGTCGGCTGCCGGGTCCGTCGGCGAGGACCAGGACGCTCGGTCCCGCACCCGACACGACCGCGGCGAATCCCGCTTTGCGCAGGGTCTGCACCAAGGCGTGCGTCTCGGGCATCGCCTCCGCGCGGTAGTCCTGATGCAGACGATCCGCCGTCGCATCGAGAAGGAGCTCCGGGCTCTGCGTGAGCGCGGCGATGAGCAGTGCCGAGCGGGACACGTTGAAGACGGCATCCTCACGCGACACCTGCGGCGGCTGCAGCGATCGAGCAAGGACGGTCGACATCGTGCGCTCGGGAACGAGCACGAGAGGTGCGACGCCCCGGTGCACGAGAAGCTTCTTGTGCTGCGGACCGCGCTCCCCCGTCCACGCGATCGTCAGACCGCCGAACAACGCAGGTGCGACGTTGTCCGGGTGCCCCTCGAGCTCGGTGGCCAGGCGCAGCAGGTCGATGTCCGTGAACTCGACCTCACCCTCCAGCAGACCTTTCGCGGCGAGCACACCCGCTGTCACTGCGGCGCCGGAGGAACCGAGCCCGCGGCCGTGCGGGACGCCGTTGCGAGCCTCGATCCGCAGACCGGGCATCACGCGCCCCGCGTCTTTGTAGACGTGCTCGATGGATCGGACGACCAGGTTCGACTCATCCCGCGATATCTCGGAGGCGCCCGACCCCGTCACGTCGATCTCCAGGCGGTCGTCGTCGAGAGCGGAGACGGTCAGCTCGTCGTAGACGCTCAGCGCCAGCCCGAGCGTGTCGAATCCCGGACCGAGGTTCGCGCTCGTGGCGGGGACCCGTACCGTGACGGAACGCCCCTCAGCCACCATCACTCGCCTTCCACGCGCAGCACCGACACGACGCGTTCGACGACCGTGCTCGCGGCCAACTGCGCGACGGTGTCGCTGAGCGCTCGCTCCGTGGCCTTGTGCGTGCCGATGATGAGACGCGCGGTCGTGTCCTCCTCGCCCTCGCCCTCGACGGTCTGGACGACCGTCGCGACGGAGACTCCGCCTTCGCTCAGGATACCTGCGACCGCTGCGAGGACACCCGGCTGGTCGTCGACCTCGAGCGTGATCTGGTAGCGCGTGATCACATTGCCGATCGGGACGGTCGGCAGGTTCGCGCGCGTCGACTCGCCCACGCCCACTCCCCCTGCGATGTGCCGACGGGCCGCGGAGACGACGTCGCCGAGCACAGCGGAGGCGGTCTGCACGCCGCCGGCGCCCGCGCCGTAGAACATCAGAGACCCTGCGGCCTCGGCCTCGACGAACACGGCGTTGTTCGCACCGTGCACGGCGGCGAGCGGGTGCGTGCGTGCGACCAGCGCCGGATACACCCGTACCGAGATCGACTCCGCGCCGTCGACATCGAGACGCTCGCACACGGCGAGCAGCTTGATGACGAACCCGGCGGCTCGTGCCTCCTCGATCATCGACGGCGTGATCTGCGTGATGCCCTCTCTGTGCACGGCATCCAGCGGTACAGCCGTGTGGAAGGCGAGGGATGCCAGGATCGCGGCCTTCTGCGCGGCGTCGTAGCCCTCGACATCCGCTGTGGGGTCGGACTCGGCGTATCCGAGCCTCTGCGCATCGGCGAGCACCTCGCCGAAGTCGGCGCCCTCACCGTCCATGCGGTCGAGGATGTAGTTCGTGGTCCCGTTGACGATGCCCATCAGGCGCACGACGCGGTCCCCGGCGAGCGAATCCCGCAGGGGACGGATGATGGGGATCGCTCCGGCGGCCGCGGCCTCGTAGTAGACCGAGGCACCGACCTGATCGGCGGCCTCGAACAGCTCGGGCCCGTGGGTCGCGAGCAGCGCCTTGTTGGCCGTGACGACATCGGCGCCGGAGTTCAGGGCGAGCAGCAGGTTCTGACGAGCGGGCTCTATCCCGCCCATCAGCTCGATCACGATGTCGCTGCCGACGATCAGGCTCTCCGCGTCGGTGGTGAACAGTTCCTTGGGCAGATCGACGTCGCGCTTCGCGTCGACGTCGCGCACGGCGATACCGGCGAGCTCAAGGGCTGCTCCTGACCGATCGGCGAGCTCCTCGCCGTGCTGCAGCAGTATGCGCGCGACCTGCGATCCGACGGCACCGGCGCCGAGCAAAGCCACTCGCAGCCGTCGGTACTGCGCCGAACTGCTCACCTGGGGATGGGTCATCGTGCTCCTTCATTCGTGCGGATACCCGCATCCCGTGCCAACAGATCGTCGATGCTCTCGCCGCGCACGATCACGCGGGAGCGACCGCCGGAGACGGCGACGACGGGCGGGCGAGGGACATGGTTGTAGTTGCTCGACAGCGGGGCGCAGTAGGCGCCGGTCGCCGGGACGGCGAGCAGATCTCCCGGCGCGATGTCGGCGGGGAGGTACTCGTGGTCGACGACGATGTCGCCCGATTCGCAGTGCATGCCGACCACACGGGTCAGAACGGGTTCACCGGAGCCTGCGCGCGATGCGAGACGGGCGGAGTACTGCGCGCCGTAGAGCGCTGCACGCGGGTTGTCGCTCATGCCGCCGTCTACGCTGACGTACAGGCGGCTCGCACCGGACCCCAGACGCACATCCTTGGTCGTTCCGACCTCGTAGAGCGTGACACCCGCTGTGCCGACGATCGCACGTCCGGGCTCGAATGCGAGCTGCGGCATCGGGATGCCGCGCGACGCGCAGCCGTCGGCCACCGCTGTCACGATCTGGGCGGCGAGCTGCTCGATCGGGGTCGGGTCGTCGACGCTCGTGTAGGCGATCCCGAAACCCCCTCCGAGGTTCAGCAGTGGGATGTCGCCGCCCGCGAGCAGCTTCTGGTGCAGTTCGAGCACACGTGATGCGGACTCCCGGAAGCCTGCGACGCCGAAGATCTGTGAGCCGATGTGGCAGTGCAGCCCGATGAACTGCAGTGCCGGCAGTTCTCGGATGCGGGCGACAGCGATCTCGGCATCCGTGAACGTCATGCCGAACTTCTGATCCTCATGGGCCGTCGCCAGGAAGTCATGCGTCTCCGCATGCACGCCGCTGTTGACACGGACCAGCACGCGCTGGACGACGTCGGCGCGCTCCGCCGCCGCCGCGATGCGCTCGATCTCGATCGCACTGTCGACGATGATCGTGCCGATGCCGACCTGCACGGCCCGCTCGATCTCGTTCACGGACTTGTTGTTGCCGTGGAAGCCCATGTTCGAGGGATCCACTCCGGCTGCCAGTGCGACCTCGAGTTCGCCCCGGGAGCACACGTCGACGCCCAGACCCTCCTCGGTCACCCAGCGCGCGATCGCGGTCGAGAGGAACGCCTTGCCCGCGTAGTAGACACGCGCCGAGGTCTCGTGGCCGGCCGCGGCGGTCGTGAAGGAGTCGCGGAAGGCGCGAGCGCGAGCGCGCACCTCGTCTTCATCGAGAACCAGCAGCGGCGTGCCGTGGGCTCCGGCGAGGGCGGTGGCGGACATCCCTGCGATCGTGAGCACACCGTCGTCGTCGCGGTGAGCGGACGAGGGCCAGACGGACGGTGCCAGCGCGTTGGGGTCTTCGGGCACGTCGAGCCACTCGGGGGCGAGCGAGACAGCAGAAGAATGCACCACACACCAATCGTCGGGAGGGATCCTCGGGCAAGATCACGCCATGCGAGGCTGCCCCGATTCTAAGGCAATGACCACGCGCCACCCGTACGCGCAAGCCCCTCGCAGACTCAGATCACGATTCATTACGGTGAAGGCATGAGCACTTCGCGAACCGATGACCCGGTGCACGAGAAGAAGTCGGGCGGCATCGCCGGACTGGTCAGGACCGTGACCGCATGGATACTCGCGAGGAAGATCGCACGTGCCGCGCTGCTCTACTCGGAGCGGCGCGGCCCGATGCTCGCCGACAGCGTCACGTACCGCGCACTGTTCAGCGTCTTCGCGGGGCTCCTGCTCGGATTCTCGATAGCCGCGATCTGGCTCGCGGGCAACGACGACGCGTGGGATGCGATCATCGCGGCGATCGACTCGGCGATCCCCGGTCTCGTCGGCGAAGGCGGCGTCGTGAAAGACCCTTCGGCCATCGATGCGGTGGGCGGGCTGTCGGTCGCCGGGATCATCTCGCTCATCGCGCTGATCGGCGCGGCGCTCGGCGCGATCGGATCCCTGCGCACGGCGGTGCGCACGATCGCGGGAGCGGTCCTCGACGACGTGTTCTGGCTCTGGGTCGTGCTGCGCAATCTCGCTCTCGCGATCGGCATCGGGCTGTCTTTCCTCGTCGCAGCGGCGGTGACATTCGTCGCCCGCATCGGTCTCGGCTTCGTGAGCGATCTCCTCGGAATGCCGTCGGATGCCGTGGCCTCGGTCTGGGGAATCAGGATCGTGTCGCTTCTCGTCGTCTTCGCGCTGGACGCGCTGCTCATCTACGGCGTGTTCCGGATGCTGTCGGGCCAGCGGGTCTCGGCCAGGGTCATCTGGCCCGGCGCGCTGCTCGGTGGCCTGGGGCTTCTCGTGCTCCAGGAGCTGTCGAGCCTGTTCGTCGGCGGTGCCACCTCGAACCCGCTGCTCGCGTCGTTCGCGTCGCTGCTGGCGCTGCTGATCTGGCTGAACCTCAGCGCGCAGGTCATTCTGATCGCGTGCGCGTACATCGTGACGGGAGCCGAGGAGGAGCATGATCGCGTCTCTGCCACGGAGGGCGCCCGCACATTCGCACAGCGGCGGGTGAGGCGTGCCCAGCAGGACGTGCGCATCGCGACCGATGCTCTCCGCGCCGCTGAGAAGGCTGAGGCCGCGGAACGAGGCGCCTAGGGGCAGACGCCGTTCTCCTGCAACGACTCGTCCGTCACGATCGCGCCGTCGACCTGGACGTCGACGACGACCTCGTCTCCCTCCACGGCGAGGCCGGTCATGGTGAGTCCAGCCGGAAGCTGATCCGCGATGCAGATGCGCTGCGTCTGCGTCAACTGTTCGGCGAACGAACCGAACCGGTCGGCGATCTGCTGGGCATCCAGTGTGGTCCCCGCGACCTGCAGCGAGACCGGAGTGAGCAGCAGCTCGCCGGATTCTGCACCGGGGGTGACTGTCAGTGCGAGCGGCAGGGAGATGCCGAACACGGCGAGATTGCCCGACACCGTGACGTCGGGCTCAGCGAACACGACCGAGTCGATCGGCAGCTCGGATGCCGCGATGAGAGGGGTGAACTGTTCGCCGTCGAGTCGCACGGTGCCCCGCGCGTCGGTGAGGTCTCCACCGCGCAACGGGATCCCCGTTGCTGTGACGTCGGCGGCACCGGTCACACCGCCGATCGTGACGGAATCAGTGGTGAGGTGCAGCTGGTCGAGCCGACCGCCGATCAGCTGCGGCAGGAGGATGCCGGATGCGTCGACGTCGAGCTGCTGGTCGGCCGGGAGTTCGAGCTGCTCGATGACGATCCCCCGCACGATGCCGGGAAGGACCGCGCGGGCGATGAACTCCGCGGCGATGACGAGCACGGCGAGCACGACCACGACCACGAGAAGGACCCACGGCCAGCGAGCGCCTCTACGCTTCGGAGTCTCAGAGGCGGCATCTCTCGGGAGGGCCAGTGTCGGATGCTCCGTGGAGTGATCCGGATAGGGCCGCGTGGGATTGTCATCACTCATGGCACCATCCTGCCTGCTGCGGCGACGCGCGTCACATGCGTTCGGGGGCGGACACGCCGAGCAGGCCCAGTCCGTTTCGCAGCACCTGCCCGGTGGCGTCGTTGAGCCACAGGCGCGTGCGGTGCACACTCTCGATAGGAGCATCGCTCAGCGGCGTGACACGGCAGTTGTCGTACCAGCGGTGGTAAAGACCGGCGAGCTCCTCGAGATAGCGGGCCACGCGATGCGGTTCGCGAACCTGCGCGGAGAAGGCGACGATGCGGGGGAACTCCTGCAGCGCGCCGAGGAGCGCGGACTCGGTCTCATGCGTCAGCGTCTCAGGCGCGAACTCCGAGCGATCGACGCCGGAGTCGGCGGCGTTGCGACCGACGTTGTGCGTACGGGCGTGCGCGTACTGCACGTAGAAGACGGGGTTGTCGTTCGTGCGCTTCTGCAACAGCTCCGGGTCGAGATCGAGCGGCGAGTCCGCAGGAGAGCGCTCCAACGAGTACCGCAGAGCGTCGGTGCCGAGCCACTCGAGCAGGTCGTCCATCTCGATGATGTTGCCCGCGCGCTTCGACAGCCGCGCACCGTTGATCGACACCATCTGCCCGATCAGGACCTCGACGTTCTTCTGCGGGTCCTGGCCTGCGGCCCCCGCGATCGCCTTGAGGCGGTGCACGTAGCCGTGGTGATCAGCGCCCAGCAGGTAGATCTTGTTCTCGAAACCGCGGTCGCCCTTGTTGAGGTAGTACGCGGCATCGGCGGCGAAGTACGTGTACTCGCCGTTGGAGCGGCGGATCACACGGTCCTTGTCGTCGCCGAAGTCGGTCGTGCGTACCCAGACGGCGCCATCCTCGTCGAACACGTGGCCCTGCTCTCGGAGGCGGTCCACCGCCTGATCGATGAGGCTGGTGCCGGCGGCATCCTTCGCATGGAGCGTGCGCTCGGAGAACCAGACGTCGAAGGGCACGTTGAAGCGCTCGAGGGAGCTCTTGATCTCGGCCAGTTGGAACTCGTAGGCGAGGTCCTCGGCGACGGTGAGCTGCTCGGCATCGGGCAGTTCGAGCAGATCGGGGCGCGCCTCGACCACGCGCGTGGCGAGCGTGGCGATGTACTGGCCCGGGTACCCGCCCTCGGGGGTCGGCTCGCCCTTCGCCGCAGCGATGATCGAGCTCGCGAAGCGCTGCATCTGCGCGCCGGCATCGTTGATGTAGTACTCGCGGATCGCGTTCGCGCCGCTCGCGAGCAGCAGGCGGACGATCGAGTCGCCGAGAGCCGCCCACCGAGTGTGAGCGATGTGCAGCGGCCCCGTGGGATTCGCCGACACGAACTCGACGTTGACGCTGACGCCGGCCTGCGAGTCGTTCGTGCCGTACGCGGCACCCGCATCGACGATCGTCTTGGCGAGAACGCCCGCAGCGGCGGCATCCAGTCGGAAGTTGATGAATCCCGGACCGGCGACCTCTGCGCTCTTCACACCGTCGACCGCGACGATCTCATCGGCGATGCGCTGGGCGAGCTCGCGTGGGTTCGTCCCGAGCTTCTTCGCGAGCCGCATCGCGATGTTGGACGCCCAGTCGCCGTGGTCGCGGTTGCGGGGGCGCTCCAGCGCGATGTCGGCGACATCGAGACCCAGCGCCTCGTCGGGTCGCAGGGACGCGGCGATCGGCGAGACGACGGCGAGGAGGGCTTCGGCGAGAGTGTCGGGGTTCATATCCCGTCAAGTCTACGGCGCGTCGCACCCCGGAATTTTCCGTTCGAGCCGTCGTCGCTTACCCTCTTGCCATGGCTTCGGGGAGGATACGGCAGGGCGCCCGCACGACGGTGCTGTTCGTCGCGCTCGCGGCCGCCGTCACAGCGGTCGTCCTCGGTGTGTGGCGACCGTGGGTTCCTGCGCCCGCGGAGTCGGCGATCGTCGCCTCAGAGGAGGTCGTCAGCGTGGCTCCCGCACCGCTCGCACTGCCCGAGCATCCGAGTGTTCTGGTCTTCGGAGACTCCTGGACCTACGGCTCAGCCGCCAGCGATCCCACGCTCGGGTACGCCTACCTGCTGTCGGACCTGCTCGACGGCGACACGACGGTGGACGGGGTCCGAGGAAGCGGATATCTGAAGCCGGGCGTCGACGGTCCCACGTTCGGGGAGCGGATCGCCTCGCTCGATCCGGCGCTCGATCCCGACCTCGTGCTCATCCAGGGGTCCATCAATGATCGGGCCTCTGGTGTCGCGGGGTATCGCGAAGCCGTGACGGCGGCGTGGGATGCGCTGGCCGCGATGTATCCCGACGCCACGATCGTCGTGCTCGGCCCTGCGCCGCATCAACTGCCTGTGGGCGACGCGACGGCGCGCATCGATCACGATCTCGCGGCACTGGCCGGCGGACGGGGCTGGTGGTACATCTCCCCCGTGCAGGAGGAATGGATCAACGATCAGAACTACTTCGATGTGATCGATGTCGACCTCGGCAACCGGCATCCGTCCACTGACGGTCACCGTTACCTCGCCGAGAAGGTCGCGGCGGCGCTGGCCGAACTCGCAGCCGCTCCGGTGACCGAGGCCGGCGAGGCGGAGACCTCACCCGAGCAGTGATATTGTCGATCGGTACGCCTCCGTAGCTCAGTGGATAGAGCGCCGGTTTCCGGTACCGTAGGTCGCAGGTTCGACTCCTGTCGGGGGCACAAAAGGGTTCATCCGTCGATACGAAGTAGGGCCGCCTGTTCTCAGGCGGCCCTTTCGTCTTCCCTGCTGCGGGTCGGTGGCCGTCCGCGGGCGTAATGTCCTCGAGCCCACGCTCTACGATGGAACCGACGTTCCGATACCCATCACCAGCACAATCGAGGTTCGAGACTTGCAGTACATCTCCACGCGCGGCGGCACACTCGGACAGTTCAGCGACGTCCTCCTCGAGGGGCTCGCCCCCAATGGCGGTCTCGCCGTCCCAGAGACGCTGCCTCACCTCAGCGCGGACGACCTCGAGCGACTGCGCCCGCTGAGTTATCCAGAACTCGCCACGGAGATCATCGGCCTGTTCGCCACAGACATCCCGCGCGAGGACCTCGCCCGCCTCACCGCTGCGGCGTACGGCGACGGGAAGTTCGCCGCCGACGAGATCGTCCCCCTGAGCCAGATCGGCGAGGGCATGACACTCGTCGGTCTCTCCGAAGGCCCCACGCTGGCCTTCAAGGACATGGCGATGCAGTTCCTCGGCGAGGCGCTGGAGTACGTGCTGGAGAAGAACGACAGGGTGCTGAACGTGCTCGGCGCGACCTCGGGCGACACCGGATCCGCCGCAGAGCACGCCCTCCGCGGCCGTGACCGCGTCTCGATCTTCATGCTCTCCCCGCAGGGCCGGATGAGCGCATTCCAGCGTGCACAGATGTACTCGCTGCAGGACGAGAACGTGCACAACATCGCCGTCGAGGGCGTCTTCGATGATTGCCAGAACCTCGTCAAGCGCCTGGCGACCGACCTCGACTTCAAGCGCGCCCACAGCCTCGGCGCCGTCAACTCCATCAACTTCGGGCGCATCTCGGCGCAGATCGCCTATTACGTATGGGCATGGCTGCGCGTCACCGACGCGGTGGCCGACAGCGAGCGGGCGCAGTTCGAGGTTTCCTTCGCCGTACCATCGGGCAACTTCGGCAACATCCTCTCCGGCCATTACGCGAAGAGCATGGGCGTGCCGATCCGCAGACTGGTGCTCGCGTCGAACGAGAACAACGTGCTCGACGAGTTCTTCCGCACCGGTCACTACCGGCCGCGCAACGCCGAGAACACCCTGGCGACTTCGAGCCCCTCCATGGACGTCTCGCGCGCCTCGAACCTCGAGCGGTTCGTCTTCGACCTTCTCGGTCGCGACCCCGAGCGCACTGCCGCGGCCTGGCACGAGCTCGAGGAGCGCGATGAGATCGACCTCTCCGGCGAGCTGAACAGGTTCGAGTCGGAGTTCGGGATCGTCAGCGGCACGAGCACGCACGAAGACCGCATCGCGACGATCCGTGAGTTCTCGGCGAACAGCGGTGTGGTCCTCGACCCGCACACCGCCGACGGTGCCAAGGTGGCCGGAGCTCACGTCGAAGCCGGCATCCCGATGCTCGTTCTCGAGACCGCCAAGCCCGCCAAGTTCGCAGACTTCATCATCGAGGCGCTCGGAACCACAGTCGCACCCGATGCTGCCACTCAGGCGATGCTCGATGCTCCGCCGCGCGTGACCGAGATGCCGCACGACGAGCAGCAGCTGCGCGCCTACATCAGCGAGCGCGCCCTGCGCTGACCCTCAGCCGGAAGGAGGAAAACGCATCTTCCGCGCGCTCGGAGCATGCGTTTTCGTCCTTTCGACCGGTCAGGAGCGCGATTCGAGAGCCCTATTCTCGGAGCATGGGCGACAAGACCGACTTCAAGAAGACGATCGACGCGTACCGCGCTCGCAAGGGCCGATTCGACATCATCGACGTGCCAGAGCTGAAGTACCTCATGATCGACGGGCACGGCGACCCGAACACCGCCCCCGAGTTCACCACCGCCGTCGAAGCGCTCTACCCGCTCGCCTACGCGCTGAAGTTCACCAGCAGGCGCGAGCTCGACCGCGACTACACGGTCATGCCGCTCGAAGGGCTGTGGTGGGCGGACGACCATGCAGCGTTCACCGCCGCTCGCGACAAATCGCAGTGGGACTGGACGCTGATGATCATGCAGCCAGAGTGGATCGATCACGAGCTGTTCGCGGATGCCGTCGCCACCGCCGCCGCGAAGAACCCGGAAACCCGGGTTCATGACGTGCGCTTCGGCTCATATGTCGAGGGACCATGCGTGCAGACGCTGCACGTCGGGGCGTTCGACGACGAGGCTCCGCTGCTCGCCGAGATGCACGACGTGTTCATCCCGCAGAACGGTCTGCGGATGACCGGCAAGCACCACGAGATCTACTTCAGCGATCCGCGCAAGGGCGATCCGGCCAGACGTCGCACGATCCTCCGTCAGCCGGTCGCCGCCGCCTGAGACCGATCAGTTCACGGCGACGGCGATCGCGGTGACGACGATCGCCAGCAGCGGCAGCCCACCCTGCATCGTGGCAGACTTCGCCATCTTCGGATTGGACAGCACCAGCACGAGCGCAGCCGCGAGCATCATCCCGGTGCCCGCGAACACGAGGGTGAGACCGATCGTCGTCAGGCCCGAGAGCAGGAGCGCGATGCCCAGCAGCGTCGCGAGCGCGAGGAACAGGTTGTAGAAGCCCTGGTTGAATGCCAGCGGCTTGGTGGTCTCGGCATCCGCTTCACTGGCCACGCCGAAGATCTTTCTCGTCTCGGGCTCCGTCCAGCGCAGCGACTCGAGCGCGAAGATGAACACGTGGAAGGCGGCGGCAGCCGCCGCGAGGACCAGACCGAGGATGAGCATGCGCTGATTCTCCCACCCCGCCGCGTCAGATGAGGAAGATCGGCAGCAGACCCGGATTATGCGCGTGCACGAGCACCGCGAAGACCACCGCGTCGAACAGCAGGTGGACGGTCACCACGTACGCCAGCGAGTGCGTCTTGAGGAAGATGTACCCCTGCAGCAGCGCGAACGGGATGGTCAGCAGAGGTCCCCACTCGCGATAGCCGAGCTCCCACAGGAATGACACGAAGACGATCATCTGCAGCACGTTCGCGAGCGCATCGGGGAAATGCCGGCGCAGCAGTGCGAACACCGTGCAGATGAAGAACAGCTCGTCCCAGATGCCCACCGCGCCCACGCCGACGAAGAGCCTGGCGATCAGTTCCGGGGTGTCGACGACCGGCCAGTTCAGATACACGCCGCTCGTGATGAAGTAGAACGGCAGGATCAGCCAACCGAGCACGAGCACCGCCACGAGCCAGCCCCACTGCAGGCGCCCCCACCGGCGGTGGGTGCGCCACGGGAAGCTGATCGCCCTGTCGCGATACACGAACCGCGAGATCACGTAAGGCACGGCCACCGCACCGCCCAGAGCGAGTGTGAATCGCAGCATCGCCATGTTGTCGAGTTCAGCGGCCAGCGGAATCACGCTGACGATCAGCAGGCCGAACGCGATCAACGAGAGATCCCGGGTGAGCGAGGGGCCGGATGCCGTCGCGGCGCCCCGCTCGATCAACCAGGCTCCACCGACACCGGCCGCGAGCAGCAGCCACCCCAGCCACGGCCACTGGATGACGAAGAACGCCGGTGCCGCGAGGCACACCAGGAGGGCGGGGGCGAGCTTTGACAACGCCGCGGCCGAGGCGGGCGTCATGCGCGCGTCTTGCGCCGGTACACGAGGTCGCGGATGTCGCGGCCCTTGGCGATCCCCTTGCGCTCGAAAGCCGTCATGACCCGTCCGTCGAAGCGATCCGCCCAGTCCCCCTCGAACGCGCGCTCGAACAGCGGCTCGGCATCCAGCACCTCGCGCATCTGCAACGCGTAGTCCTCCCAGTCGGTCGCGAGCCGCAGCAGACCGCCGTCCGCCAGTGCGCGCGCTGCGGCGTCACCGAAGCCCTGGCGCACCAGCCGACGCTTGGTGTGACGCTTCTTGTGCCAGGGGTCGGGGAAGAAGATCCAGACCTCGGACACCGCCCCTTCCGGCACGTACGACGCGAGCACTTCGGGCGCATTGGCCTCGACGAGTCGAAGGTTCCGCACTCCCGCCTTGTCGGCATCGAGCATCGTGCGGGCCAGGCCCGCGCGGAAGACCTCGATGGCGAGGAAGTCGTCGTCCGGTCTTGAGGTGGCAGCCGAGATGATCGCGTGTCCCTGACCCGATCCGATCTCGACGAACAGGCGTGCATCCCGGCCGTATTCGATCGCAGGATCCATGCGTGCGTCGGCGTGGACGCTCGTGGAGGCGATCCCGCGCGGCACATCCAGCAGGTATCGCGGAGCGAGTTCTTCGAAGGCGCGGTCCTGTGCATCCGACATCCGCCCGCTCCGGCGTACGAACGAGACCGGTTCTTCACGGAAGACGGGGGTTTCGGGCATGCCTCGATCTTAACCGGCGGGTATGCGTTCAGCGCCCGGCCGGCTCGGTGACGAAGTCGATCAGCTCCTCCACACGACCCAGCAGAGCCGGTTCGAGGTCGCGGTAGGTGTGGACCTTGCTCAATATGTGCTGCCAGGCACGGCCCGTGTCGCCCTGCGTCTCGTGCGGCCACCCGAACGCGCGGCAGATCCCCGTCTTCCAGTCCGTTCCGCGCGGAATCTCGGGCCAGCGGGAGATGCCGAGGGTCTTCGGCGTGACGCACTGCCACACGTCGATGAACGGGTGGCCGACGATCTTCAGATGACGACCGTGCGGGCCTCGCAGGATCGCGTCGGCGATGCGCGACTCCTTCGATCCGGGAACGAGATGGTCCACCAGCACGCCGTAGCGGCGCGTTGCACTCGGCGGTTCCTGGGCGAGCAGATCGTCGAGCTTGTCGACGCCCTGAAGGAACTCGACGGCCACGCCCTCGACTCGCAGGTCGGCGCCCCACACCTTCTCCACGAGCTCCGCGTCGTGCTTGCCCTCGACGAGGATGCGGCTGGGCAGCGCCACACGAGCGCGTTGGTCGGCGACGGCGAATGAGCCGGATGCCGTGCGCTTCATCGTCTGCTTCGCCGCGGCCGGCGGCGCGAGGCGCACGGGCTCCCCGTCGATCAGGAAACCGCCACCGAGAGGGAACAGTCGTTTGCGGCCCACCCGGTCCTCGAGCTCGACATGCCCGGACTGCACACGCGTCACTGCTCCGCAGAATCCGTCGTCCGCGACCTCGACGACCAGGTCGTGTTCGGCGGCGACGGTCGGAACGGGCTTCGCGCCGCGGTTCCGCCATCCACTTGCGAGCACATCCGAGCCGTACCTGTCGTCCATGCCTTCCAGCGTATGTGCCTGCTCAGCGCTTCCCGGCGGCGACACAGACTCTTTCCCTAGAGTCGCTATCGTCGGTCGCCGGTAGTGAATAGACTCGATGCGCACGGGGGCTCTGAGCCGCCTCGGAGGGAGCACAATGCGGACTCGTATGACGGTCGTGCTGGGGTTGATCGTGGCGATGTTCGCTTCGGGTTGGGTCGCATCCTCCGCTGTCGCGACGCCTCCTGTGACACTGAGCTCCGAGTTCGTGACGGATGAGGCCGGTGTGCTCAGCTCCGGTGAGCTCGATGCAGCCAACGCGCGTCTCGGCGACCTGGCTGCGGCGAACGGCGGCGATCTGTACGTCGTGTTCGTCGATGAGTTCACAGACCCCGAAGACAGCGTGGCGTGGACCGACCGAGTGGCCGCCGACAACGGCCTCGGCCCCGATCAGTATCTGATCGCCGTGGCGATCGACGCAGGACAATATGCGATCTCGGCCGATGCCGGCGGGCCGTTGGACGACAGTCAGATCGATGCGGTCGTGCAGGCCATGGAGAACGGTCTGCGCGCGGGCGACTGGGACGGCGCGATCATCGCGGCCGCTGACGCCTTCCCAGGGCAGGGCCAGGGCGGCGACGCCGGCGGATTCATCGGCATCCTCATCGCACTCGTCGTGGTGGCGATCATCATCATCGTGATCGTGATGATCGTGCGCTCGCGCAGGAAGACGAAGGATGCAGCCCGTCCGACCGTGCCCGATCCGAACGATCCCTTCGCCTCGGTGAGCGACGACGACCTCGCTACCCAGGCCGGCAGCGCCCTCGTGCAGGCCGACGATGCCATCACGTCGAGCCGTCAGGAGGTCGGCTTCGCGGTCGCGCAGTACGGCGAGGACTCGACAGCCGCATTCACGCAGGTGGTCGAAGCCGCACACGCGAAGGTCTCCGAGGCCTTCGCCCTCAAGCAGAAGATCGATGATGAGGTGCCGGACACGGCGGAGCAGCGTCGGGCCTGGCACATCCAGATCATCCAGCTGTGCGATGCGGCGGACGACCTGCTCGACGAGAACGTCGAAGCCTTCGAACAGCTGCGAAAGCTCGAGGCCGAAGCGCCGCAGGCGCTCGAACGTCTCACTGCTCGCCGCGCGGCGGCCCAGCAGGCCCTCACCACGGCGCCGGCCGCTCTGGCCGCACTGTCGCAGGAGTACGACGCGGCAGCCCTGTCGACCGTCGCCGAGAACCCG
>Ga0308157_10003757_pt1 | contig 21366 bp, 20 predicted proteins | sample PhyBR1_FD_201035 | JGI IMG/M metagenome (GOLD analysis project Ga0308157, IMG submission 201035) | Phyllosphere microbial communities from UC Gill Tract Community Farm, Albany, California, United States - DLSLB.R1 | ecosystem: Host-associated > Plants > Phyllosphere > Unclassified | place: USA...
TTTAAGGGAACCCGGCGCGGTTTTGAGGTCATAATGACAGCTTATTAAAACAAAGCTGCCATTTTAACGCGCTTTTTTACAAAAGCCAAAGCGCAATGATTAAAAGCAATGATCAGATCGCTTTAATAACTTTGCGGAACAAACACTTGACCTGCCATAATCCGGCGCGCCGATCGACTCATGGTCACACGATCTGCCTGCCAGCCGTTATCACTGTTATTAACGGTTGCACCAACCAATAGCGTCCCTGACGGATGACCAAAGCGCACCTGAGCCAAATCTTTGCCACCTGCTGCAATGTTCACAAGCGTGCCTTTGACCGCGGCTGCCGCTGCAATCGCCACCGCCGCCGTTCCCATCATCGCATGATGCAGTTGCCCCATACTCATGGCGCGAACCAGCAAATCAATATCAGATGCCAAAACTTTTGCGCCACTTGAGGCGGTATAATCGGTAGGTGGCGCCACCCAAGCCAGCTTTGGGGTATGCAGGCGGACTTTGGCGTCATCAAGACTTGAAAATAATCCCATCGCAACGCCTGCATTCGCGCGGATGGTTTCAAGTTTATCAAGAAGTTCCGGATCACTATTAATATCGCTTTGCAATTCCGTTCCCGTGAATCCCAAGTCTTTGGCGTTTAAAAACACAGTTGGGATTCCGGCATTAATAAAGGTGGCTTTAAACTGACCGATATTGGGAACGAAAAAGTCATCAACGACATTTCCTGTTGGAAACATCGCGCCATCAACCGGATCGATAAAATCAACTTTGATTTCGGCGGCAGGGAACGCCACGCCATCAAGGTAAAAATCGCCCATTTCTTGAACGCAGCCATTTTCAATTGGGACATGAGCAATGATGGTTTTGCCGATGTTTTCTTGCCAAATTCGCACGGAGCAAATCCCGTTTTCAGGAACATGGGCAACTAAGCCCAAATGAATGGCGGCAGCGCCCACCGCGGCGCTTAAATTGCCGCAATTACCGCTCCAATCAATCATGGGTTTGGTGATATTCACCTGAGCAAATAAATAATTAACATCGTGATCGGGCATTTCCGATTTGGATAAAATCACCGCTTTAGAGGTGCTTGAGCTGCCATTGCCAAGACCATCAATTTGCTTGCCATAAGGGTCAGGGCTACCAATCAACCGAAGTAGCAAATTATCGCGATCGCATCCGGCAACTTGGCAGGAGGTTGGCAAATCGGTCAGCTTAAAAAATACGCCTTTTGAGGTGCCGCCGCGCATATAAAGGGCAGGGATGGCGGTTTGCGGGGTGAGAGATTTATTATTTTGGGTCATCAATTTGTCAATCCTTGAAAAAAGCGGCTCAAATCAGCCGCTTTTATAATATTACGCTTCTTGAGGTTGATTTCCTATAAACGCTTTGGCAAAGCGCTGAAGCATCCCACCTGAGTGATACATATCGACTTCATCGGCGGTATCAAGTCGGCAAATCACGGGCGCTTCTATCGTGCTGCCATCGGGTTTATGGATAACCAGTGTCATCATTGCGCGTGGGCTGATTTTCCCTTTGACATCAAAAACTTCGCTGCCATCAATGCCAAGCGTTTTTCGGTTCACGCCATCGGCAAATTGTAGCGGCAGCGCGCCCATTCCGACCAAATTTTGCCGGTGGATACGCTCAAAGTCTTCAGCAACGACCGCTTCAACGCCTGCAAGCCGGACGCCTTTTGCTGCCCAATCGCGGCTTGAGCCTTGACCATAGCCGTCGCCTGCAATGATGATGAGCGGTTGGCGACGGCTCATGTAGGTTTCAATCGCTTCCCACATTCGCATCACTTTGCCGTCCGGCTCAACGCGGGCAAGCGAGCCTTGAATGATGTTGCCGTTATCATCGCGAACCATTTCATTCAGAAGTTTTGGGTTGGCAAAAGTGGCGCGCTGAGCGGTCAAGTGGTCGCCGCGGTGGGTCGCGTACGAGTTATAATCCTCAGTAGGCAATCCCATGGTGTTTAAATACTCGCCTGCTGCCGACTCCGGCAAAATGGCATTTGACGGTGATAAGTGGTCGGTGGTGATGTTGTCGCCCAAAACGGCAAGCGGTCGCAATCCGGTCAGCTGATTTTGGCTTGCCATCGCCCCCTCCCAATACGGCGGGCGGCGGATATAGGTGCTTAAGTCTCGCCAGTTGTATAATGGCGATAGTGCCATTCCGGTGTCTTTTTTCGCTTCATCAAACATCGGGATATAAACGGCTTGAAACTGCTCAGGCTTCACCGCGCAGGCGACAATGGCATCGACCTCATCATCATCAAACCAAATATCTTTTAAATAAACGGGGTTGCCGTTTTTATCAACGCCAAGTGCCTCTTTTTCAATGTCAAAGCGGATGCTGCCCGCAATGGCGTAAGCAATCACCAAAGGTGGTGATGCCAAAAACGCTTGCTTGGCATAGGGGTGAATTCGACCATCAAAATTTCGGTTGCCAGACAAAACGGCGGTGGTAAATAAGTCGCGGTCGATGATTTCTTGCTCGATATCAGGATCAAGCGCGCCGCTCATGCCATTACAAGTGGTGCAAGCAAAGCCGACCACATCAAAGCCAAGCGCCTTTAAATGCGGCATGAGACCGGCATCTTCTAAATACATCTTGACTGTTTTGGAGCCGGGGGCGAGGGAGGATTTGACCCAAGGCTTTCGGGTTAAACCTTTTTGATAGGCGTTTCTTGCCACAAGCCCTGCGGCAATCATGTTGCGCGGGTTTGAGGTGTTGGTGCAACTGGTGATGGCAGCAATAATGACCGCGCCATCGGGCATAAGATCGTCATTTTCTTTAAACGCTTCTTGAGCAATGCCTTTGGTTAACAAATCGGTAGTTGAGACCCGCGCATGTGGCTTTGAAGGTCCTGCAATATTGCGAACCACTTGAGATAAGTCAAAATGTAGCACGCGCGAATATTCAGCACCAGCCATGCCATCCGCCCAAAGTCCGGTTTGCTTGGCATACGTTTCAACCAACTTGACTTGCGACTCGCTGCGACCGGTTAAACGCAGATAAGCAAGCGTTTGCTCATCGATATAGAACATCGCGGCGGTCGCGCCATATTCTGGCGTCATGTTGGAAATCGAAGCTCGGTCACCAACGGACAAATTGCGAGCGCCCTCCCCAAAAAACTCAAGGTACGTGGACACCACGCCTGCGTCCCGTAAAAACTCGGTCATTGCCAATACCAAATCGGTGCCAGTGACGCCTTTTTGCAGCGCTCCGGTCAGATTCACCCCAACAAATTCCGGCAATCGCATAAATGAGGGGTTACCAAGCATCACGCTTTCCGCTTCCAAACCGCCAACGCCGATGGAGATGACGCCTAAAGCATCAACCATGGGCGTGTGACTGTCCGTTCCCACAAGCGTGTCGGCAAAGGCAACCTTTTCGCCTTGATCATTTGCCACCACTTGAACGACCGGCGACATTTTTTCTAAATTGATTTGGTGCATGATGCCGTTACCCGGTGGTACGACGTTAACGTTGTCAAACGCGTATTGGCACCAGTTAATAAAGTGAAAGCGGTCATCGTTGCGCCGCTCTTCAATGGCGCGATTTTTTGCAAAGGCATCGTCCTCAAAGCCAGCGTGCTCAACGGCTAGTGAGTGATCCACAATCAATTGCGTTGGTACAATAGGATTCACCTTGGCAGGATCGCCGCCTTGAGCGGCAATGGCATCACGAAGCCCCGCCAAATCCACAAACGCCGTTTGACCTAAAATATCATGACAAACCACGCGCGCCGGATACCATGGAAAATCCAAATCTTGCCGGCGCTCGATATGTTGGCGCAGCGCATCCGTTAAACCCTCGGGCGGACAACGGCGAACCAAGTTTTCACAAAACACTTTTGAGCAAAAAGACAGCTTGTCATAAGCGCCCGCCTCAATGCGATCCACCGCCGCGCGGGCATCAAAGTAATAAAGCTCAGTGTCCGGCAAAGGGGTTTTAAACTTATCGTTCATCGGCTGAATTAAGATTTGGTCACTCATGATGGGCGTTCCTAGGTTTTAAAGGTACTATTTTTTAAGCATTAATGGCTTTGGCAAGTTATTTACGGTCATAAAAAAGCCAAATCAATAAGCTAATCACTATCAACAGCAGCGGAAAAATAAGCCAAAGCACGCCCCAAGCCAAAAAAAGCCAAGCAAGAAGCGCCATCGGCAATAAAGTGAGCGGCAAAAACAGGATATCGTTAAGGACACTACCGCCAAGCTCTCCAAAAAAATCGCGCCATGGTCGACAGTGCCCAGATTTTTTGTGCTTGGCAGTTTTCGCTTTGCCGGCTTTGGTCATATTTTCCTTTATAAGATTAGCGCTCGCTCATCGAAGGCACATCGCGAAGCGCCTCTCCGGTATACTCCGCGCTTGGGCGAATGATTCGGTTGTTCGCGCGCTGCTCAAACACGTGCGCCGACCAGCCCGTTAAGCGTGAGCAAACAAATATCGGCGTGAACAGCTTGGTTGGGATATTCATAAAATGATACGCGGAGGCATGGAAAAAATCGGCATTACAAAACAGTTTTTTCTCGCGCCACATGATCTCCTCACAGCGAACGGAAACCGGATACAGCAGCTCATCACCGACATCTTCGGCAAGCTTTTGCGCCCACCCTTTAATCACCACGTTTCGCGGGTCGGACTCACGGTAAATGGCGTGACCAAATCCCATAATTTTATCTTTTCGCGCCAGCATCGCGAGCATCTGTGCTTCGGCATCATCAGGGGAGCTAAACTTGGCAATCATGTCCATTGCCGCCTCATTCGCGCCGCCATGCAAGTGACCGCGAAGCGAGCCGATCGCGCCTGTGATACACGAGTGAATATCAGACAAGGTCGAGGCGCAAACGCGAGCGGTAAAGGTTGAGGCGTTAAACTCGTGCTCAGCGTACAAAATCAGCGACACGTTCATCACCTGCTCATGAAGCGCGTTTGGTTTTTTGCCGGTTAATAAGTGCAAAAAGTGACCGCCGATGCTGTCGTCATCGGTTTCCACCTCGATGCGCTGACCATCGTGGCTGAATCGGTACCAGTAATTAATGATGGACGGAAAAACCGCAAGCATCCGATCGGCTTTGTCCTGCTGCTGATCAAAATCCGTTTCAGTTTCCAAATTGCCAAGCATAGAGCAGCCGGTTCTTAACACATCCATCGGGTGCGCGTCTTTTGGGATGCGCTCAAGCACTTCTTTTAGCGCTGTCGGTAATCCGCGAAGCCCTTTTAATTTGACTTTATAGTCATCAAGCTGGCGTTGGTTGGGCAAGTTGCCATAAAGCAGCAAATAAGCGACCTCCTCAAACTGGCACTTTTCAGCAAGCTTGGCGACATCATAGCCGCGGTAGGTGAGCCCTGATCCTGATTTACCAACCGTTGAGAGCGCCGTTTTTCCCGCGACTTGACCGCGAAGACCGGCGCCTGAAAGTTCCTTATTCGTTGCAATTGTCATGATGGCATCCTTTTTATGATAATGGTGGCGGTAAAACTTCAATGAAAAAATAAAAAAATGGTGTAACGGCTACTTTTTATCAGCAAATAACCGGTCAAGCTTTTGTTCAAACTCGTGGTAATTTAAAAAATCATAAAGCTCATTTCTTGATTGCATGGTGTCAACCACGTCCACTTGCGTGCCATCCGTTAAAATATGCTGATACACGTTCAGCGCGGCTTGGTTCATCGCTCGAAATGCCGATAGCGGATAGAGCACCATATCCACACCAACAGCCGCCAGTTGATCGGTGCTATAAAGCTCGGTCTGACCAAATTCGGTCATGTTGGCAAGCACCGGAATGCTTAAAACGTCGGTAAATTTGCGGTACATCTCAATATCGGTTAGCGCTTCAGCAAAAATCATATCCGCGCCTGCCGCCTCAAAGGCAACGGCACGCTCAACGGCGGCGTCCAAACCTTCAACGGACAGCGCATCAGTTCGCGCCATCACCACAAAACTGTCATCAACTTTGGCATCAAGCGCCGCTTTTAGGCGATCGACCATCTCGTTGATGCTGACGATTTCTTTATTGGGGCGATGACCGCAGCGTTTTTGTGCCACTTGGTCTTCAATATGCACCGCCGCCACGCCCGCTTTTTGCATTTTTTTAACGGTTTGGGCGATGTTAAACGCGCCGCCAAATCCGGTATCAATATCCACAAGCAGCGGCGTGTCAACGGCATCGGTGATTCTTGACGCGTCCTCTAACACATTATCAAGGCTGGTCATGCCAAGATCAGGCAAGCCAAACGACGCGTTTGCCACCCCGCCGCCGGACAAATAAAGCGCTTGATGACCGACTTGGGTTGCCATCATCGCGGTATAAGCGTTGATCGTACCGACGATTTGCAGTGGTTTATTGTCATTTTTGCTTTGGCTTAAGGCTTGGCGAAATCTTGCTCCGGAACTTGTTGTCATGAAATGTCCTGTTTTTATCGGCTTTGGTGGCGGGTTTTAATAAGCTTTTACTTACTATACGAAAAATTATCGCAGCTCACCATAGTCAAAATTCAGCTTTTATTTAATGAAACTAATATCTAGTTAAATAATTATAAACCTATTTAAAAAACGAATAGTACGTTCAAATTTTGCATAAAATCGTTCAGTTACCATACGAAAGCCAAATATTAAAAAACAGCGCCTTTTACAATTATAAAAATTGTTACAAATTAGCTTGAGGTCTTTTTTAATTCCCATAAAAAAATGCCCTTAATTGATAAATTAAAGGCATTTAAATTTAGGCTTGATTATAAAGCTAGCCGACAATTCCTACTAAATTTAATAAAAACAGCACCGCAAATCCGGCTAAAAACAGTAGTCCAGTGATGGATAGGGCGTTCATGGCAGGGCTTAATTTTTGATGGTTTTTAACCAAGGAATAGTTCAGCCAACCAAAAACAGGGGCGGAAACAAACGCCGAAACCATGGCAAATTTAAGCATTGCCCCCAATTGACCGGTAAAAAAGGTAATGATAAGCAAACCGCCACCAATGGCATAAGTCATCCAAAAAGCCACTTGTTTTTTGCTGATTTCCGTCTGACCTTGAAGCAATCGCCAGCATTCGGCATTGGCGCGACCGTAGCCATCGGCGCAGGTGATCGTCGTGCCAAACATGCACATAAAGGCGACAAAGGCGACCAAAAGCTTTGACCACTCGCCAATGGTGCTGGTGTACATGTTGATGAGCTGGTTGATATAAGCGCCGCCAGCAATCTCAATTTCTTGACCCGAGCCGAACTGAACAAACACCCCAAGCGCTAAGAAAAACAGCGCTAAAATCGCCGAAATCAAATAGCCGGTATTAAAATCGATCAAGCCTTGTTTATGATTGGTGCCATCGGTTTTCATTTTCGCCGACGTCCACATTGAGGTGATCGCCGCAAATTCAAGCGGGGCGGGCATCCAGCCCATAAGCGCCACGATAAAGCCAAGCGTTGCCAAATTCCAAGGGGAAGCGGCAATAAAATCAGGCGCCATCACGGTAGGCTTTCCGGCAGCAATCACTACCGCAGCAATGGTTGCGGCAGTTAAAGAAATGATAATCCATTTGGTGAGCTTATCAAGCAGCCGAAAATGACCGCCAATCAAAAAGCCCCAAGATACTGCCATGACGATAATGGATAAGCTTAGCGTCGATAAATTAATGCTGGCAGGAAGCATAAATCCTAAAATGACCGCTGCAATCAATGCCACCGCACCCGTGCTAATGACCGCTGACAGCACCGATAAAATAAAGTAAATCCAAAGGTAGGCTTTTGATTTTTTCGCATATCCGGCAATGAGGCTCTCACCGGTGTCATAAACGTAATCGGTGCCAAAGCGAAAAAACGGATATTTAAACACGTTGGCAAGAATGATCATGACCGCCAATTGCCAGCCATAAAGCGCGCCGGCTTGGGTTGAGGAGATCAGGTGCGATCCGCCAATTGCCGCTGACGCCATTAAAATTCCCGGACCGAAAATCCGAAAGTTAAAGCCCTTTTGCGCGCCAAGATGATCACTTGGCGCTGTCTCAATGTGCTGTGCCCTCATAATTGCCCTTTGCCATCAAAATACAAAAAGGCTAAGCGTACCATAAACGGGGGAGGATTTTTACTTTTTATAAGCTTGCAATCAGACTGAACCTTAGCTAGTCGCCAAATTTTTGTGGTCGGTAGGTGATGCCGTATTTTTCATAAACCTGATAAACCGCTTGCAACAATTGATTCACTGCCGGATGGCGAACGTCTTTTAAGGTGTGCAGATAAATGGGGGAGGTGATGTCTTCATGAGTGAGTTTTCGATAGCAAATTTGACCTTCACGCAAGCTTTGCAGCGCTTGTGGCACCAAAGTGATGCCTTCACTTGCCGCCACCAGCCCAAGCGCCACTTGCAAATCACTCACCTTGGTGGTGGCAATCGGGGTTAACCCATATTGCGCAAATACGTTTAGTAAAGGCTCGCTGACAAACTCGCTTGAAGTTACGGTCGTTGGGGCAGGCAGGTGGGTTTGGTGGTATAAAATCAGCCGGTTGTTGGTTAACGCTTTAAGCGACAGCGGCGCGGTATCCTCTGCCAGCACATGATGTTTTGGTAGGGCGACCACATAACGCTCATGACGCAATAAAATCTGACAAACCCATGGGTCTTGATGCGAAAATCTGCCAAAACCGATGTCAATATCGCCGGATTTGAGCGCCGCAATTTGCTGATAGGAGCTGATGTCTTTTAAGCTGACGTCAAGATTAGGGCAAGCTTGTTTGAGCATAGCGATCACTTCAGGAAGCAAGCCATAAAGCACTGAGGGCACAAAGCCAATTTTTAAGGCGGCACTTGGGGCAACCATGCGCTTTGTCATGTGACAAATGGTGTCAATCTCAATCAACACCACGCTGATTTTGTCATAAAAAAATTGTCCTGCAGCGGTCAGCTTAAGCGGTCGGTGATAGCGATCAATAAGCTCGGTACCAAGGCTTGCCTCAAGCTGCTTTAGTTTTCGGCTCAGGCTTGGCTGCGATAACTGCAGCGCGCTTGCCGCTTGGCTGAAGCTTTTAAGCTCGGCAATCTTTATGAATGCGTGAAGCTGATCAAACGCCAGTTTTTGCATGAACATCACCTTTTTAACCTTACACCAATCATTTTACCCTAAAATGACGCCTTTGATACAAATTGTGCTTGAAGCGATTGCCTCGGCGCCCTATATTGTCTTTATCCTCGCAAGCCGCCTTTTTACTGATTGGTTTTTCATCATGACTGACTCCAAATCCCCCAAGCCAAGCTTTCGTGCCAGCCATGCCACCTTTACCAAAAAACAGCTCAGTACCAAAACCAGTGACATTTATGAGCGCTTTTTAAATCGAGTTCAGAAAACTGAAAACGATCCGGCAAAAGACAATAAAGACAATGGCGCTCTTGATTCTAATCAACCCTCAAGGGCGGAGGATGACGGTCTTGATTTTGATCTCGATTTTACCTTACCGGCGGATTTGACCAAAACAGCCGCTAACCCCAATACGGATAACGATGCTGGCTTCTCAAGCGTTATAGAGGATCCAACTGACGATGATGATCTTGGTGATGCGCCATTAAAAGCGCCAACCGAGCCAAAAATTAAAGCCGCTGACCACGATGAAGCGGAGGATGATCTTGAGCAAAAAAAAGCTTCAAGTGCTAAAGCGACCAAAACCTTAAAACAAAAAAAAGCCAACCTTGATGCTGCGCCATCAAGAGCAAAGACATTGGCGGTTGGCATCATTTGCGGTCTGGTGATCAGCGGCTCGGTGATCGCCATTTTAAATAGCCTTGGCATCATTGCGCTAACGCCTGAACCGGCGGCTAAAACTGCTGATACGTTACCGGCTCCTCCTGCGGTTGAACCGAAAAGCCAAAGCGGCGATCTTAAAAAGGGCAGTACTGATCTAAAAAATACAGCTACCGATCCGATAACGCCGCCTACAGAACCAAAAACAAACGCCGCAACCACCAAACCTGCGCCGACAGATCAGCAAAACCGCCAGTTAAAAAACAGCCAATTAAGTTATCAAGATTTTGCTGAGGAAGCAGGAACCACGATTTATCGGGAAACCAATTAGCAATCATTTACAAAAAAGGAGTCGCCAATGAGCGCCACTTGTGCCGAACAGTTGGCTGAAAAACAGCTTACCGTTGCCTTTATTGAAAGCGCTACTGCTGGCTACTTGGCGCATCGTTTTTCATTAAGCCCGTTTTCAGGCGATATTTTGCTTGGCGGGATAGTTTGTTATGACGGCAACATTAAAACGAAAACATTAGGAATTGATCAGGCGCTTATCGATGAATTTACCGCCGAATCCATGCCTGTAACCGAAGCATTGGCTAAAAACGCGACTGCCTTATTTGACGCCGATATTATCGTGGCTTGCACGGGGCTTTTGACCAAAGGCGGCTCTGAAACGCCCGAAAAGCCCGTTGGGACGTTTTTTTACAGCATTTATTATCAACATCAGTGCCACAATTTTCAAAGCCTTTGCCGCGGTCATCCGAAAAAAAAGCTTAAAAGCATCAACAGCCGAATTGCCAAAAGCTTGATTGAGGTGATTGATAGCGCCAATAAGCCCTAGCGGATCACCGTATTATTCAGCGCCACCGCCCATTGCCGACAAGAATCCTCGCAGCGCGGGCAAAGCGCTTTTGGGGTGATGATTTTATCGACATGACCGCAAAACATACAAGCATAGCAGCACGATTTGTCAATTTGGGTGACCGCCTCATAAGCTCGCGGCCAAATCGGCAGCCCAAAGCGAACGTCCTCGCGTGGAAATAACAATACGCTAAAGGTGCCGTTGGTTTCAAGAACGCCTTCGCGGACTTGACCCAAATGCTCAACGCCAAGCTCGCGCATTTCAGCAAAAAACTCGTCATGTGACATCTGACCTTTTCGCGATTTGTGCGTGGTCATCACCCCATCTTCAATGATATAAATCGGCTGACCTTCAAGCAAAGTTTCAAACGGCTCGTATTTCACCATCAGCCACGTAAACAGCCGATACAAAAAAATCACCGTACTCATGATAATGACCGCCTGAATCAGCGGCAAATCTTCGCTAAACATCGGGTCACCAGCAATAGAGCCTAGCGACAATAAAATGGTCAATTCAAAAATGGACAGCTGGCGAATGCCGCGATTTCCCGCCAGCCTTAAGAACAAAATAATCATACAAAACATGATGACCACGCGGATCAAAATCTGGCTGGCAAGCGCCCACGTTGTATCATAAATAAAAATATCAGACCACACTTCAACATCAACCTTATCATTTTTTTACGGATAGTTTTTATGGATAGAAAGTCACCATCATAATTGCCCCTGCTTGCCACTGACAGCTTGAATTTTGCAACGCTTCGTAACGGGATAAACGTTTTGATTGCCATAAAAAAATCCTGCACTTGGCAGGATTTTTCAACAGTTAAATTAAAATTACAACTGAGTATGCAGTCCGCACTCACGGTGCTCTTCAACTTTGGTTGGGTCAAAGTAATCAAACTCGTTAGGCAGGTTATTATCCGCCAAATAAACGTCTAAATCAGCATCGGTTTTTTCAAATAACGGCGCTACTTTTAATACACCATCTTTTGATAGACTTAGCACATCAAGGTTTTGACGGAATTCGGTTTGGTCGCGGCGGATGGCATTGAACCAAACGTCAGGGTTCAATTCTGCCAACGCGCGGCGGAATGGCTCAAGCTTGACCTGTTCGGTGAACTCTTCATGAAGTGGGTTGTCAATGCTTGGAATACCATTCATAATGACGTCGCGGTGGGCGCGGGTTTGCTTTGGGATATAAGTGATGACGTTTAGGTTTAAATCGCGGATCACTTTGTCAGCAAACTGATAAGTCGCTTCGGTGTTATATCCTGAATCGACCCAAAGTACGGTGATGTCAGGGCGAGCTTTGGCAACCAAATGCAAAATCGCGGCTTCATAAGGGCGAAAGTTGGTGGTGATGATGGGGTTTTTTGCCTGAGCTAGCGCCCAATCAACAATCGCTTCAGGCGATTTGCCGTTAAGCTCTTGGTTGGCAGCATTGATATCAAGGTTTGGATGAAGTTGGCTCATAACAGATCCTTTTTTAGGTAACATAACGAATAATCGTTTTAAAACTGATGTTTAATAAAAAAAATGAGATTTAATAAAACTGGCGTTTAATCACTCGTGATTAGCAAATAAAGGCAAACTTGCTGCGCTTTTTCCAGAATGGGCGCTGGCAAGGGCGCTAAACGCTTGGCTTAAATCCGTTTTGGCATCGTGCTCTTTAATCACAAAGCTGTCGGTGCCAACGCGCAATAAATAAGCAATTTGGTCGCGACCAAACGCGCCGGCAACGCGGATTTCCCCTTCAAAGCCAAGCTGTCTTAAGCTTTGAATGACGCTAAAATTGCGACCATCGGCAAAGGCGGGGACAACCACAACAATCAAATCTTGCGCCAGCAGCTGAGCTTTAAGGTCGGCTAACTGGTCAATGTGAGCGGCAAGATCGCTTGCATCCACCCAAACACCCAATCGACTGGAATGCTGGCGGATTAAATTGACAACTTCGGTCAGTAAGCTTTCGTTATGATCGGTAGACTCAGCTGTCAACATATCAAATAGCGGCAGTATCACGTCATGCTTTTCTTGCTGATTTATCACTTCAATCAGGGTGATGTCATCGAGCGCCACGCCCTCAGGAAGGCTTGCAACTTGAAGCGCAAGCCAGCTGTCAGATTCGCTGATATCCTCACCATGAGCATTAAAAATATGATGATTAGCCATAGACTCGCTCCTTAAATGGCTTGATGCCAACGCGCGCAACCACCTCGCCAAAGCGCTCAACGTGATCGCTTTGATCGTTTTGAGCATCAACACGAAGTTCCATATAAACATCCAAAATCGACTGCAAGGTGCTGGCAACCGCGTCAGCTGCGACCGCTTTTCCTAAAATGGACCCAAGCTTGGCATCATTGCTTGAGTTGCCGCCAAGGCTGATTTGATACCAATGCTCGCCTTTTTTATCGACGCCCAAAATCCCAATATCGCCGACGTGGTGATGGGCGCAAGCGTTCATGCAGCCGGACATGTTCAGGCGAATCTCGCCCAAATCATACAAATAATCCAAGTCATCGAACTGACGCTCGATTTGCTCAGCGATGTTGTGGGTGGTGGCGTTGGCAAGTGAGCAATAATCAAACCCTGGGCAAACAATCATGTCGGTTAAGGTATTGATGTTAGGTCGCGCAAGATTAAGCTTGCTAAGCTGTTGCCAAAGGGTAAATAAGTCGCTGATTTTAACATCGGCTAACACCAAATTTTGCTGATAAGTGCCGCGAAGCTCACCAAAGCTATAGCTATCGCTAATATCTGCCAAAGCGTTCATTTGATCGGCAGTGACATCGCCTGACGGCACGTATTTGCCGTCTTGGATGCCCGCTTTTAAGGAAATCACCACCGCTCGGTAGCCAGGGATTTTATGAGCAACGGTATTTTGCGAATACCAATTGGCAAAGTCTTTATTGTTATCAAGCTGCGCTTTAAGATCGCTTTGGGCTTTTAAACCATCAATCGTTTCATAATCAGGGGCAGTAAAAAAGCTTTGCGCGCGTTCAAATTGAGCGTCATTGAGCGTTAATTCGCCATCTTTACTATGGGCTTGCCATTCTTCATTGACCAAGCGGGCAAACTCACTTGCGCCTATGCTCTCAACCAAAATTTTAATTCGGGCTTTGTATTTGTTATCACGGCGGCCGTTTAAGTTATAAACACGCAAAATGGCGTCCAAATAGCTCAGCAGATGCTCGCGCGGCAAAAACTCATTGATGACTTTACCAATCACCGGCGTTCGACCAAGACCACCGCCAACAAGCACTTCAAAGCCAATCTCACCTTGGTCATTTTTTTTGATATGCAATCCTACGTCATGGACTTGGGTGGCAGCACGATCGTGATGGGTGCCGATCACGGCAATTTTAAATTTTCGCGGTAAAAAGGCAAACTCAGGGTGAAAGGTCGACCACTGCCGGATGATTTCGCAATAAGGTCTTGGGTCGGCGATTTCATCTTGATGGATTCCGGCATAAGGGTCGGTGGTGGTGTTGCGAATACAGTTGCCTGAGGTTTGAATGGCGTGCATTTGCACGGAGGCAAGCTTGGCTAAAATATCCGGAACGTCCTCAAGCTTTGGCCAGTTCAGCTGAATGTTGGTTCGAGTGGTGAAGTGACCATAGCCTTTATCATAATCGCGGGTGATGTCCGCAAGCGCTCGCAGCTGATAGCTTGCCAAAAGCCCATAAGGAATGGCAATTCGAAGCATGGGCGCATGGCGCTGAATGTAAAGCCCGTTTTGCAGGCGAAGGGGCAAATACTGCTCCTCAGATAAACTTCCTGCCAAAAAGCGCTCGGTTTGATCGCGAAACTGCGCGACCCGTTCGTCAACCAAAGCTTGGTCAGCGTAGTTATATTGATACATGACGTAATCTCAATTTCAAATTTATCAAGCAAAGAAAATGATTTGCGTAACTGGGTTTTGGAACCGCATCAAGGGATAAAATTCCAATCGCATCACATCATATAAGCATCAACATCAATTCATAAATTCAAATCGGTCATATCCATATCCAAAGACAGCATAAATTTTCATAACCAAAGTTCGCTAGTCTATGCCTATTCACAACGCCCATGAACTTGAGAATAAATTATGACCGAAGCTTTTGATCGATTGGTACCCCCGCACGGCAGTCCTGAATTAAAGCCTTTATTGTTAACAGGCGAGGCTAAAAAACAAGCGCTATTGCGCGCCAAATCCTTGCCCACCATCACCCTAAGCTCACGCGAGCGCGGCGATTTAATCATGCTTGGCATTGGCGGCTTCACCCCGCTAAACGGCTTTATGAATCAAGCGGACTGGCAAGGCGTCGTTGATAACATGCGTTTAGCCTCCGGCGACAATGCCGGACTGTTTTGGCCCATCCCAATTACCTTATCTGCTCCAAAACAAATCGCTGACACGTTAAATGCCGGTGATGAGGTGGCTTTGGTCGGTGCTGATGGCGAAATCATGGGGGTTTTGACCGTTGAGGAAACTTACCGCATTGATAAACTTCATGAATGTCAGCAAGTTTTTACCACCACCGATCCTGATCACCCAGGTGTTCAGCAGGTGCTTGACCAAGACGACGTGAACGTTGCAGGCTTGGTTCAAGTATTAAGCGAAGGCGAGTTCCCAACGCTGTATCCTGACATTTACAAAACCCCAAGTGAAACCCGCCAGATTTTTGCTGATAAAGGCTGGCAAAGCGTGGCGGCGTTTCAAACCCGAAACCCAATGCACCGATCACACGAATATCTTGCCAAAATTGCCATTGAAATTTGCGATGGCGTGTTGGTTCACTCTCTGCTTGGCGCGCTAAAACCCGGTGACATCCCCGCCGACGTTCGCCAAGAAGCCATCAAAACCTTGATTGACAACTACTTTAAACAAGACACCGTCATTCAAGCCGGTTATCCACTCGACATGCGCTACGCAGGTCCCCGTGAGGCGCTACTTCATGCGTTATTTCGCCAAAACTACGGCTGTAGCCATTTGATCGTTGGTCGCGATCACGCCGGCGTTGGCGATTATTACGGCGCGTTTGATGCGCAAACGATTTTTGATAAATTGGATAAAGACGATCTGATCACCCAACCGTTAAAAATCGATTGGACGTTTTGGTGTAATGCTTGCGGCGCGATGGCATCAAGTAAAACGTGCCCGCATGACGCCGAGCACCATGTTAAAGTCTCAGGAACCAAGCTTCGCAAAGCCTTATCTGAAGATGAAGACGTTCCGGATAACTTTAGCCGACCAGAAGTCTTGCAAATTCTGCGTGAATATTATGCCGGAATCGAAAAAGAAAATCGCGCGACCATCAATTTAACCGGTGCTTCTGCCGTTTAATGATTGACCGCTAATAAAAAGCACTTAAGCCAAGGCTTGAGTGCTTTTTTGGCTTTATTGAACACGGTAAAAAAGGTAGCTTATTGCGGTCATGACTAAGCCTTTACCTATTTTGAATATTGAAGTTTTTCTAACATCACTCTTATGCCAAGTTAATGGGTTGATAAGCAAATTTGTCACTAACTGAATTGAATTTCTCCTGATAGCATAGTCTCAAGTTCCAAATAAAGACAAAGTTTTACTTTTTTATTTCTTGTTGAGACCATTATGAGCCAAAAATCCATTTCCGCTTTGTTATCTTATAAAACCGCTGTGATTGGCACCGCTTTAATTGGCGTGACCCTAAGCGCTTGTAGCCCCACCCAAGCTGACCCAAAAAAAGCCTCAGCAACTAAAGAAAGTAAAAATATCGACTTGATGAACGTCTCTTATGACGTCTCGCGCGATTTTTATAAAGATTACAACCCGCTGTTCACCGAAAGCTATGCCAAATCAAATCCTGAAGTGACAGTCAATATCAAACAATCGCATGGCGGCGCAAGTAAGCAGGCGCTTGCCGTTGCCAATGGTCTACAAGCGGATGTGGTGACGTTAAACCAAGAAAGCGACATGAACATGCTCGTTGATAAAGGCTTGGTCGATCCCAACTGGCGCCAAGCCTTTCCGGACAATGCCGTACCTTATACCACGACCATGATTTTGCTCGTTCGTAAAGACAACCCAAAAAACATCAAAGGCTGGGAAGACTTGGCGCGATCGGATGTTAAAGTCATCATGCCAAACCCCAAAACCAGTGGCACGGCGCGCTATGCCTTTTTGGGGGCTTATGGGGCAGGACTGCACAAATTTAATGAAACCAAAGACAATGCGGCAAAAACCGATGCTTATATGAAAAAGCTACTGAGCAACGTCGTCACCTATGACAACGGCGCTCGGGCAGCAACCACCAGCTTTACCCAGCGCGGCTTGGGTGATGTGCTCATTACCACTGAAAACGAGGCGCATTTAGTGGCAACTCAGCACGCTAAAGGGGCGGTTGATTTGGTTTATCCCAATTATTCCATCACCATTCATAACCCTGTTGCCATTGTCAAAACTGTCACCGATAAAAAAGGCTCGACCCAAGTGGCAACTGACTATCTCAAAGCGCTTTGGGACAAACCTGCTCAAGAATTGATGGCAAAAATGTACTTACGACCCAGCAATAAAGAAGTGCTTGCCGCTCATGCCAACACCTTGCAAAACATCCAAAGCTTTGAAGCGACCACCGTGTTTGGGGATTGGGACAGCATCATGGCAAAATATTTTGCGGATGGCGCGCTTTTTGACAAGCTTGCACAAAAAAATGGCAATCAATAAGCAAAATTAGGGGAAAATATTAAGAAAATCAGGCGAATTTATTTTATATTCCAATTTGGAAATAATATAAATATATTCGTCATTAAACATAATAAGCTTACGCTGATAGCATACCCCCATGTCCAAGCATTGTAAGGACGCCTAATTATTACTAACTTTGAGGTGGTTATGAGCGCAAGCGCCCCGTATTCTTCTTTTTTTTCGCAGCCGTCAACCAAAAAAGGCATTCAATTGACCGTTGCCATTGGGGTTGTTAGCGCCTTATTGACTGGTTGCCAAAAGCCTGCCGACACAACGACCGCAGGCGGTGAGGGAACTACCAACGCTGCCGTCAGCGAAGCAAAAGACATTGAGCTGTTAAACGTGTCTTATGACGTGGCTCGCGATTTTTATAAAGACTACAACCCCATGTTCGTTGAGCATTATAAAAAAGACCATCCAGATGCCAATATCAGCATCAAGCAATCGCATGGCGGCTCAAGCAAACAAGCGCTGTCGGTTGCCAATGGTTTGCAAGCCGACGTTGCCACCATGAACCAAGGCTCAGACATTGAATTGTTAGAAGAAAAAGGACTGGTTAGCAAAGATTGGGAACAGCAATTCCCAGATAACGCCGTGCCGTTTACCAGTGCCATCGTATTTTTGGTTCGTAAAGACAACCCAAAACAAATCAAAGATTGGCAGGATTTGACCAAATCGGGCGTTGAGATCGTCATGGCAAACCCAAAAGTCACCGGAAACGGTCGCTATGCGTTTTTGGGGGCTTATGGTTATGGGCTTCATGCCTTTAACAAAGACGACAATCAAGCCAAAAACTATGTCAAATCGATGCTTAAAAACGTGAAAGTTTATGAAAATGGCGGCCGCGCGGCAACCACCACCTTTGTTCAACGCGGTATTGGCGACGTTTTGATTACTTTTGAAAACGAAGCGAACTTAGCCGCTAAGCAGTTTGGGGCGGGCAAAGTGGACATCGTTTACCCAAGCTACACCGTCAAATCTGAAAGCCCAGTTGCCATTGTCAAAACCGTGACCGATAAAAAAGGCACGACGGAGGCAGCAAAAGCGTATTTGGAGTACTTATGGAGCGAGCCTGCCCAGCAATTGGCAGCCGATCTGTACTTGCGACCTAGCGTGAAAACTGTTCTTGATAAAAACGGAGATAAATTGCCACCGCTTGAAACTTTCCAGCCCAATGACGTTTTTGGCACTTGGGATGAGATCATGGAAAACTTGTTCAGCGACAATGGCGTTTTTGATCAATTGGCGGTTAATGCGCCTAAATAATAAAACGCGCTAACTTAACCTGAGCAATAAGATAAAAATAAAAAAGGGTGGGACAATCCTGCCCTTATTTAATTTAAAAAAGCTTGTTTAAAAGAAACATCATAGGACATCATCATGCCAGCCGCCCCAACTGTTACCGCCCAAAAACGATCGTGGTTTTCACGACTCAATAAGCGCCATGTGTTGCCAGGGTTTGGGCTGAGCATGGGAATTACGGTATTAAGCTTATCGCTGTTGGTGGTGTTGCCGTTTGCCATGATGGCGTTTACCACCGCGCAAATGGGCTGGTCAGGGTTTATTGAAACCATCACTCAGCCGCAAGTCTTTGCTGCCATTAAATTGAGCCTTTGGATGTCGTTTGCGGCAATGCTCACCAACATGGTTTTTGGAACGCTTGTTGCTTGGGTACTGGTTCGCTATGAGTTTTGGGGCAAATCATTAATCAATGCGTTGGTTGATTTGCCGTTTGCACTGCCAACGGCGGTAACCGGCATTTCTCTTGCCACCCTTTATGCGCCGAACGGCTTAATCGGTCAGTGGTTTGACAAAATCGGCATTAAAGTGGCGTTTACCCCTTTAGGAATTTGGCTTGCGCTCGTGGTGGTCAGTTTTCCGTTTATCGTTCGCGCCGTTCAGCCGGTATTGGCTGAATTGTCCGTTGAATTTGAAGAAGCCGCCGCGGTACTGGGCGCAAACCGATTAAAGACGTTTAATAAAGTGATTTTGCCAGAATTGATGCCAGCCTTATTGATGGGCGCTGGCATGATGTTTGCTCGCGCCACTGGCGAATATGGCTCGGTCATTTTTATTGCAGGGAACATCCCGATGCAATCAGAAATCCTACCATTGATCATCATCAGTAAACTTGAGCAATTTGACATTCAAGGGGCATCCGCGGTGGCATTATTTATGCTCTTAATCTCCTTTGTGATTTTATTAACCATCAATATTGTGCAGTGGAAGCTGTCTCGCCGAGTAGGAGCGCGCTAATGCAAATCTCTAACAGCTACGACTATCAAAGCAATGCGGCAACCAAAGACGCCCCGTGGGTGAAGCGCTTATTTGTCGGTGTTGCCGTGCTATTTATGGTGGCAATGCTGGTCATTCCGTTGATGGCAGTATTTTATGAGGCGTTTAAAGGCGGCTGGCAACTGTATTTGGCAGCGCTTGTTGAACCTGAAGCCTTGCAAGCCATTAAACTTACGCTGATTACCGCCGCGATTGTATTGCCAATTAACATGATCATGGGACTTGCCATTGCTTGGCTGGTGACCCGCTATCAATTTCGGGGCAAGCAATTAGTCACCACGTTACTTGATTTGCCGTTTTCGGTGTCGCCGGTGGTGGCGGGATTGATGTTTGTGCTGCTCTTTGGCGTCAACTCTTTTGTTGGCGGCTGGCTTGAAAGTATGGGCATTCAGGTGATTTTTGCAGTTCCAGGGATTGTTTTGGCAACGCTATTTGTCACTTTTCCTTTTATTGCTCGCGAGCTGATTCCGTTAATGCAGTCCCAAGGCGACAGCGAGGAGCAAGCCGCGCTCACTTTGGGCGCAAACGGCTGGCAAACCTTTTGGCATGTGACCATCCCAAACATCAAATGGGCGCTGCTTTATGGCTTGATTTTGACCAATGCTCGAGCAATGGGTGAATTTGGCGCGGTAAGCGTGGTGTCAGGTCATATTCGCGGTGAGACCAACACCATGCCGCTGCTCGTTGAGATTGCTTATAATGAGTATAACTTTACCGCCGCGTTTGCCTTATCCAGTATCTTGGCGGCATTGGCATTATTAACGCTATTGGTTCAGCAAGTGATGACCAAATTGCAAACCCGAAAATTTGCCAAAGCTACCCGCCTGCAGGCAGCGCCAAAACTGCCCGTTAGCGCCAATGGCAAGCTTGATGATGACAACTCAGCAAACCTTGCAGCAAATACCAAAGCCCTGAATGAATCGGCGTAATTGATAATCGCTATTAAAAAATATAAAAAGAGACGGTCATGAGTATTGAAATTCAAAACATTAACAAGCGCTTTGGCGATTTTACCGCCCTTGATAACATTAATATCAGCGTTCCCACAGGGAAGCTGACCACGCTGTTAGGACCTTCAGGCTGCGGTAAAACGACCTTACTTCGAATCATTGCAGGGCTTGAATTTGCCGATTCTGGTCGCATTTTATTTGATGGCACCGATGTCACTGACACGCCGGTTCAAAAGCGCCGAATTGGCTTTATGTTTCAGCATTACGCGCTGTTTCGCCATAAAAACATCGCCGATAATGTGGCGTTTGGACTAACGCTTTTACCAAAAAACGAGCGACCAAGCAAGCAAGATATTCAAAAACGGGTCAATGAATTGCTTGAGCTTGTTCAATTGCCCCACGTTGCCAATGCCTATCCGCATCAACTGTCGGGCGGTCAACGTCAGCGAATTGCTTTAGCTCGGGCATTAGCGGTTAAACCAAAGCTGTTGCTTCTTGATGAGCCCTTTGGCGCGCTTGATGCTAAGGTTCGAAAAGAGCTTCGGACGTGGCTTAAAGACATTCACCACGAGATTGGCATTACCAGCATCATGGTCACCCACGACCAAGAAGAAGCCCGCGCGGTCTCCGACGAGATTGTCATCATGAATCACGGTCATGTTGAGCAAGTGGGCACGTCTGAAGAGCTGATTCATCATCCGGCAAGCGCCTTTGTCAGTGACTTTTTAGATATTGCATAAACGGTTAAGACGTTTTAAACAATGAAGGCTCAAGGTGGTTATCTTGAGCTTTTTTGCTTAACTTTTTTATGATTTA
>Ga0308157_10003758_pt1 | contig 21365 bp, 24 predicted proteins | sample PhyBR1_FD_201035 | JGI IMG/M metagenome (GOLD analysis project Ga0308157, IMG submission 201035) | Phyllosphere microbial communities from UC Gill Tract Community Farm, Albany, California, United States - DLSLB.R1 | ecosystem: Host-associated > Plants > Phyllosphere > Unclassified | place: USA...
ATCTTAGGTAACCGCTTTTTGAGGCAGTCCAAGGATGCAATTTAAAAGCGCCGCAACAACCGTAGTCGACGCGGCGCAGTGGTGTTATGCTCTTCACTCATTTCTTCAACGCCACTCCCGGCCCGCTTGCCACCTGTCCATCCTCGAGAAATTGGACGCCTGCCGTCTCCAGCACTTTTATGACAGTCTCGACGTTCCCGACAGAGCTCCTCTGTGGGCCTATAGCATCATCCTCCATGCGTCGGATGGTCGTTAACGAGAGGCCGCTGGCTTCTACGAGCGTACCTTGTGACCAATTTACTAGAGCGCGAGCTGCGCGAATTTGTTTGGCGTCCATAGCTGTTCCTCATTTTCTGATTATGGATAAACATTTTTTGCTCATATGTAAATTTTTAATGTTGACCATAGTAAACAAATAGTGTCTATATATAAACACAAAATGTTTATGGAGGCGTAAATGTTCAACCTATCAGCAATCATGAATGAAGCATGGGCCAGCTATCGCCGCCAGTATGGCAAGCGGGCTTTCAAGCGCAGCACGTTCAACTGGCTCCTGATGCTTTCTTGGAAGCGCGCGAAGGATGCAGCGCTGCGCATCAGCAATCCGGTTCTGGCAAAGGTGGAAGCCCTCCGTGAGCAGATCGAACTGCTTTCCTATAAGCCTTGGAGCGTCGATATTCAGAGCCGTCGCCGCGATATGGAAGCCCAGATTTCGAGGCTTCTGGCGGCATAGTGTGACGGTTGCAATCGTCACGGATTTCTAACCGTCACGAAAAAACATAATAAAATCAATGGCTGTGACGGTTTTGACACCTGTGACGGTTATTTTGAACCCTTCTGAGAGAAGTATGCCCGACAAGGGCAAGACCGATCTAATCAATTCTGAAAATCTGGAGAAGTCCAATGACGGAACATACCATTCCGGCTAACGCCGAAGGCTTGTCTAAAATTCAAAATGAAGCGAAAGCCGCCTTTGATACTGGCTTGACCTTGGCCGCATTGCTCAATGTCTGCCGCGCCGCCGCGTATCTGATTGAGGATGATGACGGATATTTCATCAAAACGGTACCAGCAGACCTCGCTAAAACACTCGAGCATGCTGAACACTTGGCATCAAATATCTTGGTAAATCTCGAAAGAATGGGTGCAGCATGAGCGCGTTGCCAGACATAACCACACCGTCACAAACGAGACCGCCAATCGATCAGATGGACATGGGTATGGATTTGTTGCGTACCGTTCATGCGGGCATGCAGGACCTCACTTTCCTTGACCGGGATGCACTGCTTGCGTTGAACGGCACCATGTTTGTTGCGATTGATATTTTGCAGCCTGTCCGTGACGTGCTGAATAAGGCCGACCGGTCAGCGCCAGCAAAACGAACGTCGCCAAGTCTTTCTGATGTGATCAATAAATATCTGGCCGGAAGCGCTGCCTTTCAAGGATGGGAAAAATTTGATTACCCAGACGAGGAAGCAGCTATTGCCGGAACTTACGGCCCACCTATGGAAAGGCTCGAGAATTGGAACGCACCAGCAGAAAGCCTTGAAGACGTGCGCGAAGCAATAAGGCTAGCCTTCGCTGAACAAGCCCTCATTAGCGATATTGCCACGGAGCCTTTGCGGGCAGCGCTGGTCTATCTGGAGAAGGTGACAGGCTGGAAAGAGCAGGAAGGTGGCGCGATATGAAACTGATCCGCGTTTTTCTCGCCTTCCTGCTGCTGCGCATAGCGCGCGGACTGACACATGTTTCAATCTGGGTGCTGCCCGCTCCGAAAGGAGGGCGAAATGAATAGCCCTGCCATTAACCGCCTGCGCCGCCTGTTTTTGGAGCAATGGATTGATGAAGCTATCGCGCTTCTCGATCAGCTTGACGGTGATGCAGACTTTGAAGACACCGACGAGGATTTTGTAGACGAACGGGAAGAATTTGGCCGGATATTGGGAGGGATAGGAGCATGAGCCAGCCTGCCAATTCATCCGCCGAGGTTCATGCCTTCCCGCGCCGTAATAGTCTCACCGCGTTCGATCAGGCAAAGCAGGAACTTGCCGCGTTCAAGTTCTCGCTATTCGAGACGGTTGCAGCCGATCCGCTGTTGCGCGCTGGTCAATGCCTCAATCTGATTATCGTCTATGCGTCACTTGTCACCATCGACAAGAAGACGCTCCAGGCAACAACGGCATACGCATCAAACAGCCGTATCTTTATCCGCGCTGGTCTGCGTTCGCATCATACGGCAGTTAAGGCCCGCCGACTGCTTGAGCAACACAGCTATCTCATTCCCGTTGGCCGCAGAAATGGCATCACGGTTTATCGCATCGACAACCCGCATCATGAGCGAGTTCAGATGCATGTACAGGAATCGGAAGAACGCCAGCGCGAGATTAAAGCCGATCAGAATGTACGCAATAGGCCGCAATCCAGCATGGCAAATAATGCCCACCTTGAGGCTGCAAGGGTGGCAGAAGTTGCCCACCCTGAAAATGACAAGGACGGCAATATATGCCCACCAAGGATGGCAGAAAGTGCCCATCAAGGTGGGCAGAAAATGCCACCAATTACCTTTAAGGAATACCTTACAGGATTACCTGTAATTAACGGCTATGAAGACAGCGACGGTTCTCCAGTTATGGGTGACACTCAGGAGACGGTGAGCGAGGCCACCAATGAGCCAGCGCGAACCGGCTCCGACTTCCCGGCAAAGAAAAAAAACGGGTATGCACTCGCAGCAAACGGCGAAGATGAAAACACGCCTTTTGCAGTTCCAGCATCGCAACGAGAGGCCGATAAATTTTTAGCGGCCCTATTCGGCTCAGATTTGAGCAGATTGCATGTGCGCGTGTTGGATGGATGCAGCAAGCGGCTGATGAATGGATTGCTCACCCCGGCTTTTGTCCGCGCGCGTCTCGATGCGCTGGAGAAGCAGCCAGCTTTCGGAGGTGCCTCACATGCTTGATAAGCTCACGCTACCACATTCCGGCGCGCTGGACGCAAGGGGTACGTAGTCGGATGCAAGGGGCAAATGCGCACCTGAGACACATTAGGGTATGCAATCCATCATGATGCCAGTTGGTATCATCCCCAAAGCGCGCTTGTCCCGATGAACGACACAGTAATTATGGGAAATTCCCATATTGACCGATCCAGTCTTGGTCCATCCCCCAACGGGGAATGAACAACGCCTGCTCGCCGAAATTGGCGAACAGCTTTGTCTCTGTCCGCTCCCCATAATTGGGGACTGGCAGCAACTGGACATATTTGTCTAGTTTCCGCCAATCCTGGCAAAAAGGGCAAACTGTGCAGATGTGCATAGTTCAACATGGTGCCAATCTGCGCCGTCAATTCTTAACTCTCCCCATTGGGGGAAGTTGGATGACCCAAATCTGCGTGATGAAACCATACGGATTTGTATAGTTTGCAGACTTCCGCCAGTGGCGGACAAGGTAATTGCCGATATCCCGGTAATTTGCGCTCCCCGATTTTGGTGAACTCAAATCTCTCAAGAACAGCCTGACTTTTAGTGGGTTAGTTGGACGACTGCTTAACTCTCGGCGGGTTCATTGGCTTTGACGCCATCAATGTGAGCAGCATTCCGTTTATTGCTCGATAAAGGTCAGAAAGGTTTTCAAAGCTTTCACACAGCCTTTGCGGACCAATACGCGCACGCGCGCGAGGCTTTGCCGATTAATCCTCGGTCAATATGCGAGGCTTACCGATTTAAGTGCGGTCACTACGCGAGCAGCCCCGATTTATCTGCTATCATATCGCGAGCAGAAAACGGGCACGGTCTCTCCAAATCTGGAGACACCCGATTTCATGGCTTTCACTAAAATACTGCGATTTGCTGACTGTCCATTTTGGGCGGCTATCAGGCTTAAGGGTTTTGATACTTTTGAAGGTTCCGCTTTGCGGCGTTTTCGATGTTTTTCTGACGTACGGATATTTTTGATACTTTTGAGGGTTCAGTTCTGGCGTGTTTGAAGAATTTTTTTTGACGGATAATTTTGTCAGGCGGTGTCTGCGCGCGGGAAAGAGTTTTGCGACCAATACGCGCGCGCACGCGCGAGAGCTTTTTGACGGGTCTCTATGACCTGCGCCGACTCATTCGGAAAAGACTTTTGGGAGCAGTACGCGCACGCGCGCGAGGCAAATCATTTCGGGTGTGGAATGATTTTGATGGTTCTTATTAATTCCGGCCTGCCAAACGAGTGAAAAAGTAGGGGCTACGGTAGGGGTTAAAAAATATTAAATCTCACTAAGTCATTGAATAATATACGTTTTATTGAGATAAATGGTGCGGGTGGTCGGAATCGAACCGACACTCCTTGCGGAACCGGATTTTGAGTCCGGCGCGTCTACCAGTTCCACCACACCCGCACATGACTGCCAATGCAGTCTGACATGGTCCAAAAACGGACAGCGGGGAGGGATATACCGGCTAAACGAAACAAGGTCAATCGCCCTCAAGCGGCTTGACCGATTATACTTTCAAGTTAAGCCGCGAAGTCGGCGAGACAGGCGATTTGGCTTGAACAAAGCGCTCACCCGTCAGTCCAAAAGACCTTTTCAAAGCTGTTTAGAGTGCCGTGCGCTCTGTTGGGTGGACATAGCAAGCTCCAAATTACTGAGTCTACGCATCGTTCTTTCCAAAAATCTAATCCGATTTTTGGGCCGATGCTTAGAGCAAAATCCGGACTGAGTGAAACTGGGATCTACAAAATTGTGATTCTGGTAAAAGACCTGAGCGCATATCCCGAAAGGTGTAGAGCGCCTAAGCGGGATCAGACAAAACACAAATTAAACCAGATCTGGGAGCGCAGATCTCAGTCAGTCAAATCGGAATACTCTCTACATCATAATTCCTTAAACTTGAATCAGTTTAAGGTAAAATTATGCTGTAAATATAAAGTGTTAGAGCGGCCTTTGTGCGCCCAAGAGGGCGCACGGCGCTCTAGAGCGTGTAGCGCATAATCGCACCCATGGCGCTCGTCCTGAATCCCTTTAATTGTCGCATGTTCGCTAACGCTAAATGTGTCCATTTAGCTGTGGCATGCGTTAGCCTCAGCGGCGCAGATTGTACTCGACGATATTCCAGCAGACCAGAAAGGCAATAAATCCGAGCACTATCAGGTCGAGGGTTTTCAGATAAGTGAGATATTCAAACATAGCGCATCTCCTTCCCAAGGGAGGCGCTTTGGTGTTTGTGAGCGGCGAAAGATGGTCGTGTTTATCGGTTTACTTAATCGCAATTGAGTAAAACTCAATGCCAAGCAAATCAGACCCTCATTTTTCGCCTGCCAATTTTGATTTCAGGCGCTCTCCCAAAAACAATGATAGCACAGCTTCCAATTATCTCAAGTAATCGCATCTTTTTTCTTTTGTCTTGGCTGCCTGTTATTTGCGCTCGGTAAAGTTGCGGATGCGATTTCGGATAATGCGCGTGAGATTGCGCGTCCGCTGATAGAGGTGGATTTGCGATGCTGCCTGCCGAACATTCTTGTCAGCTCCCGGGCGAAGACCAATCACCAGAGTTTCAATGGTTTCGTGTTCTTTAAACAGGCGGGACATAACCGGATGATCAGGCACAGCGCACGAATCCGTGCGTGTGATGTTCGTATCCTCAAGATGATTTTTAACCACCTCAATCATTAACAACATGCCCGGTGAATAGGTTTGAAGCGTTTCGTCATAGGCTGTTTTCCAGGTCCATGCTTCGCCTGAGACAGTGAAAACAATCAGGATGGCTACCACACGGCCAGCGAGTTCCAATGTGTGGATGCGAACGCAGTCGCGCTCTGCAAGATTGTTGACGGCTTCACGGGCAAAGGCCGCGCGAAAGCGGTCAACAGCCATGGCAGTTCCACGTCTGCCTTTCCAGCCACTGGCTTCCAATGTCAGGAAATGCTCGAACGCATGGCGGACTTCATCTGGCGTTCTTGCAATACGGTGTACGAGTTCGCCTTTTTCGGCAAGGCGGCGCCATAGACGACTATATTCGCGACGATGATGCGAACCGATAGCCTGCTTGACGTAGTCTTCCCCATCCAGGTTGCTTTCCAGGAACGGACGCTCTTTCTGCTCGATTGAAACGATGGGCAATTGTCGACCCACCGCTACCGAGCGGATTAGTTTTGCGACCGAACCATTGGCCCGCATTTCGGGAAGCACCAGGACTTCCGGCATTTTGATATGATCGCGGCAAGAATATCGAACAGGTCTTCCAGAACGCCAACGGGGTCATCATGGTCGATAAGCGGCGTGCCCTGCGGACCAAATGGCGTTGCCCAGGCACGAATGACAGGTGCAGAAAGCGGTAGCCCGGGGCGCTCGATGGTATAGGGCATGACGAAACGCAGCCGGCTACGAACTTCGTTTTCATCGCGCATGACCATGAAGCGCACTTCGCGGTCCTCCAGACGCGGCATGGCTGGGGCGAGAAAACGTGCGTTGAAAAAGATGTTCGGCTCAATTGTGCGATTGCTCAGGTGGTCAAGCTCGTCACGCAATTCAAAGCCTGCCGATGCACCGTAGATTGCAAGCTTGCGTGGGATATCGCGGCTATGCAGGCTTTCCTCCAGTCGTTTAGTCGCATCCATAGCTGGCAGATTTTCGGACAATTGCGAAATGATGCGGGCTGTGTGTCCGCCTGCGGATTCTTCAAGCAAAGGTTTCGCGGCCATTACAAGGTCTCCTCAGAGCTATTGCTGCGGGCATCTCGGGTGCGCTTTTGGGGAATAAGAATAAACATCGTAATCTGCATGGTGCGGTGCACAGCGGTTGAAAGCAGAACCGCCTCAAGCAGCATCGAGATGGCTGTCGAGAAGGCGGCTCCCATCAGACCAAAGCGCGGAATGAGAATAAGGTTGAGCGCGACGTTAACGGCAAGCGTCACCGCATAGAGCAGAGCACAGATATTCTGCTTGCCAGACATGTTGAGCAGGCTTTCGGCGGGTCCGACGCTTGCGCGTGCAATCACACCGATAATCAGAACGAACAAAAGCGGATAGCCTTGCGTGAAGGCGCTGCCAAAGAGCATCAGCAGGGGATAGCCCATGGCGAGAATGACAAGACCTAAGAACAGTGTCGGCCAGAAGGTCCAACGCGTCGATGCTTCCGCAAAGGCTGCAAATTCTGCACGGTCGCCGCTGTGCAGCAGATCAGAATAGCGTTGTGCGACGCTTGCCTTGACCGCGAAATAAACAAAATGGGCCAGCGCCATGATTTTTGTTGTCGCGAAATAGATCGCCACATGCTGCGGGTCCATGATGTGGCCAACCATTAGCACATCGACATTGATCAGAAGGAAGAAAAAACCTTCGACAAAGAAAATCGGCAGGGCAACTTTCATCCATGCCGCCAAATGGATTTCCTTTGGTCCATATGAGATATCTTTTGCAAGTGACCGATCAAGGGTCAGCAATTGCCCGATCGTGGTCACCCAGGTTGCGGCGATGGAAACAGCGAGTGCATTTGTAGCAGTTGATGGCAATCCTGCGGCGTGAGCTGCAACCATGAAAATGAGAACGAGCAGCGGACGGATGATGTAGCTCGGCGTCAGTGCCAACATGATCCATGTACGCGACCGGGCAATGCCATCGAGCATATCGCCAAGCGCAATCATTGGCAGGCACACGAAGCCGAGAATGAACGGAATGAGATAATAGCTCTCGATACGGTCTTTCAGGAGTGCCAACAGCACGACGCCTAACAAGGCGATCGCGGTTGCTGATCCGAGCGCGAAAAGCCGTCCGGTATAAAGAATACCGCGTAGCGGATTAAGCAGGTTGCGCTGAATATATTCAGGCACATAGCGGATGATTGTTGTATGCAATCCGAAACAGGCGAGATCACCGATAATGATCATGGTTAGCCAGACGAGAACGAAAATGCCATACTGGAATTCACCCATCCAGCGGGCGAGGATAACCTGTGAAAGCAGAGCTATTGCCGCACTTGCTGCACGCACAGAAAAGGCCAGCAGCGACGAGCGCTGGGCACTTGCCTGCGGGCCTGCTCCCATTAAGACAGCATCAACCCGCTCCGTCATGGGACGAAGTCTGGCTGCGATCTTGCCAGGCAAAAACTGGCTCGCTGCTCTCGTTGCCGAAAAACCCACTCGTTGCCAACCCTGTTTATCGCGGAGCTTAAAGCGCGTCGCGTTTTAAGTCTTTGTTCTTACCGCGGCTCCAGTTAAGACTGAATCGTTGGAACCGCGGTAACTATTTGTTTTTACGCATTATCCTACGCAAAACCGCTTCGCACTTTTTGCTGGAAATGCTTTAAGCATGTCGTTATCGGAAAACCGGATCCCAATTTTCCGCGACAGGCTTTAGTTCAAGGCTCCGCTATTTTTGCTGATCTTCTTAAGGACCATCTTTTATACGCATCCGAAACTGTTTCGGTTTTGCAATGGCTGATCATTAGATGGCAGTTCTTTAAAAAGGTAAAAAGAAAAGATCTTTGCTGTCAAAGCGGAGCCAAATTGAAAGAGATGGTAATTACTTTCTGAAGATATCAGTTTTTAAGCAATTGCTGAAATTGAAGTGTATGGCGATCTATGTCTTCTTCACTCGTTTCTGATGTGTCGCTTTGATGTTTAAAATATGCGGGCAGCGGCACCAAGTGTACAAAGAAAAACCCCGGCGATTTCACGCCGGGGTTTTGTATGAGACAACACTTTTCGGTATGCGCTTAATCAAACGCTCCGTGGCAGTGCTTGTACTTCTTTCCTGATCCGCAAGGGCAGGATTCATTACGGCTGACCTTACCCCATGTCGTCGGATCTGCCGGGTCACGCTCGCCAGCCGGGATGACACGTTCATCCTGCTGATGCTCTGCCCATGCGTTCTCATCAAAGTCATTCTCGCCGGTGGTGCCGTCGATATGGCGACCGGTCATTGGCGGAAGCTCCGGCTCTGGTGGAGCTTCACGAACGATTTCAACGCGCGAGAGCTGTGTTATAACCACTTCACGCAAATTCGCGAGCATGGACTGGAACAGCTCAAAGCCTTCCGTCTTGTACTCGTTGAGCGGATCGCGCTGAGCATAGCCACGGAAGCCGACAACCGAACGCAGATGGTCGAGATTGACCAGATGTTCGCGCCACAGATTGTCGAGCGACTGCATGATCACCGACTTTTCGATGTAAGTCATGATCTGCGGGCCGAAGCGCTCTGCCTTCTCGGCAGCGGCCTTGTCGGCAGCTTCCTTGATGCGGGCTTCAAACTCTTCTTCGGCGATGCCTTCTTCCTTGGCCCAATCTTCAATCGGCAGGACAAGGTTGAGCTTGGTAAGAACGTCGTCTTTCAGGCCCGCAATGTCCCACTTTTCAGCGTAAGCATCTTTAGGGATGCGCAGAGTGACCATGTCCTCTATGACCTCATGGCGCATTTCCGCCACGGTCTCAGTCAGGTCTTCTTCGTCCATCATTTCAAGGCGCTGCTCGAAGATCACCTTACGCTGATCGTTCATGACGTCGTCGTACTTGAGCAGATTCTTGCGGATTTCGAAGTTACGCGCCTCAACCTTGGTCTGCGCCTTTTCAAGCGCCTTGTTGATCCATGGGTGGACGATGGCTTCGTCTTCCTTGAGGCCGAGCTTCTGCAGCATGCCGTCCATACGGTCGGAGCCGAAGATGCGCATCAGATCATCCTGAAGCGACAGGAAGAATTTCGAACGGCCCGGATCGCCCTGACGACCGGAACGGCCACGCAGCTGGTTGTCGATACGGCGGCTTTCGTGACGTTCGGTCGCCAGAACGTAAAGGCCACCGGCAGCGAGAGCTTTTTCTTTCAGCCGCGCGATATCAGCCTTGATCTCGGTGATCTTCGCATCGCGCTCTGGGCCTTCAGGCACATCCGAAAGCTCTTCACGCACGCGCATTTCAAGGTTGCCGCCGAGCTGAATATCCGTACCGCGACCCGCCATGTTGGTGGCGATGGTCACGGCACCCGGCACGCCAGCTTGCGCGATGATGAAAGCTTCCTGCTCGTGGTAGCGGGCGTTGAGGACCTGGAAGTCCTTCACACCTTCCTTGCGCAGACGCTCAGCCAGAAGCTCTGACTTTTCAATCGAGGTTGTGCCGACGAGGACCGGCTGTCCCTTTGCGTGCGATGCGTGAATGTCCTTGACGATGGCTTTGTATTTTTCTTCGACCGTGCGATAGACTTCATCGTCTTCGTCAATACGCTTGACGGGAAGATTGGTCGGAATTTCCAGAACTTCGAGACCGTAAATATTGCCGAACTCTTCCGCTTCCGTTGCAGCCGTACCGGTCATGCCGGAGAGCTTGGTATACATGCGAAAATAGTTCTGGAAAGTGATCGAAGCCAGTGTCTGGTTTTCAGGCTGGATCGTAACCTTTTCCTTCGCTTCCAGTGCCTGATGGAGACCTTCCGAATAACGGCGGCCCGGCATCATGCGCCCAGTAAACTCGTCAATGATGACGATTTCGTCATTGCGGACGATATAGTCTTTGTCGCGCTGGAACAATTTATGTGCCCGCAGCGCGTTGTTCAGGTGATGGACGATCGCGACATTCTCGATGTCGTACAGGCTTTCGCCTTTCAGATGTCCCGCAGCGTCGAGAAGCTGCTCGACCTTTTCGGTGCCGACTTCGGTGAAGATGGCTGTCTTCTGCTTCTCGTCGATCTCAAAATCTTCCGGCTCAAGAGCTGGAATGAAAGTGTCGATGAGGTTGTAGAAGTCGGAGCGATCTTCGAGCGGGCCGGAAATGATCAGCGGCGTACGCGCTTCGTCAATGAGGATTGAATCCACTTCGTCGACGATGGCGTAGTTGTGACCGCGCTGTACCATCTGGCCGCGCTCATACTTCATATTATCGCGCAGATAATCGAAGCCGAGCTCGTTATTGGTGCCGTAGGTAATGTCGCAGCCGTAAGCGGCTTGCCGCTCGTTGTCATCAAGGCCGTGCTTGATGACGCCCACGGTGAGACCGAGGAAGTTATAAAGCTTGCCCATGGTTTCGGCATCGCGGCTGGCGAGGTAATCATTGACCGTCACCACATGCACGCCCTTGCCTTCAAGCGCGTTGAGGTAAACAGGCAGCGTCGCCATCAGCGTCTTGCCTTCACCCGTGCGCATTTCAGCAATGCCGCGTTCATGCAGGACCATGCCGCCGATCAGCTGTACGTCGAAAGGACGCATACCGAGCACGCGCTTGGCGGCTTCACGCGCCGTTGCAAAAGCGTCCGGCAGCAGGTCGTCGAGCTTCTTGCCTTCTGCGAGTGCTGCGCGAAATTCCGCAGTCTTCGCCTGAAGCTGTTCGTCGGTGATTCCTTCGTAATTCTTCTCAAGCGCAGTAATCTGTTCCGCACGAGCCCGCAGTGATTTCACTTGGCGGTCGTTGGATGAACCAAATATCTTGCGGGCGAGGCCGCCAAAGCTGACCATTCCTGGTCCTTTCCTGTCCGTTCAGCCGGAAGCGCTTCCGGCAATGTCGAATGCTTTATTCACGCGTATTGAAACAAATGCAAGAAAACTGCGCTTTAAAAGCCGCCAGATACGGCGCATTTTTCGCGTAATTCCCCCGGTCGCTTACTGGACGACAAGTCGAAGGACAGATAAGAGGGGCTTCAAGCGATGTCAACGTTGCTCGACAGGCCGGAAATCCTGTCTTTTATAGCGGACAACAGTCCTCCCGGGCCAAATTCCGCCGCATTCATGGGGCCGGTAGGCGGTCTCGAAGGAGAGAATCTCATATGAAAGCCATTCTCAAAGCCCCGTACCGCAAGGCTCTTGCCATTCTTGCCACGTCTGTTGCACTGGCAGGTTTTTCGGGCACCGTTGTCTTTGCGCAGGATGCTGCACCAAAGCCAGCTGAAGCCACCCAGTCCGAAGCAACACAGTCTGCAGCTGCTTCCGAAGACCCTGCAAAGGTTCTTGCGACTGTAAACGGTAAAGATATCACCGTAGGTGAAGTTGATCAGGCCGCTGGTGATCTTGATCCGCAATTTGCACGCCTTCCGGCTGAACAGCGCCGTCTGGCCGCTCTCGCAGCTCTCATCGACATCAAGGCGATGGCTGATGAAGCCGCGAAGGAAAAGCTCGATCAGAGCGATGAATTCAAAAGCCGTATGGAATTCCTGCGTGAACGCGCACTCCATAACGAATATTTCAAGGATGCGGTTGTCGACAAGATTTCTGACGCCGATGTTCGTGCGCGTTACGACAAGGAAATCGCAGCTATTCCGCCGCAGGTCGAAGTGCGTGCACGTCACATTCTTGTGAAGACCAAGGAAGAAGCTGAAGCGATCATCAAGAAGCTCGAAGGTGGTGCGAAGTTTGAAGATCTCGCCAAGGAAAGCTCGACCGATGGCACTGCTGCTAATGGCGGCGATCTCGGTTACTTCTCCGAAGGACAGATGGTTCCGGAATTCGAAAAAGCAGCTTTTGCTTTGAAGCCGGGTGAATATACCAAGGAACCTGTGCAGTCGCAGTTCGGTTTTCACGTAATCCAGCTTGAAGATCGTCGCACCAAGCAGCCACCGGCATTCGATCAGGTTTCCGAGCAGATCCGTTCGATCGTCATGCGTGAGCGTTATGTCGAAATGGTCAAGAAGCTGCGTGACGGTATGAAGATCGAATACAAAGATCCAGCTGTTGATAAAGCGATGAAGGAAGCCGCAGCGGCTCAGGAGCAGGGTGACGACGGCGATGCGCCGGATGCAGCCCAGCCGCAGCAGTAATTTTTGAAAGAAATACAGACGCCCCGGATTTCCGGGGCGTTTTTCATTGTCGCTCAGAGCGTTTCAATTTTCCCTGTATCAGGGGAAACGCTCCAAATATTTGCTTTGGCGCGCATCTTGTCCAAAAATCGCTTCGCACTTTTCGGGATGCGCTCCAGTTAATACTTGATTTTACGCCGCAAACATTTCCAATGCGCCAGAATCAAATCGCATCTCTTCAGAGGCAATCATGTCCGCTTCCGTATCACCGCTCGCCCCTAAACATTATCCATCCATGCCGGTTATTCACGGTGTGCGCATTGCAACCGCCGCTGCCGGTATCAAGTATAAGGGCCGCACGGATGTCATGCTGATGGTGTTCGACAAACCAGCAGAAGTGGCAGGCGTTTTCACGCGTTCGCTCTGCCCGTCAGCGCCGGTTGATTTCTGCCGTGGCAATCTCGCACACGGCAAGGCGCGCGCAGTCGTGGTCAATTCGGGCAATGCCAATGCTTTTACTGGTCTGAAGGGCCGAGCAGCTACGGAAGCAACGGCTCAAGCGGCAGCTAAGGCTGTCGGTTGCAATACGACCGATGTGTTTCTTGCCTCTACCGGTGTTATCGGCGAGCCGCTGGATGCGTCCAAGTTCTCCGGACTACTCGATGATATGGCGAAATCCGCCAGCGACGATTTCTGGACTGAGGCCGCCAAGGCCATCATGACGACCGACACCTATCCGAAAGTGGCGACCGAAACGGTGTTGCTCGGTCAGGTTCCGGTCACGATCAATGGGATTTCCAAGGGCGCGGGCATGATCGCGCCTGATATGGCGACCATGCTTTCATTCGTCGTCACCGATGCACCGATTAAGTCGGATGTCCTGCAAGTCCTGCTTTCCAAGGGTGTTGGCTCGACCTTCAATGCAGTCACAGTCGACAGTGACACGTCCACATCCGACACGCTGATGTTGTTTGCAACGGGTTCCGCTGCTGAACGCGGCGCACCTGAAATTACAGACGCCTCAGACAAGCGCCTTGGCGAATTCAAGAAGGCATTGGCACGTGTTCTTAAATCTCTGGCGCTTCAGGTCGTGCGGGATGGCGAAGGTGCGCGCAAGATGGTCGAAGTCGAAGTGACGGGCGCAAAATCCGCAGCTTCCGCCAAGAAAATCGCGCTTTCCATTGCCAATTCACCGCTGGTCAAGACCGCCGTTGCCGGTGAAGACGCCAATTGGGGCCGTGTGGTCATGGCTGTCGGCAAAGCCGGAGAACCGGCTGATCGCGATCTGCTGGCAATCTGGTTCGGTGATATTCGGGTTGCATATCAGGGCGAACGCGACCCGGCCTATTCCGAAGAGGCAACCTCGACCTATATGCAGGGCGAGGATATCCTCATCCGAGTTGATCTCGGGATCGGTAGCGGAAAGGCGACAGTCTGGACCTGCGATCTGACAAAAGAATATGTGGCTATTAATGGCGACTACAGAAGCTGAGTTTACGGAGTTGACTGTGACAAAGCCCGGTTCCGCGCAAAATCTAGCTATCGTTCGCCAGCTTGAGGCCGTGGGCTTTCGTGCGTGGCCTGCCACGTCCGTTCATTATGACGGGACATGGGCGATACGCATGACGGCTGCACATCCTTCAAAGCGCCTCAACTCGGTCAATCCGCTCGATCCGGGTGATACGCGTGATATTCCGGCGCGTATCGAACTGGCTTCACAGCGCTTTCGCGCTTACGGACGTGTGCCATGTTTCCGGCTTTCGCCGCTCGCGCCGGTCGAACTTGAAGATTATCTCGAAGGTCTGGGATGGAAGCGTCAGGACGAAACCATCGTCATGACCTCCAATCTGGAAGAGCTGGATCTGTCGCAGGAACGGGATCAGATACCTCTCAAAGATATCGGGCGGTTTGTCGAGGCATCCGTGGCGATCCACGGACGCCCCAAAGAACTTCGTCCGGGGTTCTCTGAGCTGCTCGACGGCATTCGTCCCAACAAGGGCATGTTTGTTCTCGAAGATGGCGGACGCGCTGTTTCCAATGTGCTTTGTGTGCAGGACGGTGTTATGGCCGGGCTTTTCGATGTAGGCACATTGCCCGATGCCCGTCGCAATGGATATGGGCGCGCCATAATCGGGTCAACGCTTAAATGGGCCGCGAGCCTCGGTGCTAAAAAGGCATGGCTTCAAATTGAAGCGGACAATGTGGCGGGGCTTGCGCTTTACAAGCGCTTTGGCTTTCAGGAAGCCTATCGTTACGCTTACCGGGAGAGCAATGAAAAATGAGTGAGAGTAAATCCCGCCGTATCGTGCTGGTTGCGGCCTGCGCGCTTGTGGATGCTGATGGACGCGTTCTTCTGGCGCAACGGCCGGAAGGAAAATCGCTTGCCGGTCTCTGGGAGTTTCCCGGTGGCAAGGTTGAACAGGGTGAAACTCCCGAAGAAACACTGATCCGCGAGTTGCAGGAAGAAGTTGGCATTACGACAAAGGTAGCGTGTCTTGCGCCGCTGACCTTTGCCAGCCACACCTATGACGACTTTCATTTGCTGATGCCACTCTATGTCTGCCGCCGGTTTGAGGGCGTTGCACAGGGGCTGGAAGGACAGGCGCTGAAATGGGTCCGGCCAAAGGATATGCGGGACTATCCGATGCCACCTGCCGATGAGCCGCTGATACCGTTTTTGATCGATCTTTTATGAGCTGTGGAAAGTCTAAAAATAGCTGACAATTCCTTACGATTTACAGCCCGCGTTAATCGATGATTCACTCCACTGCGGCATTCTCTGGGACAAGTCCCCGGAGTTTGCCTCATGAGTTTCGATAATAATTATTTCAGTGCAGATCATAATGAATATACGCCGGGACCACTCTCGAAAGCTGGTCGTGGCATTTTGCGCGTCGTGCTTCTTTTTGGTTCCGCCGCTGTTGCCCTCGCGCTGATTATTGTGCCGGTTTTAAATGATCAGGCTAATAAGGTTGCAGCCCAATCCGTGCTGCCGGATGGTATTGATCGCACCATGACCGGTTCGATCAAACGCGATCCAGTCGTCGCGCGTAAAGCACCTGTACGCCCGATCTGTGTCATTGACCCAGACGGCAGCCATACGGGCGACTGCTAGAGCATTTCCTGTTTAAGATGAATCGTAGAAAATGCTCTATCTGTTTGTTTTTAAGCAGGTCTTTACCTCAAAAACGGTTCCCATTTTTAGGAGAGATGCTCTAAGAGTTTATTCGACATTTTTCAACGCATCAGCCAGTGAAACCTTGGCAGAGCCGGGCTTGAGTGGCTTTTGCTGCGATTCGTGTGGTGCCCAGCCCGATAACCAGATTGTCGAGAACGTGGCACGGATACGCCCGTCAGGATCGCTGAAGCGTTCGGCATAAATTTCGGCTGCGCGCAGGAAAAGTCGCCGCGATACCGGCTTGCGCGAACGGTCACGCAATACATTCTGCATGCCCATGGCACGCAGATCGGTCATCAGGTTGAAGAGACTATCGTAGCGCACGGTGACGTTTTCCACGTCCGTTACTGGAAGCGCAAAACCTGCACGTTGCAAAAGGCCACCTACATCACGCACATCCGCAAATGGAAAGACGCGTGGAGAAGCGCCGCCCGTCAGTTCAATTTCGGCCTGTAAAAGACTTTCGCGCAATTCGCCCAAGGTCCCATTGCCGCTGAATGCTGCGAGGAAAAGACCATCGGGCTTAAGCGCACGCGCGATCTGCACCATTGTGCCCGGCGTATCATTGGTTGCGTGCAAAGACATGAGCGAAACGATAAGATCGACGCTACCGGGCTTGAGCGGCAGAATCTCTTCATCGGCAACAGTCGCTGCAAAAGGGCCTTTCAAGAACGCTTCATCGCGTTCGATGCGCAGGATCAGATCGGCTTTGCCTGATCGGCCAATGGCTGCTGCGGCGGATCCATTATGACCTGCAAGATCGACAGCAACAGGAAAGCGGCGTTTGACTGCATCCAGACGGTCTTCCAGATCTTCGGCAACACGATGCAAGAGAAAATCCGCGCCCGGCTCAGCGCGTCTGAATGCGCGTCGACGGAAGGCAAGCAAAAGATCGCGATCAAAAATCGCGCTTTCGTGTGCGGGGGCAGATGAGGAAGCAGCCATTTCGATTACGTCTTCTCTTTCGAGCATGCTGAGATAAAGTAGAAGCATTTCCAGCAAAAGTGTGAAGCGATTTTGCGTAGGATAATGCGTAAGAGCAAATGATTAGATGCATTCGAACGGGGGCGAATGCAATGGCAGATGACGACAGATCGCATCAAAGCTTGTTGTTCAGGATCAAAACGAACACGCTGATCGTCGTTCGTGGCGGCTTGCGCTATTATTCGGATATTTTGTTTCCAGCAAGTTGTATCGGTTGCCGGACGCAGGTTTCCGAACCCGGAACATTGTGCCCGCAATGCTGGTCCCAATTGCGCTTTATTGAAAAGCCCTATTGTCCGGTGCTGGGCATTCCGTTCAATCATGATTTTGGTGAGAACTTCATGAGTGCGGAAGCCATTGCCGATCCACCGCCATTTCGACGTCTGCGTTCAGCTGTTTTGCATAGAGGTGCGGCGCAGCGCATGGCAGTGGCACTTAAGTTTCATGACCGAACCGATCTTGCGCCGTGGATGGCACGCTGGATGCTGCGGGCAGGGCGAGAATTGCTGGATGAATGCGATGTTATTCTGCCTGTGCCTTTGCACAGGTGGCGCTTCTGGTCGCGACGGTTCAATCAATCGGCAGAATTGGCCCGAACATTATCGGAGCTAAGCGACAAGCCTTTTGCACCGCAAGCGATCAAGCGAATTCGCCGTACCGATCAGCAGATCGGTCTTGGGTTGAAAGAGCGAAAGCGGAATGTTGACGGCGCGTTCTGCGTCCCCAAAGAACATAACATTCATGTGCGTGGGCGGCGGGTTTTGCTGATCGATGATGTCTATACAACCGGATCGACCGTGAAAGCTGCGACCCGCGCCCTGCTGCGCGGCGGAGCGAAGAGTGTGGATGTATTGACGTTTAGTCGCGTCCTACCCGACACGTAAATACAGTTTCGTGAATGCATGAGGGGCTTCCAGATCAGGTCGTTGCCACTTATATAGTGGGCAACGAATGGAGTTTTTCATGGTTGATGTTACCGTTTATACCCGCCCTGGCTGCCCTTATTGCACGCGCGCAGTGGGCCTTCTCAATGACAAGGGCGTTAAGTTCAACGAAATTAATGCGGCTGCCACACCTGAACTGCGTGCAGAAATGCAGGAACGTTCGGGCCGCAATACTTTTCCGCAGATTTTTGTGGGCTCGGTTCATGTCGGCGGTTGCGATGATCTTTTTGCACTCGACAGTCAGGGCAAGCTTGACGGTCTGCTTGCAACCGGCGCATTGAGCTAAGTTGGAATAAGGGAGATACCAATGAGCACTTTTCGCGCCGCTGCTGTCCAGATGCGTTCAGGCACCGATATTGTTCGCAATGTCGAGGCTTTTGAAAAACTGGTTTCCGATGCTGTGGCTCAGGGTGCTCATTATGTGCAAACCCCTGAAATGACCGGCGCGATGATGCGCGACCGTGCTGTGTTCGCAGCAAGCCTGCGCGATGAAAGCAATGACCTTGTGTTCAATGCAGCATCGGCACTTGCAAAAAAGCATGGCATCTTTCTGCATATCGGCTCGACGGCCATTGATGTCGGTGACGGCAAAATTGCCAATCGTGGCAGCATCTTCGCGCCTTCCGGCGACAAGATTACGACTTATGACAAGGTGCATATGTTCGATGTCGATCTCGACAATGGTGAAAGCTGGCGCGAATCGGCAACCTATGAGCCGGGCAAAGAAACTGTTATTGCCGAATTGCCCTTTGCCAATGTCGGCATGGCTGTCTGCTACGATATTCGTTTCCCGCAGCTTTTCCGTGCACAGGCACTTGCCGGTGCCAATGTGATCACCGCACCTGCTGCTTTCACCAGGCAGACAGGTGAAGCCCATTGGCATGTTTTGCAGCGTGCACGTGCCATCGAAAATGGTGCGTTCCTGATTTCGGCAGCACAAGGCGGTCTGCATGAGGATGGTCGCGAGACCTACGGCCATTCGCTGATCGTCTCGCCTTGGGGCAAGGTTCTAGCGGAAGCAGCCCACGATGAGCCAGCTGTGATTGTTGCAGATATTGATATTGCGGAAAGTGCGAGTGCACGTGCCAAAGTGCCCAATCTCAAGAATGCACGCGAGTTCTCGGTTAAGATTGCTTCAGCAAAAGAGAAAGAGGACGCATAATCCATGATCCGCTTTTCGCTTCATTGCGATCACGGCCATGAGTTTGAGGGCTGGTTTCGCGACAATGCCGATTTTGATCGGCAGTCGGAACGTAAACTTGTCTCCTGTCCTGTCTGTAATTCACCAGACATTCAAAAATCACTGATGGCGCCAGCAGTCTCCACCAGCCGCTCGAAAGAGCATGTGGCGATTGCCATGGGTGAGGCGCAGAAGCAGGTGCTTGAGCAAATGCGGGAGCTTAGCCGCACGGTTCGCGAAAATGCGGATTATGTTGGCGATCAGTTTGCTGAGGAAGCGCGCAAGATCCACTTTGGTGAGACTGAAGTGCGTGGCATTTACGGCGAGGCGTCCAAGGAAGAAGTTCATTCTCTTATCGAAGATGGTGTCGATGTGATGCCGCTGCCGGTGTTTCCAGAAGATAAAAACTGATTTTCTAAAAATATTGATTGCGTAAGGGGACAGGCGCATGAAACTGATGGATTCGGCGCCTTTTCTGCTGATCACTACTGGAACGCTGCTGGGGTTAATTCTTCCCCTCGGGAAAATTGCTGCAGAAGCTGGTGTTCCGCCTGCAATGTGGACATTCCTGTTCTCAGCAAGTGCCGGGACTATCCTGCTGCTTGTGATGCTTTTGAGTAAAAAGCGGGTCGGTTTTTCAGGCGGCAGGCTGCGTTATTACATTTGCACCGCTGGAATTTCCTATGCGCTGCCCAATTTCCTCATCCTGTCTGCTATCCCGCGGCTTGGCGCTGGTTTCACGGGAATCATGTACACGCTGTCGCCGGTTATGACGCTGGTGATCTCAATGGGGTTTGGTCTGCGCCGCCCCAACGGGCTTGGGATTGCGGGGATTACGGCTGGTTTCATCGGTGCAATCATGGTGGCAGTGACGCGCGGGGAAGTGGGTAAACCTGCTGATCCGTTGTGGATCGGGCTTGCGCTTCTCATCCCGGTCTTGCTTGCGATGGGAAACGTCTATCGCACACTCGACTGGCCGAAAAATGCTGACCCGACTGAACTCGCCGCAGGCAGCCATCTGGCTGCGGCCGGGATGCTTTTTATCGGCATTTTCCTGTTTAACGGTAATTTCCCAATTGAGACACTCGCTCTGGCACCGATGACGGCAGTTGTACAAGCTATTGCTTCGGCGGGCATGTTCGCGCTTTTTTTCAGGCTACAGGCAGTCGGTGGACCGGTTTATCTCAGCCAGATAGGTTATGTTGCAGCGGCTCTCGGTCTGATTTCCGGAACTTTGTTTTTAGGCGAAAGCTATCCACCGCTCACTTGGATTGGCGCGGTCGTCATAGCCTTTGGTGTGGCGCTGACGACGAAGGCACAGAAGCGCTGACAATCGAATGTTTATGCGGGCCGTTGGGCGAGAACCATGTAGTTCACGTCGGTATCGCGTGAACGGCTCCAGCTATCGGCAAGTGGATTATAAGTGACGCCGAGCTTGTCGATGAGGCTGAGGCCAGCCTTGGAAAAGGCAGCTTCCAACTCTTCCGGGCGCACCAGCTTTTCATATTGATGCGTGCCGCGAGGCAGCCAACGCAGTACATATTCAGCACCGATGATTGCAAGGCCATAGGCTTTGAGCGTGCGATTGATGGTTGCAACGAACATAAGTCCACCCGGCTTCACCATTTCGCTCGTGGCAGACATGAACAGATCAACGTCTGAAACGTGTTCAACCACTTCCATGTTGAGAACAACGTCGAACTTCTCACCAGCCTCAGCCAAGGCTTCGGCAGTGGTAGCGCGATAATCGACCTCGACACCGCTTTGGGCGGCGTGGATTTTTGCAACTTCGATATTGGTTTCGGATGCGTCCGCGCCAACCACTGTTGCCCCAAGCCGTGACATCGGTTCACACAGTAGACCACCACCGCAGCCGATATCGAGAAAGCGCAGACCTTCAAACGGGCGAGGGCTGTTCGGATCGAGTTTGAACTTCTCGCAGACCTTTTCCTTGATATAGGTGAGCCGCGTTGGATTGAACTTGTGAAGCGGACGGAACTTACCCTGCGGGTCCCACCACTGCGCAGCAATGCGCGAAAAATGCTCGATTTCGGAAGCATCGATTGTGGTACGGGCAGTCTCGGTCATGTCATTCTCCAGCGGACGCAGCATGCAGTCCTGCTCTCAAGGTAGCGTGTTAAAGTCAAGGATCAAATCAAATTCCCGAAACCGAAGTGCTGATTATTGTTTCACGGGAATCATACTCTTGCGGAAGCGCGACATTTTAGCTATGTGACCCCGGGTTTGTCTGTCGCAAGAAAATAAGGTTTCGGCAGGCGTTAGTGTAATTTTTCAAAAGACGGGACGTATCCTTAAATGGCGCGCATCGTGATGAAATTCGGCGGCACTTCTGTGGCCGATCTGGAACGCATCTCTAATGTGGCGCGCCACGT
>Ga0308157_10003760_pt1 | contig 21346 bp, 15 predicted proteins | sample PhyBR1_FD_201035 | JGI IMG/M metagenome (GOLD analysis project Ga0308157, IMG submission 201035) | Phyllosphere microbial communities from UC Gill Tract Community Farm, Albany, California, United States - DLSLB.R1 | ecosystem: Host-associated > Plants > Phyllosphere > Unclassified | place: USA...
CTGCAACCTGCAGGCGGGCGCGCGCCTGGCCGAGCACTTCCCCGACTACCGGCTGGTGCTGTGCGACGAGCTGCACGACCTGAACGAGGCGGCCTTCCAGATCCTCGACGCGCTGATCGCCAGGCCGCAGTGCTTCTTCGTCGGCGCCGGCGACAAGGACCAGGTGATCCACGCCAAGCTGGGCGCCAGCGAGGAATACCTGAACCGCCGCTTCGGCCAGAACTACCCCAAGCTGGCGCGCTACCCGCTGACCTACACCTACCGCCACGGCCCGCACCTGGCCTACGCGATGGCCGAATTCAAGCAGAAGCCGGTCGAATCGAGCCTGCCGCTGCACACCGAGATCCGCCACGCCCACTACGACAGCGCCGCCGCCTGCGCGCAGCAGGCCGTGGCCGCGATCCGGCAGTGGAAGGCCGACGGCCACGCGCTGGACGGCTGCGCCATCCTGATCCGCGACCGCCACCAGTCGATGGCGATCGAGAACGCGCTGATCGAGGCCGACATCGACTACCGCACGCCCGCCATGGCCGGCTACCTGCAGCGCGACGAGATCCTGTTCCTGCGCGGCCTGCTGGCGATCGCGCTCAAGGATTTCGGCGCCGTCAAGTCGGAGCAGGTGCGCACCGCCATCGTCGACGCCATGGTGGCCTTCAGCGAGATGCGCTTCAGTGCGCGGCGCATGGACAACTTCAAGGCGCAGATCGTCAAGGACCCGGCGCTGCTGGGAGAACTGTTCCACATCGACGACGAGCAGCGCGACGGCGAAGAGCCGAACTACCGCGACGTCGCCAGCCTGGCCACCAAGCAGGCCGTGATCGCAACCATCGCCTGGCTGTCGGAGGTCGATCCGGCCACGCCGGCGGCGGCCGTGCTGACGGAAGTGTGCGAGCGCGTCAAGCTGGTGGCGACCGCGCGCCGCATCTTCGTGCGGCCGTACGAGGCGGGTGTGGTCAACAAATCGGTGGCCGGCCTGCTCGAGGCAGCGGCCGCCTCCGGCCACACACTGGCCGAGTTCTGGGCCGCGCTCAACGCGCGCGAGGCCTTCGTGCGGCGCAAGCGCGACCGCAAGGCGGTGCTGATCGAATGCGTGGCCAACGCCAAAGGCAAGGAATTCGAGCACGTGATCCTGCCGTTCCTGCAGGCCGACGAATTCCCGCACCCGACCCAGCCCAAGGCCGAGGAGGAAAACCTGTTCTACGTCGGCGCCACCCGCGCCCGCGCGCGCCTGACGCTGCTCTCGCCGGCCGACGCCGCGCTGCGCAGCGGCTTCATCGCGCAGATGCGCCTGCAGAAATCGGCGGCGGCGGCCGAGGCGGCCATCGCCCGCAACCAGGCCAGGCCTGTGGCGCCGTTGGCCGCCCCGGCCGCGCGCCAGTACCTGACCGCCACCTATCAGCAGAAGGACCAGGTCAAGGCCTTGGGCGCCCAATTCGACATCACGCGCCGGGCCTGGTACGTGGAAGCGGGCAAGGATTTGGCCCCTTTCTCGCCTTGGATAAAAAAATAATGCAGCAAGCCAATACTTCTGAGGGAAACCCTTATATAATGTCGCTCGCGGCTGGTGTCCAAGCCTCACACCCCATGCAAGTCCAAAACAATTGAACTATTTCGGGAGTATTCCATGAAAGCACAACAAAAAATCCTGCTGGCATCCTGCGCACTGGCTGTCCTGAGCGCTTGCAGCACCCCAGCACCAGTCGTCGCTCCAGCACCGGCACCAGAGCCAGTCAAGGCCGCGCCGGCACCAGCACCAGCTCCAGTGGCCGCGCCAGTCGCCGCGTCCCTGCCAGCCTACCTGGATCCAAACAGCTCGATCTACAAGAACCGCAGCGTGTTCTTCGACTTCGACAAGTACAACGTCAAGCCTGAGTTCAACGCCCTGGTCGCCGACCACGGCAAGTTCCTGTCGTCGAACCCTAACGTGTCCGTCAAAGTCGAAGGCAACACCGACGAACGCGGTGGCGCAGAGTACAACCTGGCCCTGGGCCAGCGCCGCGCGCAAGCCGTGATCACCGCCCTGAAAGTACAAGGCGCGAAAGACGGCCAGATGGAAGCCATCAGCTACGGTAAAGAAAAAGCCTCCGGCAAGGACGACGCCACCCGCGCCCAGAACCGCCGCGCAGACATCGTCTACCCAAGCAAGTAAGCATCCCCTTCAACGCCCGGCCGCAAGCCGGGCGTTTTTTATTTGGGCGTCCGGTTCGGCATATGCAGACCAAGCACAATATCCGCCGCGCTTTTCGCAAGGAGTTCAGCGACTGGCGCGTCTGGGGCTCACGCAGCCTGGTGGTGGCCTTCGCCGCCCTCGCCGGCCTGGTGGTGGTTGGATTTACGTGGCTGTCCGAGCACGCTTTCGAACAATTCCTGGCGCTGTGCGCGTGGCACTGGTGGGCGCCCCTGCTGTGGACACCGCTGGCCACCGCCGCCATCGTCTGGCTGACGCGCCGCTACGTGTCCGGCGCCGCCGGTTCCGGCATCCCACAGGTGATGGCGGGACTGGAACCCAGCGTCGCCAGCCACCAACTGGGTCTATTCGTTTCCCTGAAACTCAGCGCCGCCAAACTGGTGCTGACAGCGGCCGGCTTCCTGGCCGGCCTGTCGCTGGGCCGCGAGGGACCGTCGGTGCAGGTCGCGGCTGGCGTCATGCTGGCGGCGCGCCGCTGGCTGCCGGAACGCAGCGCCATCACCGCCCACGGGCTGCTGGTGGCGGGCGGCGCGGCCGGCATCGCCGCCGCCTTCAACACGCCGCTGGCCGGCGTCATGTTCGCCATCGAGGAGCTGTCGCGCACACCGGAGCAGCGCAGCAGCGGCCTGCTGATGGCCGCCATCGTGCTGGCCGGCCTGATGGCGGTTTCGGTCAACGGCAACGCCACCTACTTCGGCATGATCCACGCCGCCGGCATCGACTTGTCGCTGCTGCTGCCAGGCCTGCTGGTGACACTGCTGAGCGGCCTGGCGGGCGGCCTGTTTTCGCGGCTGCTGCTGGCGTCCCTGAGCGGAACCTCGCCGGACTGGTTCAGCCGGATGCGGCTGCGCTGGCCGGTCATCTTCGCCGCCGGCTGCGGCCTGGCCATCGCCGGCATCGGCCTGCTGTCGGGCGGCGCCGTCAACGGCAGCGGCTACAGCCACACGCGGGCGATGATCGACGGTTCCGGCCACAGCCCCGCCATCTTTTTCTTCTTCAAATTCGTCGCCACCTGGCTGACCGCGTGGTCCGGCGTACCGGCCGGGATCTTCGCGCCCTCGCTGGCGATCGGCGCGGCGCTCGGCAACGACGTCGCCCAGTTGCTCGCCTATCCCCAGGCCAGCGCCTTGATCGCGCTGGGCATGGTGGGCTTCCTGGCGGCGGCGACCCAGGCGCCACTGACCTCCTTCATCATCGTGATGGAGATGGTGGACGGCCACGCGATGGTGCTTAGCCTGATGGCCTGCGCCATGATGGCGCGCACGGTGGCGCGCGTGCTCAGTCCACCGTTGTACCCGACCCTGGCGCAGGCGCAGATGCTGCGTCTCCCCGCGGCGCACTCTCCCTAATGGGGGCTGCGCGGCGGGCCGCGCTTGGTTATGCTGGCGTTTTTCCATTCACCCTCAACTCCGCTGAAGGAACGACATGAAGAACCTCACCACCGCGGCCGGCGCGCCGGTCGTCGACAATCAAAACATCCAGACCGCCGGCCCGCGCGGCCCGGCGCTGCTGCAGGATGTATGGCATCTTGAAAAGCTGGCCCACTTCGCGCGCGAGGTGATCCCGGAACGCCGCATGCACGCCAAGGGATCGGCGCCTTCGGCACCTTCACCGTCACCCACGACATCAGCCAGTACACGCGCGCGGCGCTGTTCTCCGAGGTCGGCAAGAAGACCGACATTTTCATGCGCTTCTCCACCGTGGCCGGCGAGCGTGGCGCCGCCGACGCGGAACGCGACATCCGCGGCTTCGCCGTCAAGTTCTACACCGAGCAAGGCAACTGGGACGTGGTCGGCAACAACACGCCGGTGTTCTTCTTCCGCGATCCGCTCAAGTTCCCGGACCTGAACCACGCCGTCAAGCGCGACCCGAAGACCAATCTGCGCAGCGCCGAAAACAACTGGGACTTCTGGACCCTGCTGCCGGAAGCCCTGCACCAGATCACCATCGTCATGAGCGATCGCGGCATCCCGAAAGGCTACCGCCACATGCACGGTTTCGGCAGCCACACCTTCAGCTTCATCAGCCCGAAGAACGAGCGTTTCTGGGTCAAGTTCCACTTCGTCTGCCAGCAAGGCATCGAGAACTTCAGCGACGCCGAGGCGGCTGAAGTGGTGGGCCGCGACCGCGAGAGCTCGCAGCGCGACCTGTTCGACGCCATCGAGAGCAAGGACTTCCCGCGCTGGAAACTGGCGGTGCAGATCATGCCGGAAGCCGAAGCCTCCACGGTGCCGTACAACCCGTTCGACCTGACCAAGATCTGGCCGCACAAGGACTATCCGCTGATCGACGTCGGCGTGCTGGAACTGAACCGCAATCCGGAGAACTACTTCGCGGAGGTCGAGCAGTCGGCCTTCTCGCCGGCCAACGTGGTCCCGGGCATCAGCTTCTCGCCGGACCGCATGCTGCAATCGCGCCTGTTTTCGTATGGCGACGCGGCCCGCTACCGCCTGGGCGTGAACCATCACGCGATTCCGGTCAACGCGCCCAAGTGCCCGTTCCACAGCTACCACCGCGACGGCGCCATGCGCACCGACGGCAACCACGGCGCCAGCACCTCGTATGAGCCGAACAGCCATGGCGAGTGGCAGCAGCAGCCGCAGTTCGCCGAACCGCCGCTGTCGCTGGAAGGCGCGGCCGGCCACTGGGACCATCGCGTCGACACCGACTACTACTCGCAGCCGGGCAACCTGTTCCGCCTCCTGACGGCCGAGAAGAAGCAGCTGCTGTTCGAGAACACGGCGCGTGCCATTCACGGCGTGTCGAAGGCGATACAGCAACGGCACATCGATCACTGCACGAAGGCCGACCCGGCCTACGGCGCGGGCGTGATGGCCGCGATCAGCGCCCTCGAAGGTAAATAAATCAATCTTGCGCAAATAATAAACATCGGTAAAATGGGGCACCTTGTCGCCCCGTTTTCCGATGCCCTCCCTTTTTCTTCGCCTTGTCCTCAGCGCCCAGCTGCTTTGCCCCTGCGCCGCGCGCGCGCAAGCAGTCGCCTGGCTGTGGGATGAAGCCCTGCTGCCTTCGTGGTCCACCACCGAGGCGGCGGTCCTGCAACGCCACATCCTGCTGACCGGCGACGCCGTGCGCACGCGCCCGCGCATGCGCCAGCCCGCGATGCCCGCCGCCACGCGGGTCACGCCGGTGCTGCACGTCGAAGTCAGCACCGTCAACCCACCACTGGATATTGAAGCCAGCCGCGCGATCATCGTGCACGCGCTGCTCGACGCGGCCGCCGACAGCACCTCCGGCTGGGTGCAGCTGGACATGGAAGCCAAGCCGTCGCAGCGCGAGTTCTATCGCTCGCTGGTGCGGCAGCTGCGCGGCGCGCTGCCGCCGCAGATCAAATTGAGCGTGACCGCGCTGGCCTGGTGGTGCCGCTCGCCGGCGTGGCTGGACGGACTGGCCGCCGACGAAGTGGTGCCGATGTTCTTCCGCATGGGCCGGGACAGCGCCACCATGCGCGACATCGTCGAACAATCGCCCGCCACGCTGCACGCCAGCTGCCGCGCGGGCAGCGCCGGCTTCTCGCCGCAAGAACCCTTCGCGCCGCAAGTGGCGGCGCGCTATCGCAAAACCTACTGGTTCGACCGCTACGCGTGGAAGCGCGACGGTGCGAACCTGCCGCCGCTTTCAAGGAGCTCGCCATGATCCACTCTCTTCGCCCACTCGTCATCGCCACGGCGCTGCTGGCCTGCGCCCAGGCCGCCGCCAGCAGTGGCGGCCCGTGGGATCCCTACGTCAGCCGCAGCGGGCCGGATATCGCGCTGAACCGCTATCAGTCCGGCGAACTGGGCGTGCTGCTGCCCAGCTATGACCGCATGTACCTGTACACAGCCTGGCGCACCGTGCAGCTTGGCGCCGACGGTTTGAAGTCCGTGCCCAATCCGCAGGGCGGCCTGCTACGCGCCATCGGCAGCCGCAACGGCGGCTGGGTCGATGCGACCGAAGGCAAGAAGGTCTATGGCGCCTGGCTGGCCGCCATCGGCGCCGCGTTGAAGCAGGCGCCCGCAGCGCCCAAGGCCGACGACAGCATGGCCAATGGCTACCTGAATTGTCCGCTCGGCGGCTACACCTTCGCCACGTCCACGCTGAACGACCTGGCGCGCCGTCCCGATGCGACGCCCGCGCGGCTCAACGCCTGGGTGGCGACGCAGCGGCAGGTCTTCAAATTCTGCGGCGACGATGTGGATGCGCCACGCAACCGCTTCGATGAAACCAAGCGCGTGATCCCCGCGCCGGCCGAACTGCCCGCAACGGAAGCGCTGTACTGGCGCCAGGTGCAGCAATATCAACTGGCCTCCGCCGCGTTCTATGGCGAGAACTACGCCTTGAGCGCCAGCCTGTTCGCCAAGATCGGCGCCACCGACAAGCATCCGCTGCGCCAGTGGGGCGAGTATCTGAGCCTGCGCTCGCAGGCGCGCGCCGCCACGTATGTCCCGGGCCCGAACGCCGACCAGACGGCGTGGCAGGAGCGGCTCGACGCCAAGCGCGAAAGCCCGGCCGCCGCCGCGGCACGCCTGGCGGCGGCGCAGAAGAAGCTGGCGTCGATACAGGCCAGCGCCGATCATATTCTCGCCAACCCGGAGCTGGCGTCGCTGCATGAGGCCACGCGCGCCATCGTGCGCAGCATGCAGGTGCGGCTGACACCTACGCTGCGCTTCGCGGAGCTGAGCAAGCTGCTGGACGATCCGCGCGCCAATCCATACCAGGACGATCACCTGGGCGACTGGCGCGTGCTGGCCAACGACCTGCTGCAGCCGCCCGGCGCCGACCAGCCCGACACCCGTCCCGCCTTGCGCGCCAGCGCCGGCTTCATCGACTGGCTGCAGACCCTCCAGCAATGCGAGGAATACAACGCCAAGCGCAGTTGCGCGGTGGAGCGCTCACACGCCATCGACCTGTGGAACCGCTACGCCAAGGAGGGCAACAAGGCGCAGGCGCGCGTGTGGCTGCTGGCCGCCGTCATGCTGTCCGAGAAGCTGACGCCGGAACTGGAAAAGGCCGCGCAGCAGGTGGCGTCCGGCACGCCCGAATACCTGACCATGCGCCACGCGCTGGCCCGCCACTACCGCTTGAGCAACCAGGCCGACCAGGCGCGCAGCGTGGGCGACGCGGCGTTGACCAGCCCCGCGCTGGCGGCCACCAATTCGAGCAGCACGCGCAACCAGTTCCTGCAGGAGCGCTTCGCGGTGGCGTCGTCGCCGGCGGACGCCGCCAACTATCTGCTGCGCACAGCCAGCCGCGATCTCGATCCCGACACCGGAGAACAGGCCAAGGGCAGCGAGGAAGGCGGCACCGACAAGGTCCGCGTGGATATCGCGGCGGACGGCACGCGGTGGCTGAACAGCGGCCTGTCCGTGGCCGACCTGTCGGCGCTGGCCGCCAACACCAAGCTGTCCAAGCCCTTGCGCACGCAGATCGCCGTGGCGGCGTGGATGCGCTCGGACCTGCTGGGACAGGACGAGGCGGCGTTGAACGCGGCCCAGCAGATCGAGCAGAACGCGCCGGTGCTGGCGCCTGTCATGCAAAAGTACCGCAAGCTGGCGGGCACGCCGGAGCACCGCTACTGGATGCTGCTGAACGCCGTGAAGTACGGCCTGTCGCCGATGTACAGCGGCGCCACCGCCGAGATCAAGATGCGCGCGCCGGATGAAACGCTGGCCGACATGTGGTGCAAGCTGCCCGCCAAGCCGGGCGCCAGCTACGGCGAAAACACCGACGCCGAACACACGCTGCCGATGCCGGAGCTGGGCAACAGCGCCGCGCGCAACCAGGAGCTGGCGCAACTGGCCGCCCTGAAGACGGCCACCGGCTACGTCGGCGACTACGTCATGCAGCGCGCCACCGCCGTGCCGGCCGATCCGGAGCTGCCATGGCTGCTGTACGTGACGGTGCAATCGACACGCGGCGGCTGCCTGGACGCCGACGCCAAGACGCTGTCGAAGAGCGCATTCACCCTGCTGCACAAGCGCTACAAGAACAATGAATGGGCGCGCAAGACACCGTATTTCTATTGAGTGGCATCAAACGCGGGAAGCGTCATAGGATTAGCCTGACGACTCTGGAGGTGCGACATGCATACCTATGACGAGGATCTGGCGCTGTGGATAGACGCACAAATCCAACTGCTGCTGGAACACAGGTTCGCCGAGCTGGACGTGGACAACCTGGTCGCGGAGCTCGATGGCATGAAAAAACAATATGAGCACGAACTGGACTGCCGGCTGACGGTGTTGATCATGCACCTGCTCAAGTGCCAGTATCAAAAAGACTATCCGCAAAACAAATGGAGGTCGACGCTCATCGAGCAGCGTTACCGCCTTTCGCGATTGTTGAAAACCAGCCCCAGCACGCGAAAACTGGTGCCCAAATATGCCACCGAGTGTTATCCCATCGCCCGCCGCCTCGCGGCGGAGGAAACGGGCCTCGGCGAAGACTTATTTCCCCACGGCCTGCCCTACTCCATCGAACAGATCCTGGATCAAGACTTCATGCCCTAGCGGACATTGTGATGTAAAAACGCAACAGAATCTGTCTTTTTGGCATCTAAATCCAGATTCCCACCGTCTTGGGTGAACTGGCGCACATTCAATTCCCGGCGGGCGGGGCAAAATAGGGCCGCATACTAATTAACCCTTGCCAGTCTCGCCGCCACCATGACTACTCTGATATCTGCCACCTACGCCCTGCACAGACAGAAAATCGCCGTGGAAAGGACGCTGTGCGCGCGTTCGGCGGAAGAATCCCAGCTGGCGGCCCGCTGGGCCGGCGCCTGGCACAAGCTGGTCCAGCGCAAACTCGACCAGGCAGAGGCCATGTCGGCCGCGCCATTCCTGAATTACACCGGCTTCAGCGTGCAGCTCCCGCAGCGGGTGCTGCACTAAACTCCCCTCAGAACCTGGCGCGCAGCTGCACGTAGGCCGTGCGCGGCGCGCCCACCATGCGGCCGGCGTTGCCGTCGACGTTGCGGGTGTAATAGCGATGGTCGGCGATGTTGTTGACGCCGGCCATCACCTCATAGCCCGGCTTGCCCGGCATCTTCCAGGTCAATTGCGCGTTCCACAGACGGAAGCCCGGCACGATGCCGTTGCTGCCGTTGGCCGCCTCGGCCACCGTGTTGGCGGTGTCCGAATACTGCTTGCTTTGATGCGTGGTCGACAGGTTGGCGGTCCACGCGCCGACGCTGTAGCGCGCGCCCAGCGTGTCCGTGTTGCGCGAGTAGAACGGCACATCCATCCCCGACGATACACCCGAATCCTGGATCGCCTTGGTGTAGGTGTAGTTCGCGTACACGTTCAGGCCGGCCAGCGCGCCGGCGTCGTCGAAGGTGTAGTCGGCCGCCGTCTCGATGCCGTCGTGATTGGTGGCGCCGATGTTGCGGAACACGGCCGGCACGGTGCCGGGCACCTGCAGGATCTGGTTGTCGAACTTCAGCTTGAAGGCGGTGACTTCGGCGCTGGCCGCGCCGGTCTTCCAGCGCGCGCCCAGTTCGGCCGTCTTCGCCAGTTCCGGCTTGAGCGGATTGGCCGGGGTCTGTGAATTGAGCTGGGTGTTCTGCACCGGGCCGAACGAGGTCGTGTAGTTGGCGAACACGGTCAGCGAACGGTTCAGCAGATAGGCCACGTTCAGCGACGGCAGCGCCTTGTTGTTGTCGCTCTCGAACACCGACTTGGCGCTCAGGTCGTTGCGCTCGGACGAGATGTGCTCGTAGCGCAGGCCCGGCGTGATGCGCCATGCGCCCACCGCGATGCGGTCGTCGACGTAGACCGCGTGCGCGTCGGTGCTGTTGGTGAAGGTCGAGGTCGCGCCCCTGGCGCCGGTGGACACGGTCTGGACGTAGTTGTTGTCGTCGCCGCGCTCGCGCAGGAAGCGGTAGCCGACGGTGACGTCATGCGTCAGCCCGCCGGTGGCGAAGCGCTGCGTGTAGCGCGGCTCCAGGCCCAGCACCTCGTAGTTGCGCGGCTGCCAGGTCAGCTGGGTCTTGGCCGCGTTGATCAGCGAGCTTTGACGGAAGCTGTCGCTGTAATAGGCCTTGACCTCGAACTCCTGCGTGGCCGACAAGGTGTTCAGGTAGCCGATGTCCGCGCTGCGGCGGTCGCCGCTCCAGAAGTCGGTGGGCCGCGTGTTCTGGAACGGATCGGCCTTGTACTGCGCCACGGTCAGGCCGCCCGGCGTGCGCGAGTTGACCTCGTAGTAGGACAGCTTGGCGTTCAGCTCGCTGTGCGGCGTCAGCTGATAGCGGAACTTCAGCGCCAGGTCGTTGACCTTTTCAGTGCTGCCCGCGCGCCATTCGCTGCCGGCCATGCCCGAGTACAGCACCGCCACGCCCAGGCCGTTGTCCTGCTGGGTGCCGACGAAGGCGCTGTACTGGCGGTTCTGGCCGCCGTGGCCGAAGTCGTTGTAGCGGAACGAGGCGTCGCCGCTGACGCCCGGCGCATCCGGAATCGAGCGGCTGCGGAAGTTGATGATGCCGCCGACGTTCTGCGGGCCGTAGCGCACCGCGCCGCCGCCGCGCACCACGTCGATCGATTCAATGTTGTTCAGGCTGACCGGCGCGAACGACAGGTGCGGCTGGCCATACGGCGCCACCGCCAGCGGGATCCCGTCCAGCAGCACGGTCGAGCGTGGCGAGTAGCGCCCGGTCAGGCCGCGCACGCCGATGTTGAGCGAGATCGCGCTGCCGGCCGAGCCGGAATTGTCGGTGGCTTGCACGCCCGGAATGCGGCGCATCACGTCGCCGATGTCGGCGGCGCCGGTGTTGTCGATGTCTTCCTTCTTCATCACGGTGCGGGCGCCGGCGAAGTTCTTGACGCTGTTCTGCAAGCCCGAGCCGAGCCAGCTGCCCGAGACCTGGATCGATTCGATCGGCCCGGCGGCTTCCTGCGCATGGGTGGGGACCGCCAGCAAGGCGACGGCGACGGCAATGAGGGAACGTTGGTATGGAATGGCGGTCAGCGGCATGGTGTACGGGAAGGTGCGTTTCAACAATGCAAATGATAACACTTCTCATTCTCAAATGAAAGTACGCGTTTTTTTGGATGCGCTATAATTTTCCCATGTTCAATTTCGCGCGCCGTCGAACGCTGCACATCTGGATCGCCTTGCTGGCCATCCTGTTCAGCGCGCTCGCGCCGTCGATCTCCAGGGCGATGAGCCCGGCCTCGCCGTTCGGCTACGGCGAGATCTGCTCCGCCGACACCGTCAAGAAATCCCCCACCCCGGCCGCCGACCACGCGATGGAGCATTGCCCGTATTGCGTCACGCACGGCGGCACCTACGCGCTGCTGCCGCCGGTCGCGGCCAGCTTCGCCGTCATCGGCGGCCATGACCACTACCCGCCGCTGTTCTTCAGCGCACCGCGTCCGCTGCACAGCTGGACCGCCGCCAAGCCGCGCGGGCCGCCCACCCGTTCCTGATCGTCTGCCGTAACCGCCGCCACCCGCCGCCACAAGCCGCGGAGGCGGTCAACATCCCCACATCAGGAACATCATGAAAACGACCATAACGCCTATGGCGCTGGCGCTGCTTGCCGCCTTCTCCACCCTCGCCTGCGCCCAGGAAGCGCCCATCCACATGCTGGGCACCGTGACCATCGTCGGCAACCGTCCGACCTCGCTGCCGTCGCAGATCCCGACCACCATCGAGGGCATCACGCACCACGACATCGAACAGTCCATCAACGCTACCGACGCCGAGGACGCGCTGAAATACCTGCCCAGCCTCCTGGTGCGCAAGCGCTACATCGGCGACTACAACCACGCCGTGCTGTCCACCCGCGCCTCCGGCACCGGCAACAGCGCCCGCTCGATGGTGTACGCCGATGGCATTTTGCTGTCCAACTATCTCGGCAACGGCGCCTCGTTCGCGCCGCGCTGGGGCATGGTCAGCCCCGAGCAGGTCGAGCGTGTCGACGTGCTGTACGGCCCCTTCTCCGCAGCCTACGGCGGCAACTCGGTCGGCGCGGTGGTCGACTACATGACCCGCATGCCGACCAGGTTCGAGGCCCACGCCAAGCTGGCGCTGACACACCAGCCGTTCAAGCTGTATAACACCAGCGACAACTACCAGGGCAAGCAAGCCAGCATCTCGCTGGGCGACCGCCAGGGCGGCTGGTCGTGGTACGTGGACGTGGGCCACACCGACAGCGACGGCCAGCCGCTGACCTTCCCGACCAAGGCATCGTCCGCCGGCAAGCCAGGCAGCGCGGGCATCCCCGTCACCGGCGCGGTCGCGGGCCTGGACCGCGCCAACAACCCGTGGCTCATCCTCGGCACGGCCACGCAGTACCACACGGTGCAAGACCAGTTCAAGGCCAAGCTGGCATACGATATTTCGCCGACGGTGCGCGCCTCCTACACCTTCGGCCTGTGGCGCAACGATTCGAAAGGCCGTCCGCAAACCTATCTGCGCGACGCCGCCGGCAATCCGGTCTACAGCGGCGCCGTCAACATCGAAGGCCGCAGCTACACGCTGGCGCCGACGGACTTCAACCTGTCGAACGAAGACATCCAGCACGTCATGCACGGCCTGACCGTCAAGTCCCACACCAAGGGCGTGTTCGACTGGGAGATCGCGGCCAGCCTGTACGACTACGACAAGGACGTGCTGCGCGCCGCCACCGTGGCGCTGCCGGCCGCGCTGTCCGGCGGCGCGGGACGCATCGTCAACCAGGGCGGCACCGGCTGGAACACCTTGTCCGGCAAGGGTGTCTGGCGTCCGAACGTGGAGCACATCGCGGAATTCGGCTACCAGCGGCAGGCCTACAAACTATCCAGCATCGAGAACGCCGCCAGCAACTGGATCGACGGCGCGCCGGGCGAGCGCAACGCCGCCTTCGCCGGCAAGACCGAAATCAACAGCCTGTATGCGCAGGACTGCTGGCGCTTCGCCTCGTTGTGGAAGACGGTGCTGGGCGTGCGCTTCGAGCGCTGGACCGCGCACGATGGCGCCACCTCCAACCGCGCCACGACCGCTGCGCATCCGGAGCGCAGCGAAAACTTCGTGTCGCCGAAAGCCGCGCTGGCATACCAGGCCAGCGACGACTGGGTGCTGAAAGCCTCGCTGGGCCGCGCGGTGCGCATGCCGACGGTGTCCGAGCTTTACCAGGGCGGCATCAACGCGGCCGGCGATTTGATCAACAACGATCCGAACCTGAAGCCTGAAAAATCGTGGACCACCGAGCTGACGGCGGAGCGCCGCCTCGCCGCCGGCCTGCTGCGCCTGACCGCCTTCGGCGAGCGCACCCAGGACGCGCTGTACTCGCAGACCAATACCCTGGCCGGCTCCGTGGTCAGCACCGTGCAGAACGTCGACCGCATCAACACCAAGGGCCTGGAAGTGGCCTACACGGCGGACGACGTCTGGGTGCGCGGCCTGACGCTGAACTCCAGCGTCACCTGGACCGATTCGAAGATAGACCGCAACGACAAGTTCCAGGCCAGCGTCGGCAAGTGGCAGCCGCGCATTCCGGAATGGCGCGCCACCGGCATGGCCACCTACGCGCCGAACGACAAGCTGGCGCTGACGCTGGCCGCGCGCTACAGCGGCAGCCAGTACTCGACGCTCGATAACACGGACCCCAACGGCTTCGCCTACATGGGCGCGAGCAAATACTTCACCACCGACGTGCGCGTCCACTACCGCATCAACCAGCGTTGGAGCGCGGCGGTGGGCATCGATAACCTCAACAACTACAAGTACTGGAACTTCCACCCTTACCCGCAACGGACCTACGTGGCGGAACTGAAGTTCGATCTCTGAGGCATTTTAAAGATTCATGTGATATACTTCTTTACGTCGTAACCACACATGGATCTTAAAATGCTCAGCACCGAACAAAAAGCCATCATCAGCGCCACCGTCCCCATTCTTGAACAAGGGGGCGAGGCCCTGACCCGGCATTTCTACATGACGCTGTTCCGCGACTTCCCGCAGGTGAAGCCGATCTTCAACCAGGCCAACCAGGCCGACGGCAACCAGCAGCGCGCACTCGCCAACGCGGTGCTGATGTACGCGAAGAATATCGACCGGCTGGAGCAACTGGGTCCGCTGGTATCGACCATCATCAACAAGCACGTGTCGCTGCAAATCCAGCGCGAACATTATCCAATGGTGGGCGCCTCGCTGCTGAAGGCGATCCGCGAAGTACTGGGCGCGGAAGTCGCCACCGACGCGGTGATCGACGCATGGGGCGCGGCCTACGGACAACTGGCCGACATCCTGGCCGGCGCCGAGCAAAGCATCTACGACAAGAACGCTGCGGCGGAAGGCGGCTGGAGCGGCACGCGCGAATTCAAGGTCGTGTCGAAGACGGCGGAAAGCGATGAAGTCACCTCCTTCGTCCTGCAACCGGCGGACGGCGGCAAGGTCGTCGCGCACGCGCCGGGCCAGTACGTCGGCCTGGTGGTCGACGTGAACGGCGAAGAACAGCGCCGCCAGTATTCACTGTCCGCCGCCAGCAACGGCAGCACCTACCGCATCAGCGTCAAGCGCGAGCCGGGCGGCGCGGTGTCCAACCACCTGCACGACCATGTCGGCGTTGGCGACGGCCTGAAACTGGTGCCGCCGGCCGGCGAGTTCACGCTGGCCGAGAGCGACAAGCCGCTGGTGCTGATCAGCGGCGGCGTCGGCATCACGCCAACGCTGGCGATGCTGACGGAAGCGCTGACCACCGGCCGCCGCATCCACTTCATCCACGCGGCGCGCCACGCCAATGTGCACGCCTTCCGCGACCACATCGACGCGCTGGCGGCGCAGCACCCGCAACTGCAGCGCTTCTACTGCTACGAAGCGGCCAACGACAGCGGCCCGCAGCCGCACGCCACCGGCTACATCGACCAGCAGCGCCTGAACGCCTGGATGCCGGAGACGCGCGACGTCGAAGCCTACTTCCTCGGCCCGACGCCGTTCATGAAGGCGATCAAGTCGCACCTGCAGGAACTGGGCGTGCCGCAATCGCAGACCTACTACGAGTTCTTTGGCCCCGCCGAAGCACTGGCCTGACCGTCCAGGCGAGCCGGCCGCGTTATACTGCGGCGATGAACACGAATATTTTCTTCCCGATGTGGCGCCAGGCCGCATCGCTCATCGCCTGCACTTTCATCCTGGCCGCCTGCGCCCCGCTGACCGCGACCAAGGCGCCGCCCACGTCGATAGCAAGCCTGCGCTTTATCGGCGAACAGCGGCTGCCCTGGCGCCAGCAGTTCCAGAACACCATGGTCGGCGGCCTGTCCGGCATCGACTATGACGCCGCCAGCGGCGAATGGGTGATCATCAGCGACGACCGTTCCGCCAACAACCCCGCCCGCTACTACCGCGCGCGCCTGGCCTACGACGCACAGGCGTTCAAGTCCGTCGAACTGACCGGCGTGACGGTCCTGCTGCAGCCGGACGGCAGCAGCTATCCATCCAAGGAAGACTACAAGGTTCGCGGCGGCGTCGTGCCGGACCTGGAGACCATCCGCGTCGATCCGCGCGACGGCAGCATCTGGTACGCCAGCGAGGGCGATGTCGGCCTGGGCCTCGATCCCTTCGTGCGCCACGCCTCGCGGGATGGCCGCTATCTCGCGACGATGCCGCTGCCGGCCTTGTTCAGCGTCTCGGCGGACCACAAGACCGGACCGCGCAACAACCTGAGTTTCGAGGGGCTGAGCTTCGCGCCGGATGGCGGCACGCTGTGGGTGTCGATGGAAGGCCCGCTGTACCAGGACAGCGAGGCGCCGACGCCCGAACAGGGCGCGGTCAACCGCATCACCCATTTCGCCCGCGACGGCAAGGTGCTGGGGCAGTTCGCCTATCCGCTCAGCGCCATCCCGGCCACGCCTGGCAAAGGCAAGTTCGCCGACAACGGCATTTCGGAAATCGTCGCATTGAGCGAAACGCGCCTGTTGGCGATGGAGCGCTCCGGCGTGCAAGGCGCGGACGGCAAATACAAGGATTATGTGCGAGTGTTCGAAATCGACACGGATGGCGCATCCGACATCCGGCAACTGCCCTCGCTGCGGGGCGCCAGCTATCGGCCGGTGCGCAAGCGGCTGGTGCTCGATGTGGACCAGCTCAAGCTGCCCATCGTCGACAACCTCGAAGGCATGTCCTTCGGCCCGACGCTGGCCAATGGCCACGCAAGCCTGGTGCTGATCTCCGACGATAACTTCGGCAAGAACCAGGTAACACAGCTGCTGCTGTTCGAAGTCATTCCGTGATCAGGGCGCGCAGCTGCGGCTCCGGCACCGGGCGGCTGTACAGGTAGCCCTGGTAGCGGCGGCAGCCCAGTTCTTCCAGCAGCACGCGCTGCGCTTGCGTCTCGACGCCCTCGGCGATCACGTCCAGCTGCAGGCTGCGCGCCATCGCGATGATGGTCCGCACGATCACCTGGTCGCTGCTGTCGCTGGCCAGGTCGCGCACGAAGGACTGGTCTATCTTCAGCTGGTTCAGCGGCAGGCGCTTCAGATACTGCAGCGACGAGTAGCCGGTGCCGAAATCGTCGAGCGCGAAACGCACGCCGATGGCCCGCAGCGCGTGCATGCAGGAGATGGTTTCCTCGATCTTCTCCAGCAGTACGCCCTCGGTCAGCTCCAGCTTCAGCAAGCGCGGATCGATGCCGTGGCGCTCCACCGCCGCGCGCACCACATCGCCGAAGTCGGGCTGCCGGAACTGCTGCGCGCTGACGTTGATCGCCAGGATCAGCTGCTCCATTCCGGGCACCGACTGCCATTCCTTGATCTGCGCGCAGGCGGCGTTCAATACCCAGTGGCCTATCGACAGTATCAGGCCGGTCTCCTCGGCCAGCGGAATGAAGCTCGCGGGAGGCACCCATGAGCCATCCGCGCGCCGCCAGCGCAGCAGCGCCTCCGCCCCGTGCGGCTTGCCGTGCGCATCCACCTGCACCTGGTAGTGCAGCGCGAACTGATGCCGCTCCATCGCGTGCCGCAAATCGTTTTCCAATTTCGCCCGCTCGCTGATGCGGTCCTGCATCTGGCGGTCGAAGAAGCGCATGCCGTTGCGGCCCGCCTGCTTGGCCTGGTACATGGCGATATCGGCCTGCATCAGCAGTTCATCCGGCTCCGGCGGCTGGCCGTTGTGGAACAAGGTCGCGCCGATGCTCGGCGTGCTGCGGCAGTTGTGGTTCCCCAGTTCGTAGGGCCGGTTCAACGCGGCCAGTATCTTGGCGCCCAGCGATTCGATCTCGCCGGCCGCCTCCTCCGCGCCGCTGCTCAGGCCCTCCACCAGCACCACGAACTCGTCGCCGCCCAGGCGCGCGACGGTGTCGCCCTTGCGCAAGCTCGATTGCAGGCGCTCGGCCACCTGCAACAGCAGCTGGTCGCCGACGTTGTGGCCCAGCGTGTCGTTCAGGGTCTTGAAGTTGTCCAGGTCGATGAACATCAGCGCGCAATAGCGGTCGTGATGGTTGCTGGCCGATAGCACCTGCCGCAAGCGGTCCAGCAGCAGCCGGCGGTTCGGCAGCTGCGTCAGCGGATCGTAGAAGGCCAGGCTGCGGATTTCATCGTTGGCCGCTTTGCTCAGGGTGATGTCGGTTAGCGAAGCGACATAGTTGGTGATCTTGCCATCCTCGTCGTACACGGCGGTGATGCTCAGGTGTTCCGGATAGACCTCGCCGTTCTTCCGGCGGTTCCAGATCTCGCCCTCCCATTTTCCGTCGCGGACGATGGCGGCCCACATCGACGCATAGAAACCGGGCACGTGCCGGCCGGAGCTCAGCAGGTTGGGCGTCTGCCCCACCACCTCCTCCGCGCTGTAGCCGGTGATGCGCACGAAGGCCTGGTTGACCCGCATGATGCGGCCGCGGGCGTCGGTCACCATCATGCCCTGCGCGGCTTCGAACACGGTCGCGGCAAGGCGCGATGCCGCATCGGTATTGGGAGCGGCGATCTGCGCGGATGCGCGCGCGCTCAAGGTTGGAGTCATGTGGTGCCTTCGGTACTAGCGATCAAGTAAGCGAAGGTTACTGATCCTAATCAAGAAATTAATTGATCTGGATCAAGGAAACGCCAGTTACACATCTCTACCATGATCTCATCGTACAAAAAAGTAGAAGTAGGAAAACATGAGCACCTCAATCGAGCGCAACAACTGCAGCGAATGTGAACACCGGATGATGTGCGTGGGCGCGGCGGCGGGCAACCGCGATGCCAGCCAACGCATCCGCATCGAGCGCCACGCCGCCCTCTATCACGCGGGCGACGCGGTCAGCGATCATATCTTCAATATCCGCTCCGGCAGCTTCAAGGTGCTGCGGGCCGCCACCAAGGGGCCGGAACAAATCATCGGCTTCGCGCTGGCGCCGGACTTCCTCGGCCTGGACGCGCTGGACCGGCGGGCGCACGCCAACACCGTCATCGCTTTGGAGGACAGTGAGGTGTGCAGCATCAACTGGAACCGCCACGCCTTCGAAGGACGCCGCCGCCCCGTGATGCGCGCCAGCCTGCACGCCTTGCTGAGCCGCGAGATCCGCCGCGAACAACGCGCCGCCCTCATGCTGCGCAACACCCACGCCGAGCAGCGCATGGCCGACCTGCTGCTGTCGCTGTCGCAGCGGCGCGCCGATTATGGCCACATGCCCGAGCAATTCCGCCTGCCGATGTCGCGCTGCGATATCGCCAGCTACCTGGGCGTGACCGCCGAATGCGTCAGCCGCCTGCTCCTGCTGTTCAAGAAGCGCGCCTTGTTCGAACTGCGCCGGCGCGATATCAAACTGCTCGACATGGATGCGCTGCACCACATGGCGCTCGGCCATGCGGCATCGCCAGGGCTGGTGACGCCATGACATCGTTGGAACTGACCCAGTGGGCGCTCGGCAGCCAGCTGACGCTGGGACGCGGCGAGCAGTTGTTCCGCCAGGGAGAGGAAGTCGGCGGCGCGCTGCACTTTGTGCGGGGCGGCCACTTGAAGCTGTACCAGACCTGCGACGACGGCATGCAGCGCATCATCGAGTTCGCGCGTCCCGGCGACTGGCTGGGCGTCGACACGATCGGCGAGCAGTTCCGGCACGCGTCCGCGGTGGCGCTGACCGATTGCCAGGTCGATGTGGTGGAGTACCGCCACCTGGCCGAATTGATGGACGAGGAACCGTACAGCTGCGACCTGTTCAGCGCGATGCTGAGCCGCGAGATCGACCGCCAGCAGCTGGCCGCCGCCATCCTGCGCAGCGCCGGCGCCTGCCAGCGCATCGTGATGTTCCTGCTGCAGCGCGCGGGACCGGCGCCGCAAGCGCCGTCGCAGGAGATGCACTCGCCGCTGCCGATGTCGCGCCAGGACATCAGCGACTACCTGGGCCTGACGCCGGCCACGGTCAGCCGCACGCTCAGCGCCTTGAAACGCAACGGCTGGATATCGCTGGGCCAGCGCGGCTTTGTGGTGCAGTGCCGGGCGGCGCTGGAACAACTGGCGGAGGGCGCGCCGCTGGCCATCACCGCGCAAGGAGAGTGACAGCGCTTCACCTGGCCTTGATCCAGCCGCCCTGCTTGCTGAACACGTAGCCACGGCTGGTCAGTTCCTGCTCCGTCAATGCGCGCAGCACCGTCATCTTCTTGCCGTTCGGCGCGGTCACTTCCACGTAGCCGAAGCCGCCGCGCTCGATGGCGCCTGCGATGATCCCGCCCTCCGGCGTGGTCGGATGCTTGAACTCTTCCCGTATGCCGGCGTTCAGCCTCTCCTTCACTTCGCCCGGCGTCAGGCCGGGCTCCTGCTGCACCTTGCGCAGCACCTTGTCGTGCACCACGCGGAACTCTTCGATCTCGTCCAGGCGCCGGTCGAAGAACGCCAGGTGTTCATTGCCGGCGGCTTTTTTTCCGCCGGAACCGGGCTTCAGCGACACCACCTTCGGCTCCTGCGCCAGGCGCGCGGCGTCACGCGGGTCGCGGCGCACGCCCTTGGTGCGCTGGTTGGTCAGCGAGTCCTTGATCTCGCGGTTCTCCAGCGCGGTGGCGGCCTTCATCCGCTCGTCGAACGGCACCGGCTTGCCTTGCAGGTCGAACTTGCCGCCCACCGGTTTGATCTCGTCGATGTCGAAGCCGAGGTCCTGCGCCAGCGGATCGCCGGCCGGCGCGGTCGAGCCGGAAGTTTTGCCGGGGCGGCGCTTCACCATTTTGGATGGATCGCCGCCTTCCTCCCGGACCCAGTCCATGAACCCTTCGTACTCCTTCTCCAGCGCCTTCGGGTCCGGCGCGTGCTTGCTGGCGATGGCGTCGAGCTGCTTCTTCAGCGCGGCCGTGCGCTTGGCCGCCAGCTTGGGGTTGGACTTGCGCAGCGCCTGGATCGCCTTCATCTCGGCCTTCATCGGTACGCTGCCGCCGATGATGTCGCCGTAGATCTGCTCCAGCAGCGGGCACGGCTCCGGGCTGCACAACTCGATCTCGCCGCCTTCGCGCACCCGCAGGTGGTGGCCGTCCACCGGCTCGTCGGCCATGATCTTGCCGCGGCCGTCGGCGGGGCCGGGCTTGGGCTGGACGACGGCATCGGCGTCGGCATGTGGCTTGTCGGCCGGCTTGGGCGCGGCGGCTGGCGGCGTGTCCGCATGCGGCGTGGCGGCTGGCGGCGTGTCCGCATGCGGCGCGGCGGCTGGCGGCGTATCCGCATGCGGCTTGGGCGCAGGAGCCGCGTCCACGTGGGCCGCCTTGGCCGCGCCGGCATCGGGTGGCGGCGCGGCTTTCCCGGCATGGACATCAGCCCCGTGCGGCGCCGGCTTGGGCGCGTGCGGCGACGTCGGTGCGGCGGGCGCATGCGGCGGCGCGGGCGCGTGGGCCAGCGCGCCTTCGGTCTTGGCGACGGCGGTGGCGGCCAGATGGGCGGACTCCTTCTCCGCCACGCCAAACAGCTTGCGCAGGAACTTCGACAACCGGTCCATGACCTTGCCGAACGGTTTCATCAACGGCTCCAGCACCGGCAGAAGCGGCTTGGACAGGAAGCCAATCACCGCGGCCACCGCCTCCTCGACCGCGCGGATGCCGGCGCCGGCCGCTTGCACAAATTTGCCCACGCCCTCCAGCGTCTTGCCAAGGAAGCTGCCGGCCTTGGCGATGGTGCTCATGCCGCGCCCAATGGATGCGATGAAATTACCGATACCATCCGAGAACACCAGCAACACGATCTGCACCACCGCGAAGCCGAGCGCATAGCCCGCCTTGTTTCCGA
>Ga0308157_10003761_pt1 | contig 21337 bp, 15 predicted proteins | sample PhyBR1_FD_201035 | JGI IMG/M metagenome (GOLD analysis project Ga0308157, IMG submission 201035) | Phyllosphere microbial communities from UC Gill Tract Community Farm, Albany, California, United States - DLSLB.R1 | ecosystem: Host-associated > Plants > Phyllosphere > Unclassified | place: USA...
TCGCCCGCCGCGGCGAGCTGGGCCTGGTTGCCGACATTGATCGCGCCCACCGCCAGCACCAGATCGCGCGCGCCGTAGCGCACCGAATCGGCCAGCAGGAAGGACTGGTCGGTGACCGCGGTGATGCTGCCTTCGGCAAACAGCCGGGTTTCGCCCTGGCACAGCGCGCCGACATCGCAGACCCCGATGTGGATGTATCCCGGCCCCGTGCCGCCATTGCTGGCCTTGGGCGCGAGCACGTCGAGGCGGCCGTTGCCCAGCGCCAGCATCGAGGTCGCGCCGGGCGCCAGCACATAGCCATCGGCCCCGCTCCAGGCGGCCGCGCCGCGGCCCAGCGTAGCTATGCCCGCGCCCTGTTCGAGGGTGATGCCGCCGGCCACCTGGCCGGTCACCAGCATCACCTGCGCCGCCGACAGCACCGCACCTTCGCGCAGGATGATCTCGGTGGCCGCATCCCAGCTGTTGCCCATGCTCACCTGCCAGGCGTTCTGCGTCGAGCCAAAGCCGGCGCCGGCGGAGAACGTGGAGGCCGGCATGCCGCCGATCGCGATCACCGCCGCGCCGATGTCATTGAGGGTGCGGGCCTCGATGCCAATGCCGCTGTAGCCGGCCGTCGGTGCGGCGCCATCGGCCAGCACTTCGATGTGCGATGCCTTGAGCGTCACCGTGCCGCCGCGCCCGCCCTCGGCCGCCGCGAAGCGCACCGTGCCGGGCGCGATCTGCAGCTGCTCGCCCGGCAGCAGCGTGAGCATGCGCGCATCGCGTTCGAGCTGCGGCCGCGGTACGTTGTCGCGCGTCGCCCAGTCCAGGCCGAACTGCGCGTAGCTGGTCTCGTTGTACTGCGAATAGCTGCGCAGCGTGTCGGCCGGCGTCAGCACCGCCTGCGTGGTCAGCGCATCGACGTTGCCGGTATGCGCCACGCCCAGGCGCGCTGCCGTGCCGTAGGAACCGTTGGGCATCAGACTGGTGGCGCCAAACACGCCCTGGCTGGCCGCCAGGCCGTTGAGCTCGACGCGGAATGCCCCGGGCATCAGCGCATAGGTCGAAGGCAGCAGCGTATAAGTGCCGGCGGCCAGCCCGGGCACGCCCGCGCCAATGGAGATCTGGCGGCCGACCATGGGGTCGCCCGCGCCCTTCTCGCCTGCGACCGGCGCCGCGCCGGGCTGCACGCCGGGCACGATCGCATAGACCGGATTGCTGGCCAGGCCGGGCAGCACGAAGCCGCCTTCGGCCACCTGGACCAGAGGGTGCAGACGCGCATCCGTCGAGCCACCACGGCCGGACAGAAAGCCCGCGCCCCGCAGCTCGCCGCCACCGCGCAGGTCCAGCGTCGCGCCGGCCTGTACATCGATGTGCGATGCCGCCAGGCGCACGCTGCCCAGCTGATCGCCCAGGCCGTAGAAAGGCACGTCCAGGCCGTTGTAGTTGTAGGTCAGGTTGTCGACCGTGCCGCCGTAAGGCATCACCAGCCCGGCAGCGCTCACCGAGGTGATGCTGCCCGGCAGCAACTGCACGCTGGCCGGCGGCAGCGACGCGCCGCTGCCTATGCCCAGCGTGATCGTGCCCAGCGGGGCGCGCACCACACCGCCCTGCTCGACATTCGCCGACAGCAGTTGCAGCGTGCCAAACACCGAATACGGCAGCCGTGCCTCGGCCCCGCCGCTGTGCTCCACGCGCAGGCTGCGCTCGGGGTCGTAGAGCACCTGGAAGTTGCCCCATTGGTCGACGGCGCCGGTCTGGCCCGCCGTGACCAGCGCCTTGGCGCCGGTGGCCGGGTAGACCTGGCTCGCGGCCAGCACCAGGTCGCCGACCGTGGTCAGCGAAGTATCGAACAGCGCGCCGCGGCTGGATGCCAGGAAGCGCAGGTCGCCCTGGCTGCGCAGTTCCACCTGCTCGAAGCCGGCGTGTGTGACCAGTGGCTGGCCCGCCGTCTGCTGCGCATAGCCACGCGTGCCGAAGCGCACTTCATCGAGCACGTCGAGCAGCGCGGAATCCACGCGCAGATGCGACTGCGCGGCCACCTCCACCAGGCCAGGCGTGCCTTGCGAAGACGCCTTGAGAATCGGCATGGCGTGGAAATCCTTCTGCGCATGCGTGGCGCCAGCCAGGCGCACATAGGGCGCGGCCAGCCGCACCTGGGCACCGACGTCCGCGCCTGCGTTTGCGTTGGTGTTTGCGCTCTGCGCCAGGCTCAAACTGCCCGAGGTGAGACGCAGGCTCTGGCCCAGCGCCAGGTCCAGCCCGCTCTCCAGCGTGATCACGCCGTTGACCAGCAGGCCCAGATGGTCGAAGCCACCCGCCGCAACGCGGTCGGCGCCCAGCCGCGCCCGGCCGTAGACCAGCGCCGCATCGGACTGGCCGGGCTGCAGATCTGTCGCCAGCGCCGGCGCCGACTGCTGATTCACCAGGGCCAGTTCGCGGTGCACCAGCACGCGTGCGTCGGGGCCAGCGGCCACGGCGTAATTGGGCGTCTCCAGCGTCAGCGCCAGCGTCCCGCCGGCCGCACCCGCGCCGCCCGCGGCCGCGCGCAGATCGCCGTCGAGATACAGGCCATTCAAGCTGCTCAGATGGATCAGGCCACCATTCGAGGCCACGGCAGACGCGCCCTGCTGCGGCAGATCGAGCACCGCGGCCGTGCCCGAGGCGTCGAGCCGTGCGCCGGGTCGCACGACGATGAAGTTGTCGATGGCCGCGGCCTGGGTGGCATCGCCTGCGTAAGTGCCGCCAATCTGTATGCTGCCGCCGTCCTGCACCAAGCCGTAGCGCCGCCCGCGCGTGTCGACGGCGGTGTGGGAAATGCCCGCGACGTCGAGCACGGCCTGCGCGCCTATCCAGACCGAACGGTCGTGGCCCTTGACCGAGCCGACTTCGTCATTGCCATAGCCCAGGCTCTGCACATCGATGCTGCCGCCGGCCGCCTGCAGCGCGCCGTCGAGCGTGATCTGCCCGTTGCCGGCCAGGCCAATGCGCTGGCCCGGATCCACCGAGACGCGCGCGCCCGTGGCCACCGTGAGCGTGGGCGCCAAGGCCTGGCCCTCGCGGCCGGCGCTCAAGGCCAGGCTGGCGCCCGCGCGCTGCGTGAGGCTGGCGCTGCGCGCGTTCTCGGCAAACAGCGGCAACTCCGCCACTGTCAACGCCGCCGACAGGTCCGCACCCGTGGCCAGTTCCTGGGCCACGCGCCGGTCCAGCTGCAGCACCGGCATGCGCACCGCCAGATCGGCGCCCTCGGCCACCGTCAGGCCGCCCAGCCCGGCCACCTCGTACTGCGCGAAACCCTGGCGGAATCGATCCACCCCCAGATGCATCAGTGGCGCCACGGCCACGGCCTGCGGCAGCACCGTGCCCGCGCGCAGCACGGTGCCGGCGGCAAAAGTCACGTCGCTGGGCGCCAGTGCGCCAGCGGCAATCACGCCGGCCGAGGGCGCGATGCCAATGCCGTTCGGGAAGGCATCGGCCGGTACGACGTAGTTGATCGGAAAGCCGGCCGCATTGCCTATGGTGCGAATGGTGGTGCCGGCGCGGATCAGCGTCGGCTGCAGCCAGGAATACATGTTGATCGGCGAACCGTTGTCGCGGTCGATCGAATACGAGTTATTGCCCGTAGGCACGGGCGCGTACCAGTCCGCGGCCAGCGTGATCCAGCTGTCCGGCTGGCTGAAATTGACCAGCGGCGCGCCGCCTATGGCCTCGCCCGGCAGGGCGCGCGAGCGCGTGAAGTGATAGTCGGCCGGCAGCACCGCGCCCTGGGCGATGGTGAAGTCGCCCTGGGTGACCAGGTCGGACAGCGAGGCCTGGCCCGCCGGCAGCATGCCGTCGCTGCCCGTCACCTGGCCGCCGATCACGATCGCCGTACCGGTCTGCAGATGCAGCGTGCCGCCGCCGTTGACGCCATGGCCGCGCAACTCGCCTTCGAGCAGCAGGCGGCCGGGCGTGGCAGCGCCCGCACCCGGCAGGCCGTCGGCGATCAGCGTCACATTGCCGCCCTTGCCCCCGCGCTGGCTGCCATTGGCCAGCAGCGCCGCGCCCGAAGACACATCGAGCAGCGCGCCCGCGGCCACGGTCACGTCGCCGCTGCTGCGCAGGTCTATGCGGCCGCCATTCAGAAAGGGCAAGGCGCTGCTGTCCGCGCTGTCCTGCGCCAGATTGCTCCAGACACCGCGCGCGTCCAGCGTGACGCCGCTGGCCACCGTGGTCTGTTCGGTGAAGCCCGACGGCACGGCCGGCACCATCAGGCCGGACTGCCAGCCCTGGCTTGCGCCGGCGTAGCGCTCGACCAGATTGCCCAGCGCGATGCTGCCGCCGCGCGCCGTCAGATCCGCGTTCACCTCCACCTGCGTGGCATGCAGTGCGATGCTGCCGCCCGGTGCCAAGGTGACGGCCTCGTTGACGGTGACGCTGCCCAGCGCATAGGCGCGTAGCGCGCCCAGCTGCTGCGCGCCCAGCCAATGCGCATCGAGCACGATGCGGCCTTCGGCCGCGTCCGCCGTGCCCAGAACGATCTCGTTGACCACCGCGCCCGGGCTGTGGCGCATGCCCTCGGCTGCGTCATAGACCGGCTGCCACTGGCCAACGATCAATTGCGCGCGCTGCGCCAAAGCGGTCTGCGCCTGCTGATAGCCATCGCGCCCGGCATCGCGCGCCTGCGTCTGGCGCGGGCCCTGGTAGACCGCGGTATCGAGCCGGCCCTCCAGCGTCGCGCTCTGCGTGCCCACCACCAGTTGCCCGGCGTCGCGGCCCACGGTGTAGCCGTTTTCCAGCAGCCGCGCCGGCGCGATCAGCGGATTGGCAAAGGTCTCGGTCACGCCCCAGCGCACATGCTCGGCTTCGAAGCCGCGGTACAGGCCGGTGTAACGCAGATCACCCGGCGCGGTCGAGGCGTTGTAGATGCGCCCGTCGGCGCCGCGCAGATAGGTCTGATTCACATAGCCGGTCTGCACATCGAGCGCGCCGCCGGCCAGGTTGATCACGCTGCCCGCATGCGTCACCACATCGCCGCCCGTGAACTGCACCGTGCCGCCCTGGGCCATCCACTCGCCCACGCCGTGGCCGGTGGTGCCCAAATAGCCGCCGACTTCCAGCAGGCCACCCGCGGTGTACCAGCGGTCCGTCGCATAGCCGTTGGTGCCGGCCGGCACGAAGACCAGCCGGCGCCGGTCGACCCAGATGTCCTGGCTGTTGAGGCTCTTGTCGTCGCGGTTGACAGGCGCATCGCGCTGCTCGTTGCCCTGGGCGTTGATCAGCACATTGTTGGCTTCCATCGCCACGCGTACGCCCACCGCGCCCGAGACATCGATGAGGGCGCCACCGGCCACGCGGCTGCGCGCGGCGTTCACCAGCACCTGGCCGCCCGTGGCCAGCGTCAGCGACTCGCCGAGGAAATCCGCTGTGCCCGCGCTGTCGATCCGCACCAGCGACTGGTCACGCCGGTGCGCCACGCCGTCGCCCACCTTGTCCGACTCCTTGATCAGCGCCGCGCGCTGCGCATCCAGCGCGGTGGCCGCGGCCTCGTCGAGCAGCACCGCCGTGATGCTGTTCGCATCCAGCGTCACGCGGGCATCGGCGTCGGCCGCGGGATTGCTCAGATGCACCGTGCCGCGCGCATGCACCGAGGTCGTGGCCACGGCCACGCCCTGCTGGCGCACATCGCTGCCAGTCAGCGTGATGTCGCCCGTCGTGGCCTGTATCAGCCCGGTATTGACGACCAGGCCCGCGGCCGAGCCGGCCTGGCGCAGCGGCGTCACCAGATTGCCGCGCGTGGTCGAGTTCTGATTCGCATCGCTGCCCTGGCCGCGGCGGATCACGAACGCATCGCCCGCGCCCAGCACCGTCTGCCCCGACGCGGTGATGATCTCGCCCGCATTGCGCGCCTCGCGTCCCAGCAGCAGCACATAGCCGCCGCCTTCGGTCACCGTGGCCGGCTTGTGCGTCTGCAGGCGCGCACCGGCTTCTACGACCACATCGCCCGTGGCCGCGCCATGGCTGAAACTGTTGGCCGTGCTGCTCAGATCATTGGCAAATGTCGGTAGCTGCGCCGTGCCCTGGGCGTCGCCGTACAGCCCCTTGTTGAACTGCGCATCCGACATGCCCACCGCCGCCGCCACCAGATTGCGCGTCTGCACCTGGCTGCTGCCGCTAAACACCACGCCGTTGCGGTTGACCACCAGCAGCGTGCCGTCGGCCTTGATCTGGCCCTGGATCTGGCTGGGCCTGGCCTGCGGGTCGTTGACGCGGTTGAGCATGGACCACTGCGCCTGCTGCTTCACATCGAGCGTGGTGTTCTTGCCGACGTTGAACGTCTCCCAGTTGAGAATCGCCTTGTCCGCGGTCTGCTGCACGCTGACCGTGGTCTGGCCGTTGGCGGTGCTCTGCGTCGGCGCATTGGCGTTGATCCAGCCCGCGGTCAGGCTGTTGGTGTCGACCTTGAGGCCGCCCTCGCCCAGGCCGTCGGGCACGTTCGAGGCCGCGGCCAGCGCCGCGGCACGCGCCGTCGCCTGCGCGGCCTGCAGCGCCGCAATGCCCTGGGCCGTGCGCCCGAGATTGGCCAGCGACTGCGCCAGTTCGGCGCGCGCCGCGGCGCTCTGGCCTTGTTGCGTGAGCGTGGGATTGGCGGGCAGACCATTGGGCAGCTTGCCGGTCAGTGCGGCATTTGCCTGGACGCTGCCCTTTGCGGCAAACCACGCCGGGCTGAATGCCTGCTGGCCCTGGGCGGCACCGGCCGTCGTGGCCAGCAGCAGGGCCACGGCATGCGCCAGCGGCGAGAAACACAGCGACGGTGCGCAGGAGGCAAGAAAGCGTTGGCGGTCGCGCGGCGATTTGGTCATCTGATCCCCAGCAATGGTTCGAGTGAATGCACAGGCGCCGGCGCCCAGCCCGAATGCTGCTGCGACCTTTGCCTCTTGCTGAGAAGACGGATCCGCGGCCCCAAACCCACTAGTCTTTCTTCTGTCACATTTGGCGCCGACCCGCGCCGCCCGGCATCAGCGCAGGATGACCACGCCGCCCGGCAGGCTGCGCGACTGCAAGGCATAGGAGCGCTCGATCTGCAGCAGCACCGTATCCAGCGATGCCAGCGCGAAACGGCCGCTGACTTCGCGCTCGCGCAGATGCGCGGCCCACAGCAGCACCTTGCCCGGGCGATAGCGGTTGATTTCGGCAATCACCTGCGCCAGCGGCGCACGCCGGAAGATCAGCAGCCCGCTGCGCCAGGCAGACCATTCCGTGGTGTCCAGCGTGCGCACGGCATCCACGCCCTGGGCGGCATAACGCAACTGCTGGCCGGCCTGCAATTGCCGCGTGCCCGTGGCATGCACAAGCTGCAACTGTCCTTCGATGCAGGTCACGCAGCTGCCGTCGTCGAGATGCCGGACTTCGAACTGCGCGCCCTGGGCCAGCACGCGCCCGGCGCCGGCCACCAGCGCGAACGGCGCGCGCGCCTGGCGCAGATCCACCGCGACTTCGCCGCGCACCAGGCGCACGCCCGGCTCGGGGCCGTCCTGCAAGCGGTTCAGCGCGGTCTGGGTATTGAGCTGCAGCGCCACGCCGCTGGCCAGCGCCAGCGTGCGCTGCTCGCCCGTGGCGGTGCGGTAGTCGGCCTGCAGTTCATCGATGGACGGCCACAGCGCCAGCGGTGGATGCACCGCCACCGCGGCCGCGGCCGCGCCGGCCGCGCTCACGGCCGAGCCCAGCAGAAAGACGCGCCGCGGCAGGCGCCGCTGCGGCGCGCGCGCGCCCACGCGATCGCGCTCCGGCATGGCGCGCAGGGCTTCGGGCAGCAGATTCCACTGGTGGCGCCGAAAGCCCTGCAGATCCCGCTCCGTCGCGGCGCCGGACTGCAGCCGGCGCAGCCAGGCGCCCGCCTCGCGCTGGGTGCGCGCCGCGTCCTTCGATGGCATAGAACCGTCTCGGCTCATAGTGGCAAATCCCATGGTCATTCCATACCGGCACAGGCAATGCGCTGGCCTTCTGCATAGAAGACGAATTGGGCGGCATAAAACCGCAATCCCGCACTCATGGCGGGTTCCGTTCGGCGCTGCTGCCGCGCTGCATGCGCGCCATGCAGAAATCATGCGCCTTCTTCAAATCCTGCTCGACGGTGCGCAGCGACACGCCCAGCCGGTCGGCCACTTCGCGCTGCGGCATCTGCTCCCAGCGCACCAGCATCAGGATGCGCCGGCGGCGCTCGGGCAGCAGATCCAGCGCGGCCTGCAGTGCGGCCAGCTCCGAGCGGTCCTCGGCCTGCTGCGCCGGCCCGGGTGCATGGTCCATGGGCTCATCGAGCAGATCCTCGATCTCGCTGGCGCTCACCAGCCGGCTCTGGCTGCGCTGCTGGTCATAGGCCACGTTCACCGCGGTGCGCAGCAGATAGGAAAACGGGTCGCGCACCCCGTCGATGTCCTCGCGGCTCTCCAGACGCAGCCAAGTGTCCTGCAGCGCATCGCTGGCCAGATCCGTGCTGCCCAGGCGGCGCGCCAGCGTGCGTTTCAGATCGGCATAGCGCGTGACCAGGAAGTCGCGCAGCGCGGGAATCGCGGTATCGGGCACGGCGGTCCTTCAGGGCGCGCTGGCGCACAGCCGCGTGCCGCGCGGGTCGATCAGCAGCGTCACCGGCTGCGCCATGGTCGCGGGCGGCGCCCAGTCCAGGCGCATGCCTTCGAGCGCGGCGGTGATCGCGGCATCGCGCAGGCGATCGCCGCTGGTGTCGAGCAGGCGTGCGCCGCCCACCTGGCCGGCGGCATCGATGTTGAATTGCACCGCGGCCCGGTAACTGCCACGTGCCAGCAGCGGCCGGGCACAAAAGCTCTCACGTATACGGGTCTGCATCAGGCCGTCGTAACGGCGATGCACCAGGCCCGCGCGCGGCGCATCCTCCGGCGCCGCCTCGGCGGGCGTTGCCGCCACGGGCGCGCGCAGCACCACCATCGCATCGTTGCGCCCGGGGCGCACCGACTGCGCCATCAGCCCCGAACCCTCCAGCAGCGCCTGCAGTGCCGCCAGCGGCGCCTGCTCACCGCGTATCGCCCGGGACCAGCGCCCTTCCATCAGCGCCGTGTCGAAGATCACCGGCAACCCCGTGAGCGCACCGAAGCGCTCCAGCGCATCGGCCAGGGGCTGGGCAGGGATATCGAGCGGAACCGGGCGGCTCTGGGGGGTGGAGGAAGGCATGGGCAGTGGTTGCGAATCAGCGTGACCGGCCGCTGTCGCCGGACTGCCAGCGACACCGGCCAGCAGCGCGACGACCACGCCCAGCGCCAGAAGTTGGTGTCCCATGGGTGATTCACGGCGCCGGCCACCGGCATGGCGGCGGGCTGTCTGCTGCAGATGCTAGGCAGCGCACATGACGGGGCCGTGACAAGCCGCGCGGCTGGCGGCATAGTGAGCCACGCCAACCCAAGGAGTGCGAGATGCTTGAGCTAGCGGTACCGTGGTGGGAATTCGTCTTCCGGGGCGTCGTGGTCTATCTGTTCCTGCTGGTCTTCCTGCGCCTGACCGGAAGACGCCAGACCGCGCAGTACGCACCCTTCGATCTGATCTTGCTGCTGATCCTGTCGAACGCCGTGCAGAACGCCATGAACGCCGGCGACAACTCGCTGCTCGGCGGGCTGATCCTGGCGACCACGCTGCTGCTGTGCCACCTGCTGCTGTCGCGGCTGGGCTATTACTTTCCGCGCCTGTCGCGCGTCACCGACGGCAAGGCGCAGGTGCTGATCGACCAGGGTCAGCTCGATGCCCGCCTGCTGCGCAAGGAGCTGATCACGCGCGACGACCTCGACGCCGCGCTGCGCGCTGGCGGCTGCCTGCACCTGCACGAAGTCGAGCGCGCGACGCTGGAAACCGATGGCCACATCACCATCGTTTTACGTCGCAGCGACCGCTAGGCGGGCTCATGCCAGCGCGCGCTGGATGATGATCTTCTGCACGTCGCTCGTGCCTTCATAGATCTGGCACACGCGCACATCGCGGTAGATGCGCTCCACCGGAAAGTCGCTGACCACGCCATAGCCGCCCAGGGTCTGGATGGCGGCACTGCACACGCGCTCGGCCATCTCGCTGGCAAACAGCTTGGCCATCGCCGCCTCCTGCAGGCAGGGCCGGCCAGCGTCGCGCAGGCTGGCCGCATGCCAGATCAGCTGGCGCGCGGCCTCGAGCTGCGTCGCGCATTCGGCCAGGCGAAAGCCCACGGCCTGGTGCTGGATGATGGCCTGGCCAAAGCTCTCGCGCTCCTTGGCATATTGCACCGCCACCTCGAACGCGCTGCGCGCCATGCCCAGGCTTTGCGCCGCAATGCCTATGCGCCCGCCTTCTAGCGCCGACAGCGCAATCTTGTAGCCTTCGCCCTCTTCGCCCAGCCGGTTCGCGGCTGGAATGCGGCAGCCTTCGAAGCGGATCTGCGCGGTGTCGCTGCTGTGCTGGCCCAGCTTGTCCTCGAGGCGCGCCACCACATAGCCGGGGTTGCTGGTCGGTACCAGGAACGCGCTCATGCCCTTCTTGCCCGCGGCCTTGTCGGTGACCGCGATCACGATCGCCACCTGGCCGTTCTGGCCGCTGGTGATGAACTGCTTGTCGCCATCGATCACGTAATCATCGCCATCCCTGCGCGCCGTGGTGCGCAGCGACGAGGCATCCGAGCCCGCATGCGGCTCGGTCAGGCAGAACGCACCCAGCATCTCGCCACGCGCCAGCGGCACCAGCCACTGCTGCTTCTGCGCTTCGTTGCCATAGCGCATCAGGATGGCATTCACCGGGCAGTTGGTCACGCTGATCGCGGTGCTGGTGCCGCCGTCGCCCGCCGCGATTTCCTCCAGCACCAGCGCCAGGCTCAGCGTGTCGAGGCCCGCGCCGCCATAGGCCTCGGGCACGCAGATGCCATAGGCGCCCAGCGCCGCCAGGCCCTGGTGCACGTCCTTGGGAAAGTGGTGCTCCTTGTCCCAGCGCGCCGCATGCGGCCAGATTTCGCGCTGCGCAAAATCGCGCACCGCATCGCGGATCATTTCCTGGTCGGGGGTCAGCAGCATGTCTTTGTCTCCGTTGTATGTCTTGTGTTGTTTTCGCTGCGCCGCGCTTTACCAGCTGTCGGCGCGGGTTCCGTCGTGGTGCAGCAGCTTGCCGGCATCGGCAGGCCCGGCGCCGGCGAGCGTGGCGCGCAGGCCCTGCACGCTTTCCTCTACGGACAGCGGCGCGCTGTCGCCCCCCATTTCCGTGCGCACCCAGCCCGGGTCCATGGTCACCAGCAGCACGCCGGGCCAGCCATGCTGGGCCGTGGCCACCGCCATGTTCAGCGCCGCCTTGCTGCAGCGGTAGAGCCAGGAATGGTCGTTGTCGACATGGCCGATCTGCGCCATGCTGCTGGAGATGAAGGCGAACTTGCCGCCCGCGGCCTCGACCATGGGCGCCACCTGGGGCAGGGCCTGCATCGCGCCCAGCAGATTGGTGCGCATGACGCGGTCGAACTCCTGCTGCGTCGGCGGATTGGTCGAGCGCTGATGGTCGAGCACGCCGGCCACATACCAGGCCAGGTCGAACTTCTCGCCGTCTAGCAGCCAGGCCAGCCCGCTGACTGACTGCGGCTGGGCCACATCGACCAGATGCACGCCCGCCGCACCCAGCGCCAGCAGCGCATCCCGGTCCTCGGCCCGGCGCACCGTCGCGATCACCCGGTCGCCGTTGTCTATGTACTGCCGCGCCAGCTCGTGGCCAATGCCACGCGACGCTCCCATCACCAATACCTGCGCCATCACAGCTCCTGTAAAAATCGGCCGCAGCGTCAGCGCTGCGGAATCACCTAACCCAGTTGCCCCGGCCCCTGCTCCTGCGCGATCTGATGGGCGTAGCGCGCCACCATCACCTCCTGCGGCTCGGTCGGTGCCTGCAGGCCGATCTGCGCATGCACCATCTGGTTCAAGCCTGGCATGGTGGCGCGCGGCACCTGCGCGTCCGGCTTCCACAACCGGGAACGCATGAAAGCCTTGGCGCAGTGCAGATAGGCCTCCTGCACATTCACTTCGATCACCAGCCGCGTGCGCGCGCTGTCGCTGCGGAACAAGGCCGTGTAATGCGCCTCGTCGCGCAGGCGCGCCGTGCCGTTGACGCGCAGCGTCTCATCGAAACCGGGCACCAGGAACAGCAGCCCGATGCGCGGGTCGTGCAGCAGATTGCTCAGGCTGTCGAGCCGGTTGTTGCCGCCCGCATCGGGCAGCAGCAGCGTGTGCTTGTCCGGCGCCTTGACAAACCCCGGCTTGCCGCCGCGCGGCGAGGCATCAAGCAAGGCGCCGGCCGGCCCCGCCGTCGAGAGAATGCACAGTGGCGACAACGCGAGAAAACGCAGGCAGTAGCGGTCCAGGTCGACCTGCTGCTTGAGCAAGGCCCGCTCCGCCGGCGCTTCATACAAAGTTCGCAACTGCTCCTCGTTGGTGATCACGGTCATTCCCTTCGTTGATGCCGCCCGCGGATACCGGGCCGTGGGCCAGCTTAAACCAGTTCGATGGCCATGGCCGTGGCTTCACCGCCACCAATGCATAGCGTCGCCAGGCCGCGCTTCTTGCCCCGGGTCTGCAGCGCATGCAGCAAGGTGACCAGGATGCGCGCGCCGCTGGCGCCAATCGGGTGGCCCAACGCGCAGGCGCCGCCGTTCACGTTGACGATGTCATGCGACACGCCCAGCTCGGCCATCAGCGCCAGCGGCACGACCGCGAAAGCTTCATTGATTTCCCACAGGTCGACATCGGCCACCGTCCAGCCGGCCTTCTTCAATGCCTTCTGCGTGGCGCCCACCGGGGCCGTGGTGAACCATTCGGGCGCCTGGGCAAAGCTCGCATGCGCGACGATGCGCGCCAGCGGCTTGCAGCCCAGCTCCCTGGCCGTCGATTCGCGCATCAGCACCAGCGCGGCCGCGCCATCGTTGATGCTCGAGCTCGACGCGGCGGTGATCGTGCCGTCCTTCTTGAACGCCGGCTTGAGGCTGGCGATCTTGTCGAGCCGCGCCTTGGCCGGGCCTTCGTCGATGCTCACCACCACATCGCCCTTGCGTGTCGACACCGTCACCGGCGTGATTTCGGCCGTGAACGCCCCGCTTTGCGCCGCGGCCTGCGCACGCTGCACGCTGGCCGTCGCAAACGCATCCTGCTGTTCGCGCGTGAACTGGTACTTGGCCGCGCAGTCTTCACCAAACGTGCCCATGGAGCGGCCGGGCTCGTATGCGTCCTCGAGGCCGTCAAGCATCATGTGGTCGAAAATCTTGTCATGGCCCATGCGGTAGCCGCCGCGGCCCTTCTTCAGCAGATAGGGCGCATTGGTCATGCTTTCCATGCCGCCCGCGACCATCACGTCGCGGCTGCCGGCTACCAGCTGATCATGGGCCAGCAGCGTGGCTTCCATGCCTGCGCCGCACATCTTCGACAGCGTCACCGCGCCGGTGCTTTGCGGCAGGCCGCCCTTGAAGCCGGCCTGGCGCGCCGGCGCCTGGCCCTGGCCCGCCATCAGGCAGTTGCCGAACAGCACTTCATCGACCTTCTCGGGCGCGATGCCGGCGCGCTCGACGGCGGCACGAATGGCGGCGCCGCCCAGGTCATGCGCGGCCAGCTCGGAAAAATCGCCCTGGAAGGCGCCCATGGGGGTGCGGGCAGCGCCCACGATCACAATGGCTTCGGTCATCTCTTGTCTCCTGTTGGTTTGAAAATGGGAAAGCGGTTCATGGCGCGGGCGCATCATTGCCGGTATTCCAGGCAAAGCGCCGTTCACGCTCATAGGGAAACACATCGTGCACATGGCCGGCACGGATGCGCTGTTGGTGTGCCTGCCAGAACGCGGGCTCGAGCAGGTCGGCGTGGTGCTGCATGAACACCTCGCGCACTGCGGGGTGGCCCAGCAGAAATGGCGCGAAGCTCTGCGGAAATACATCGCGCGGGCCGACCGCGTACCAGATCTCGCCGCTCATCTCGTCTTCCTCGTTGCGCGGCTCGGGCACGGCGCGGAAGTTGCAATCCGTCAGGTACTCGATCTCGTCGTAGTCATAGAACACGACCTTGCCGTTGCGCGTCACGCCGAAGTTCTTCCAGAGCATGTCGCCGGGAAAGATATTCGCCGCGACCAGATCCTTGATCGCATTGCCATACTCGACGATGCTGCGCGCGAGCTGCGCCTGGGCACGCGCATCGCCCGGCCCCGCTTCCAGCGCTTCCTGCAGATAGAGGTTCAGCGGAATCATGCGCCGCTCGATATAGAGGTGGCTGATGATGACCTCGGTGCGCCCGTCGCCGTCACGGTCGCTGATCTCGAGCTGGCTGGGCGCGAACTTCTCGATCTCGGCCACCAGCGCAGCATCGAACCGATCGCGCGGAAACGCCACCAGGCTGTACTCGAGCGTGTCCGCCATGCGCCCCACGCGGTCATGCTGCTTGACCAGCTGGTACTTGGCCTTGACCAGCTCGCGCGTGGTCTCCTTCTGCGGCGGAAAGTAGTCCTTGATCAGCTTGAACACATAGGGAAAGCTCGGCAGGTCGAAGACCAGCATCACCATGCCCTTGATCCCGGGCGCGATGCGGAACTGGTCGCTGGAATAGCGCAGATGGTGCAGGAAGTCTCGGTAGAACAGCGTCTTGCCCTGCTTGGCCAGGCCCAGCGCGGTATAGATCTCGGCGCGCGGCTTGCTTGGCATCAGGCTGCGCAGGAAATGCACATAGGCGCTGGGAATCTCCATGTCGACCATGAAGTAGGCGCGCGCAAAGCTGAACAGCGCCTGCAGGTCATCCTCGCCAAACAGCGCGGCATCGATCACCAGCCCGCCCTGGGGACCATGCAGCAAGGGCAGCACCAGCGGCAGCTCGGCATAGCCGTTGACCAGCTTGGCCACCAGGTAGGCGCCCTTGTTGCGGAAGAACAAGCTCGACAGCACCTGGATCTGGAAATTCGTGCGCCGCCGTCCCAGCATGTCCTGCTGGTCAATGACCTGCGCCACCGCCGCCAGATCGCGCGGCAGGTCCTCGAACGCGCGCTGCAGGCCAAAGTCCGCAATGACCTGGGCCAGCGCTCCCTCCAGCGTCTGCTGCGCCGGGTAATAGGCGCGGTAGCTGGGCCGCGCGCCCGGGTCATCGTTCTCGATGTACTCGGTGCTCATCGCCGGCCGCACGAAAATGAAATCGTTGTGGAAATGCGTGCGGTGCAGGATGCGCGTGGTCACCGAATTGAAGAAGGTCTCGGCCAGCTCCGGCTGGAAGTGATTGACCAGCAGACCGATGTAATGCAGCTTGACCTGCTGCCACACCGCCATCGGCAGCCCGCCCGCGGCAAACTCCTTTTCCAGGCGCCGCGTGCATTCCTTGACGCGCAGGTCATAGAACTCGATGCGCTCGCGCTGCGCGCGCTGCTGGCCATGCCAGTCAGCGGTCTCGAAACGGTGCTTGGCGCGTGCGGACTCGGAGCGGAACAAGCGGTAATGGCGGTTGAAGCCATCCATCATCGCCTTGGCGATGTCGTAAGCCTGCGGTGCATCGAGACGTTGGGGAAACATCGCGCAGGCCGTCCAATACCGATCTAGCCGCGCCGGTCAGCTGCGCTCACGGCTGGCCACATACGACACGGCTTCCTGGTAGGCCTTGGCTGCCCCCTCGACGCCCGGCAGCGTCATCTGCAGGTTGTTGATCAGCCCATCCTTGAGGCCATAGCACCAGCCGTGCAGCGTGACCTTCTGGCCGCGCGCCCAGGCATCCTGCATCACCGTGCTGTGCGAGATATTCATCACCTGCTCGATGGCATTGAGTTCGCACAGCGCGTCGTGGCGCCAGACCGGGGGCAGCGCCTCCAGCAATTCGCGGTGCTTGTCGCGCACATCCTTCACATGGCGGATCCAGTTGTCGACCAGGCCCATGCGCAGGTCGTTGAGCGCGGCCAGCACACCGCCGCAGCCGTAATGCCCAACCACCATCAGGTGTTCGACATGCAGCTGGTCCACGGCGTACTGGATGGTCGACAGGCAGTTCAGGTCGCTGGGCACCACCACGTTCGCAACATTGCGATGCACAAAGATCTCGCCGGGCTCGAGCCCCGTGATCTGGTTGGCCGGCACGCGGCTGTCCGAGCAGCCTATCCACATGTAGCGGGGCTTTTGCTGCGCCATCAGGCCGGTGAAAAAGCCCGGCCGGTCATGCTCCACCTGGGCCGCCCATGCGCGGTTGTGGGCAAAAAGGTCTTCAATGGAGGTCGTCGTCATGGGGAAAATTCCTGGTAATCAATAGACAGGCGCAGGCCGCTCAGCAGGTCTCGGCAAACAATTCGCGACCGATGAGCATGCGGCGGATTTCGCTCGTACCCGCGCCGATTTCATAGAGTTTCGCATCCCTCCAGAGTCGGCCCAGGGGGTAGTCGTTGATATACCCATTGCCACCATAGATTTGCACGCCTTCTCCGGCCATCCAGGTGGCCTTCTCGGCGCACCACAGGATCACGCTGGCGCAATCCTTGCGCACCTGGCGCACATGGTCGGTTCCCAGCAGATCGAGGTTTTTAGCGACCGTATAGGCAAAGGAACGACCGGCTTGCAGCACGGTGTACATGTCGGCGACCTTGCCCTGGATCAGCTGGAACTCGCCTATGCTCTGGCCGAACTGCTTGCGGTCATGGATATAGGGCACGACCGAATCCATCACCGACTGCATGATGCCCAGCGGTCCGCCGGTCAGCACAGCGCGTTCGTAGTCAAGGCCGCTCATCAGCACCTTGGCGCCATTGTTCAGCCCGCCCAGCACATTCTCGGCCGGCACTTCGACGTTCGCGAACACCAGTTCGCCCGTATGGCTGCCGCGCATGCCCAGCTTGTCGAGCTTCTGCGCCACGGAGAAACCGGCCATGCCCTTCTCGATCAGAAACGCCGTGACGCCGCGCGCACCCATCTGTGGCTCGGTCTTGGCATAGACCACCAGCGTGTCGGCATCGGGGCCGTTGGTGATCCACATCTTGCTGCCGTTGAGCAGGTAATAGCCGCCCTTGTCCTCGGCCTTGAGCTTCATGCTGATCACGTCCGAACCCGCACCCGGCTCGCTCATCGCCAGCGCGCCCACATGCGCGCCGCTGATCAGCTTGGGCAGGTACTTGCGTTTTTGCTCTTCGGTGCCGTTGCGGTTGATCTGGTTCACGCAGAGGTTGCTGTGCGCGCCGTACGACAGGCCCACCGAAGCGCTGGCACGCGAGATTTCCTCCATCGCCACCATGTGCGCCAGATAGCCCATCTGCGCCCCGCCCCAGGTCTCGGGTACGGTGATGCCCAGCACGCCCAGCGCACCCATCTTCTCCCACAGGTCCATGGGAAACTGGTCGTTGCGGTCGATCTCCGCGGCGCGCGGTGCAATCTCGGCCTGCGCAAATTCACGTACCGCGTCACGCAAGGCATCGATGTCTTCGCCCAGCTGGAAGTTGAGTCCTGGAAGGTCGGTCATGGCTTGTCTCCTGTCGGTTTATTTTGATTACGTTTACGTAAACGTCAATTATGAATCAGTTTTTGTCGTCGACCTTGGCAAGAAGCTGACGCGCCTCTTCTTCGTGCTCGCGCACCTCGTCCAGGTTCATCTGCAGATCCGCCATACGGTCCTCGAGCTGCTGGCGGTGCTGGCCCAGCACCTCGAGGAACTTGCGCAGCTGCGCGCCGGTATCGCGCGGGCTGTCGTAGACATCGATGATGTCCTTGGCCTCGCTCAGCGACAGGCCCAGGCGCTTGGCACGCAGCGTCAGCCGCAGCCGCGTGCGGTCGCGCGCGCTGTAGATGCGGTTGCGCCCCGCGGGCCCGGTTCTTTCCGGCTGCAGCAGCCCCATGTCTTCGTAGAAGCGCATGGCGCGCGTGGTCAGGTCGAACTCCTTGGCGAGATCGCTGATGGTATAGGTGAGGGCCATATGATGAGCTGATGGGAGCCGCGCATGTGACATGCACGCCGGCTTGAATCCCTAGAATACAAAAATTGACGTTTACGTCAACGTTAGCATAACTACCGGCGCCCACCATGAATCTGCTTGAACATGAAATCCACTACCCGTTGGCGGATGCACTGCCGGATGCCGGCAGCTGCCTGGAAGTCGCGCCGGGCGTCAAATGGATACGCATGGGCCTGCCCTTTGCGCTCAACCACATCAACCTCTGGCTGCTGCGCGACAGTTTCGACGACGGCGCCGGTGCGCGCGACGGCTGGACCGTGATCGACTGCTGCGTCGCCAGCGACAGCAGCCGCGCCCAATGGGAGCAGATCTTTGCCGAGCAGCTCGAAGGCCTGCCCATCGTGCGTGTGATCGTCACCCACATGCACCCTGACCACATCGGCCTGGCGCACTGGATCTGCAGCCGCTGGCAAGTCCCGCTGTGGATCAGCGCCACCGATTACCACGCGGCGCTCGTGGCCTGCAAGCCGCCCGCCAGCCACAACCTCGAAGGCGGCGCGCGCAATGCCGCCTTCTACGAACAGCATGGCCTGGATGACCCCGATTTCCTGCAGCATGTGCTGCAGCGCACGGCCTACTATTCACTACTGGTTCCCGATCTTCCCGGCAGCTACCGCCGGCTCATGGACCGTGAACGTCTGCAGATCGGTGGACTAAGCTGGGAATGCATCGTCGGCTATGGCCACGCCCCCGAGCACATGGCCTTTTATTGCGCCGAGCTGAGTGTGCTGATCAGCGGTGACATGGTGCTGCCCCGCATCTCCACCAATGTCAGCGTGCATGCCAACGAGCCCCAGGGCGATCCGCTGGGCTGGTTTCTCGACTCGCTGCAGCGCTATCTGCCGCTGCCCGAGGACACACTGGTGCTGCCTTCGCATGGCAAGCCCTTCCAGGGCCTGCACACGCGCATCCGCCAGCTCGAAGACCACCATGCCGAACGGCTGGACGAAGTGCGCACCGCTTGCGCTCAGGGCCCGACCAACGCCGCAAAGGTCATGCACGCCATGTTCCGCCGCCCGCTGAATGCGCACGAGCAGACCTTTGCGCTGGGCGAAGCCCTGGCCCATCTGAACTACCTGTGGCGCCGCGGGGAGATCGTGCGCCATGACCGCGGAGGGCGCTGCACATTCAGTGCCCTCGGGGTCGACGTCCTCTAGAATCTTGCTCTTGAAGTGCAGCTGCAAACCGGCTGCGCATGTGTCCCCCGGTCTTCACCCAATCAATAAGAACATGAAACGATTGCCTACCCTTGTCGAAGGCCTGGACGAGATCCTCAACGGCGGCTTGTTCGAGGGTGGCGTCTATATCTTCGAAGGCCCGCCGGGCGTGGGCAAGACCACGCTGGCCAACCAGATTGCCTACACCCTTGCCCGACGCGAGATCCGTACGCTGTATGTCACCATGCTAGCCGAATCCCATGCGCGCATGCTGCAACACATGGAACAGCAGATCTTCTTTGATCAGCAGGAAGTCAGTGCCACCGTCTTTTACGTCAGCGGCTATCGCGAGCTGGAACAAGGTGGATTGAAGGCCGCCGTGGATCTGCTGCGCGGCGAGCTGATGCGCCATCGCGCGTCGCTGCTGGTGATCGACGGCTTGGTGGTCGACAGCCTCGAGTCCATGACCAACGACTCCGTGCGCCAGTTCGTGCACGAACTGCAGAGCCTGGTCAGCGCCATGTCCTGCACCTGCCTGATTCTCACCAGCGGCCATGGCAACGCCTTGAGCGCCGAACAGACCATGGTGGACGGTATCTTTGCCTTTGAGGATCACGGCTTTCATTGGCGCGCGGAGCGACGTCTGCAAGTGCGCAAGTTCCGTGGCAGCCAGGTCATCCGCGGCCAGCACAATTTCTGTATCTCGACACAGGGGCTTCAGTTCTTTCCGCGCCTGGAAAGCCTGCCCCTGGCCGACAGCAATGCAAAGCTCGGCACCCAGGTCATCTCCACGGGCTTGCCCGCGCTCGATGGCGTCCTGCGCGCAAACGGCCTGTTCTCCGGCAGCGCATCGGCAGTGATCGGGCAAACTGGGACTGGCAAGACAACGTTAGCGTTGGCCTTTGCTGCGGCCGCGGAGAACGGCGCTCCGGCATTGGTGCTGTCCTGCACGGAACTTGCTGCGGATCTGCGTCGCTTTGGGACTGAGATGGGGCTGGGTGTCGAAGCCGCTGTGGCCTCGGGTGCGCTGATGGTGAAGAATCTGGGTCACGAAGACGAGTCTATGGATGAAATGGGGCACAAACTGCTGCGTCTGGTCGACGAGCTGAAAATCCGCAGGCTGGTCGTGGATGGCGTGGCGGGCCTGGCTGATACCCTGGCATTTCCAGAACGTGGCTACCGCTTCCTGGGACGGCTGTTACTGGAGTTGCGCCGGCGTGGGGTGACCTCGCTGTTTACCATTGACCCCGATGCTCTGGCCATTGCCGCCGGCACGCCCTTGGCCGATGGTGTAGCGGGCTGGTTTGACAATGTGTTTGCCTTCCCGACCACGTCTACGGGCGAGAGACAAGTCGACCAGCGAATACTTACCATTGCAAAAGTACGCGGCGGCGGGGCGACCCAGTCTTCCGTGGACCTCCACTTTGCTTCTTCCAGAGCCAAACCGCTCCTGACAATCTGAGAGAAAGACCGTCTCGATGAAAATGATCCTGGTCGTCGAGGACGAATATGGAAACGCCGAAATCATGCAGCTGCTGCTGGAAGCCGAAGGCTACAGAGTGGCCTTGGCGTCCAACGGCAGACATGCGCTGGAAATCCTGCGGGATGGCGAAAAGCCTGCGCTGATACTGTCGGACTTCATGATGCCCGTTATGAATGGTGGCGAGTTCGGGCAGGCCGTGAGCCAGGACAGCTCACTGAACCACATCCCTTTCGTCTTCATGAGCGCGACCAGCCAGGACGTCGTGAATCGCGTGTTTCAAGGCTACGATGCATTTCTGGTCAAACCCATAGAGTTTGATTCCTTGCTGCTGCTCATCAAGCGTCTGCTGACACAAGGAAGGCCCACCCGACGCGCCAGCGGCCATGGACAGGTCGAAGAATCCATGCGGTCTCTGCTCAAAGGCATCCATATGCCTTCGCAGGATTGAAGCCGCAGCGGCCATGGCTCGCCAAGTCTGCCACTAAAGAAAAAGAGAGCGCGCAGCGCTCTCTTTTTTTGTCTTCATGGAAGTCCGGTGATTCATCCGGAAAAAACAAAACCCCCAAGTCTATTCGACGCTGGGGGTTTGTTTGCTGTAAGAGCCTGACAATGACCTACTTTCACACGGGAACCCGCACTATCATCGGCGCAAAGTCATTTCACTGTCCTGTTCGAGATGGGAAGGAGTGGTGCCAACTTGCTATGGTCATCAGGCATAACTTTTTGCTTCAGCGTTCAGTTTGTCGAACGCTTCGGCGAATTCATAGAGACTGAAATCAGATTA
>Ga0308157_10003762_pt1 | contig 21335 bp, 16 predicted proteins | sample PhyBR1_FD_201035 | JGI IMG/M metagenome (GOLD analysis project Ga0308157, IMG submission 201035) | Phyllosphere microbial communities from UC Gill Tract Community Farm, Albany, California, United States - DLSLB.R1 | ecosystem: Host-associated > Plants > Phyllosphere > Unclassified | place: USA...
GGCGTCGTACGAATCAATTGTGCTATGCAGTAATTCAAAAAAGGAAGTAAGACAATATGGAGCGCAACGCCCATCGCTTGACGTTGCATTCACCTGCGGGAGTAATATTGCACCTTACGGGGTAGAGGTTTATTGACTTCGCTCAATTAAAAGAGCGTTTTGATCTCAGTGAAAGGTGAAAAAAGCGTAAATTTACAGCCATTTACTACGATGCAACCACCATGCAACACCACCAATCAAAACAACTAACATGACGCAAAATGCGGTAAAGCCGTAGCGATACGCCCCACCTGGAATTCCGCCCAGGTTCACGCCAAACAACCCGGTAAGAAACGTGCTCGGCAAAAATACCATCGCCATCAGGGACATGGTGTAGGTTCTTCTCGCCAGCGACTCCTGCATCACCTGCGCGATTTCGTCCGCCATCACCGCCGTCCTGGCAATACAGGAATCAATTTCATCCAGCCCGCGACCCAGTCTGTCGGCGATATCCTGCATTCTGCGTCGCTGATCGTCATTCATCCAGGCGAGCCTTTCGCTGGCCAGACGCGCGTACACGTCGCGCTGCGGCGTCATATAGCGGCGCATCACAATGAGCTGCTTACGCAGTAAGGCCAGAAAACCGCGCGGCGGGATCTGCTGATCGAGCAGGTTATCTTCCAGGTCGATGATTTTGTCGTGCAGTTCTTCAATAAACTCACTCGCGTGATCGGTAAGCGCGTCACACACGTCCACCAGCCAGCTGCCGCAGTCGATTGGCCCGGTGCCCTCTTTCAGATCGTTCACGATGTCATCCAGCGCCAGGACTTTACGCTGCCGGGTTGAAACAATCAGCCCATCGTCCATATAGACACGCATCGCAACCAGCTGGTCCGGACGCTCATCCGTGCTGCCGTTAATGCATCGCAGGGTGATCAGCGTACCGTCACCCATTCGGCTCACGCGGGGTCGCAGGCTTTCACCCGCCAGCGCATCGCGCACGTTATTAGGCAAGAGCGGAGTCGAGGCCAGCCAGTCAGCGCTGTCCGTGTGGGTATAGTTCAGATGTAGCCAGCAGGGATGCGCATTATCGATCACATCATTGTCTTCCAGCGGTCGTGCACCGCCGCGACCGTCCAGCACCCACGCAAAAACTGCGTCAGGAACGTTAAGTTCAGATCCTTTAATGCTTTCCACAGCGCCTCCACCTTTTTTAGCTCTTTCGGTGTCAGTCTAGCTTTCATCAGGGCTTAAGCAACAACTATGTTTCCCATCGCGCTGAAATCGCTCAGGAATTGTACATGCTCACGAGAGGCGAGAAAAAAGCCTGGCACGCCAGGCTTTGAGGTTCAATCAGAGAGAGTGTTCTGGCCGATGAAGGAAGGATGGCGAACCGCCAGGTAATGAAGAAGTAGAGCCCGGGTCAAGTCTGAAATTACGCGTTCGGGCCTGCAGCTCAATCACCTGATTACGCAGCACATCAGAGGAGCCATTAAGTTCCTCTGCCATCGCCACGTTACTTTGCGTGACCCGCTCGAGCTCCGAGAGCGCCAGCGTGATCTGAGAAATGCCTTTCTCCTGCTCTGACGTTGACGCGGAAATGTCGTCCATTAACCGGCTGACGTTCCCCGAGCCCGTCACGATTTCATGCATATTCTTTTCCGCCTGTGACACAACGGTAACGCCCTGCGTAACGTTACTGCTGGTCACTTCAATCAGCGTTTTGATGTTCTTCGCCGCCTCTGCGCTGCGGTGCGCCAGGTTTCTGACCTCTTCCGCGACCACAGAAAAACCTTTTCCATGATCTCCCGCCCTCGCCGCCTCAACGGCCGCGTTGAGCGCCAGGATATTCGTCTGGAATGCAATGCCGTCGATCAGCGAAATAATCTCCGTCATCTGCTGTGCGCATTCAGTAATGGACTGCATATTGGTGGCAACCAGCCCCATCAGCTCCCCGCCCTTGCGCGCCTGCAGCGTCGCCACATTGGCCTGCTCGCTCGCCAGACGGGTGTTATCGGCATTGTTTTTGGTGCTTGCCGCCATTTGTTCCATGCTGGCTGCGGTTTGCACTAAAGACGCAGACTGCTGCTCGGTTTTCACCGAAAGCTGTGCGCTACGTTGCGAGAGTTGATCCGATAATGTCATAGCTGTTTGCGATGACGCCCTGATCTCGCGTACCAGCGTCGCGATGTTGCCGGAAAGGCTATTGATCCCTGGGATGAGTCGACCCGCACAGTTATTGCCAAACTCAGGAATAGACACACCCAGGTTGCCCTCTGTCACCTCTTCAATACTTTTCTTCACCGTATTGATCGGCGTCACAAGATACTTCGTCATGTAGACCCACAGCAAAAATAGCGCAACGAAGTTGATTACGTTAAGGGAAATAAAGAGAGAGGGATTACTGGAAAATAGAACAACGACACCTGCATTTACCAAAAAAAGAGATAACAGGAACCCGATAATAAAGGTCCTGACACTAATATTTCTTAGCATAATGATACCCACATTTTATATTTTGGTCGGCATTAAAACTTATAGCATTGGCTCAGAAGTTTTTCCTCGCAAACGACGCTGGTTTTTTGTTTCGCCGTTAGCAACCTGAGATTTGTCTTAAGTCAGAGAAAAAAAGCGTATTAGTGAAAATGTTCTTCTCGGCATGCTGCGATACTGGTCTCCAGCCATGTTAAGCGATACCATTCCCTGCGGTGAGACGACACGATCGCCCTCATATTTAAGGTGCTTTGCTTCTATTATTCGTTTTGTTTAGCAATGCTTAATACGTTAACAAATGGAATATATTTTATATTCTTAATGAGTTGTAGAGTATTAATATGACTGGTCATTTTTCACGATAAATAACTAATATTGTTTGAATGCGCATGTTCGTTGCCAGATTAAGATGTGCCGGCAGGCGAAATCGGTAACCCTCTGAGGCGTGGGATTGCATAATGCTCAATATATCGTGGGACCCTGTGTTGATCGCTATATCTTATCTGGTGGCTTTTATTGCCTCCTTTGTGGCGCTGGACAGCGCCGGAAAAATCCCCCTTTCCAGCCGCAAGGCTGCCCTGTTCTGGCGCATTGCCGGAGGGGTCACGCTGGGCATCGGCATTTGGTCGATGCACTTTATCGGCATGCTGTCCATGCAAATGCCAATGATGATGAGCTACGACCTTTGGTTAACCCTTACCTCACTGGGCGTCGCGGTGGTTGCCTCGACCACGGCCATTAATATTGCCGTCACGGGCAAAAAACTCTCTCCCTTACGACTGATCCTTGCCACGGCGCTCCTGAGCGCTGGGGTGGTCTCTATGCACTACACCGGTATGGCTGCCCTGATGCTGGATGGCAGCATCATATGGGATCGTCGCATTGTGGCGTTGTCCGTGGTCATTGCCATCATTGCCTCCGGCACGGCACTGTGGCTCGCTTTCCGTCTGCGTGATAAACACAAAGGTGTCTTTATCGATCGCCTTCTTGCGGCCTTCATCATGGGCGCGGCCATTTGTGCGATGCACTATACCGGCATGAGTGCCGCTCAGTTTCAGGAAATGTCGCATACTCTCCCCGGCGGTATCGGCGAGCTGGGGTTATCCATCTGGGTGTCGGTCACCACGCTCTGCCTGCTCGGCGTGATGTTAATTATTTCGCTTATCGATTCTCACTGGCGTACCGGCCGGCTGACGGATAACCTGCGGCAGCTCAACCGCCAGCTTGAGCTACAGGCGCGCTTTGACGCGCTCACCGGGCTAGCAAACCGCCACCAGATGGATATCCGCATGCAGGATTGTCTGCGCAGCGCGCTGCTGAGTAATAAGCCATTTGCCGTCATTTTCCTGAATGTCGATCACTTCAAGCGTGTTAACGATACCTGGGGTCACAGCGTCGGGGATGAGCTATTAATCACCGTTGCGCAGCGCATCACGGCCCGGCTCACGCGTGAGATGACCCTGGCAAGGCTGGGCGGAGACGCCTTTATCCTGCTGGTGCCTGAATGTGACGACGACAAACTCAACGCCCTGCTTACCTCGCTGCTCGACGATATGCGACGTCCGCTTTCGCTCTGCGGACATACGCTGAGCACGACAATCAGTGCGGGTGTCAGCCTCTATCCTCAGGATGGCGAAACGCTGCATGAGCTGAAACTCAAGGCGGATGCAGCGTTACATCACGTTAAAGAAGAGGGCCGCAACGGCTGGGCGGTTTACAGAACCGAGATGTCAACTGCAGTCCCGGCTAAACCCGGTTTTCTACAGGAACTCTCTCAGGCGCTTGAGCGCGATCAGTTTGAACTGTGGTACCAGCCAACCTTGCATGCGGAAGATAAGACTATTCATGGCTTTGAGGCCCTTCTGCGCTGGCGGCATCCCGAGCAAGGCGTTTTACTGCCTAATCTGTTTATCCCTTCGCTGGAACAAACAGGCTTGATCATTCCGGTGGGTAACTGGGCCATTGAAGCGGCGTGCCGACAGCTTCATTTCTGGACTGAACAAGGCTTCAGCCAGTGGACGCTGTCGCTCAACTTATCCCCCGTCCAGTTCGAACAGCCGGACATCTTCCATATCGTCTCGTCGATGCTGGAAAAATATAGCTTGTCGCCTTCCAGGCTGATCCTTGAGGTAACGGAGAGCACTGCACTTAAAAATCTCGACCGCAGCATTGAGCTGCTCGATGCGTTCAATCGTGCGGGGATCACCGTCTCGATTGATGATTTTGGCACGGGCTATTCCAACCTGCTGATGCTGAGCGTCCTCCCGGCAAAAGAACTCAAGATTGACAGAAGCTTTGTCACGTCGATGCTGGAGAATGAAAAAAGCTACAAGCTGGTCGAAACCATTATGAGTATTGCGCGAACCATGGAGATGAATGTGGTGGCAGAAGGGATCGAAACGGAAGAACAGCAGGCGGTCCTTACCCGTCTCGGCTGCGACTACCTGCAGGGTTACCTTTTCTCCCGTCCATTACCCGCCGAACAGGTACCGTGGCTGCTTCTGCAGAAAAACTCAGACAAGCAAATTATACCCATTACTAAAATTCAAACGGACCCCGCATTTATTTCACAAAAAAATCATGCCTGACGGGGTCAAGTAGAGTATGTTTCAAAAGAGTACACGCGAGTCCATTCGGTCATGATTGTCAGGCACAGGGTGCCGATGAACAGGAAACGCCTATGTCGCAACCTTGTTTTGATGCGTTGAATGTAATTAAAACACCCGTGTGGCTCATCTCACCCGTGTCGGAACAGGTTATTTTTGCGAATGTATCCGCTACGCAGGTTATGGGGGATAAAACGCTCGATGCGCTGCGCAAAGGCATCTATTCCGCAAATGCGCAAACTCTCCTGGCGATGTATGTACCTGAACTGAAAACAGAGCAGGAGATCGTCGAAATCTGGACAATCAGCCGGGATGGAAACGACACGCCGTTAAGCTGTCGTCTCTCGCTTACCCACTACGCTCCCTGGGGCGATGTGATTGTCATCGAGGGGCTCAACCCGCAAATACTCTCAGGATTAAAGGCCAGCCGCTCCGCAAACTACCGGCGGACAAAACAGGGGTTTTACGCGCGTTTTTTTCAGACCAACAGCGCCCCCATGTTGTTAATCGATCCTGCACGCGATGGCCATATCGTCGATGCTAACCTGGCCGCGCTCAACTTTTATGGTTATTCGCATGATGATATGTGCAGTAAACACACCTGGGAAATAAACACCCTGGGGCGAGATGTCATGCCCATTATGACTGCGATTGCCGCGCTGCCCGGTGGCCATAAGCCGCTCAACTTTGTTCATCGACTTGCCGATGGCTCCACCCGCCATGTCCAGACGTACGCAGGGCCCATTGAGATCTACGGTGACAAGCTGATGCTGTGCATCATCCACGATATCACCGAGCAAAAAAGGCTGGAGCAGGAGCTGGAACATGCTGCGTTACGTGACTCCATGACAGGACTGCTCAACCGTCGCCAGTTCTACACCATTACCGATCAAAGCAACCTGAATCATCTTCCGGCACAACAGCAGTTTAGCCTGCTGCTGGTGGACACCGATCATTTCAAGAACATCAATGACCTGTTCGGTCATCTTAAAGGCGATGAGGTGCTTATCGCCCTCTCCCGAACGCTCGAAGCCTGTAGCCGGAAAGACGACCTGGTGTTCCGCTGGGGTGGCGAAGAGTTCGTCATCCTGCTGCCGCATACCTCCCTCGACACCGCATTGCAGATTGCCGAGTCGATTCGTGCGGCAGTTGCCCGTATCACTATTCCTGGCTTGCCTCGCTTTACCGTCAGCATTGGCGTGGCACGGCATAATCAGGGGGAGAGTATTGATGAGCTGTTTAAGCGTGTCGACGATGCGCTTTATCGCGCTAAAAATGACGGACGCAATAAAGTGCTTGCAGCATGAAACTGGTGTATCTGGCAAAGCCCGGATACAATGCCTGCCTTGAGTAAATTGATGTCAGGTGGGTAAAGTCTGCAATGGGAAAAACAGAAATAATACTCACCATAATTATTTTGCTTCTTATTATATTTGGCTTCTGGTTTATCTTTAGCGGTGAAGTCTGGTATCTGGTCGAGTTTCTTGAAAATAGCCTTTACCCCACTTTTGATGCGCCCTAACGCACGTTTAATTTATTGTTTCACCTACCGAATTTGTCAGGTACCTGCATGCCTGACAGCCGCGTAAGATACGCGGCGTTATCCTCCAACAACGTTGATAACGAATCACTTATTCACTTGCTTATGTTGCCCGTGCTCTGACGGGCTTTTTTATTTCCGGCAATTCAGCCACGCCAGGCTATATCTTAATCATCGTTATTGATAAAGGTGAGGAATGATGAGCAAGAAGATCCTGATGCTGGTTGGCGATTACGCCGAAGATTACGAAACGATGGTGCCTTTTCAGGCGTTACAGATGGTAGGCCACCAGGTGGATGCGGTCTGCCCTGACAAACCGAAGGGCGACTACATTATGACGGCGATCCATGATTTTGACGGCGCCCAGACCTACAGCGAAAAACCCGGCCACCGTTTTATCCTCAACGCCGACTTCTCCGCCGTAAAGGAGCAGGACTACGATGCGCTGCTCATCCCCGGCGGGAGAGCGCCCGAGTATCTGCGGTTAAATGAGGACGTGTTAAAGCTGGTACAGGCATTTGACGCCGCGCGTAAACCGATTGCCGCGGTGTGCCACGGCCCACAGCTGCTCGCTGCCGCGGGCATACTGAAAGGACGAACCTGTAGCGCCTACCCGGCCTGTGCGCCAGAGGTCCGCCTCAGCGGCGGACACTACGCCAGCATCGGCATCGATCAGGCACACGTAGACGGCAACCTGGTGACGGCTCCCGCCTGGCCCGCGCATCCACAGTGGCTGGCAAAGTTTAATGCGCTGTTAGAATAGCGATACCTGCTCCCGCCAGCTCAGCCTAAGCGGGCGCGATATCGCGCCGAAGCCCCACAGGGGGGCTTAGGCCAGCCTGTCGACCGCCTGGAAAAAACGCTCTTCCGTCATGATGACATTCTCTTTCGCACCCTGATGTTCACTGCGGATAAACCAGCCGCTTTCCGGCGCCATGCTCAAGTAATACACCTGAGCGACGCCGGATACATTAATTCGCAGGGTCACACATCCCATTTCCGTACCGCGGCAGAGCTGCTCCGGCACGATGCTGACGCTGCGCTCGCCGTTCTGCAGCAGGACAGTGGTGATGTCATAACGGCAGATGCCGCTGTTCAGGCTGTAGCCCGGCGTGCTCAGGTCGTGGATATGTTTCGTCGACAGGATGACCTCAATCCCTGACCCCGTAAGCCACTGGCTGACCTGTTGCGCGAGGTCATCCATCCGCTGCCGGAATACCTGAATTTCGGCTTCCGCCGTTTTCTTGCCGGACGGGATACGGGTGATATTCTGCTGCACTTTCCTGAAAAATCGTTCTCTGGCTGACACGTTGTCGTCCCTGTTATCTTTTCACATTCTGTTAAGCCGGATTCAACGCGACAGGCACTGCCCGGCCAGTCTCTTTCTTTTTCTCAGCCGCTCCCTCACCTTCTTTACCGACTGACGGCTCCGATGCCCTTTTCTTCCTCGCGCCAGGGTCTGCAGGTTTTGTTGCTGGACGAACAGCCCATCGGGTAGCGGGAAAGGTTCATCAGGTACAGTTCCGTATGGCAGTCTTAATCAGGGGAAAAATGGCACCTGAGTATACCCGGATTATTGCGCCGTTTTTTGCTTCAGAAGAGCATAGCGGGCCGTCAGCTGCTGCAGGTGCTGCTCCGTCTGGCTCTGCTGCGCGGCAGGCCAGGGCTGGTTCTGTGGCAGTTCTGACAGCTGTCGCAGCTGCTCCTCTGCCGGCACGGCACTGTTAAATAACTGCATCATGGTAAACACCGCTGATTTCAGCTCGCTGACCGTCATGTACTTCCCCCGCTGCTCATCCAGCGCGTTAAGCCGGTTTGCCAGTTGCTGCAGCTGTGTCATTCCCTGATGCCAGCCGCTGAGGTTTTCGGGCGGGAGCGCGGCGGCGGCCAGCTGCTGCTGCCACTGTTGTGCCAGCGGTTTCGCCTCTTCCGGCCACAGGGTCAGCGCCTGCTGCACCAGGCTGTCGGCGTAGCGGATTGCCCGGTCCGGTGACGACTGCGTAATCCTCGCCAGCTGCTGTTGCGTCTGTTTCAGCCCCGTTTCCGCTGACGGCAGCATCTGCCGCAGCGACTGTAACTGTTTTGCAGACAAGGCGGCGGGCAACGGGGCAAGCGTGGCGGCAAACTGCACTTGCACCGGGTCCGGCCGGTGCGTCACCTGCCATCCCCCTACCGCAGCGCCGCACGCAACCAGCATCGTCAGCATGCCGGCGGCAAACGGCTTCAGGGGCCGGGCGACGTGTTCTGTCACAGCCGGTAACGTTGCCGGTGGCTCCGGCTGCACGACATACACCCGTTTCACATACTCTTCACTGGGGCGGGCTGCGGTAAGGGCTTCACCGGGCAGGCTGACGCCTGCAGTATCGCTGTTTTCCAGCCGCACCGCCGCGTTGTGCACCTGAGTGCGCAGGACGTCAAGCTGGCTGGCATGCCTTAACTCCAGACGCTGCAGAACGTCGCCCAGCGCCGTCAGGTGTGCTTCCGCCTGGTACAGCTGGCTAAGGTCGGCAGACGTCAGCGTCAGGGTGCGCATCGTCTGTTGTAACCGTCTGCTGAGCGCGCTGAGGATTTCCATCCGTGCATGCACAGGCTGCGGCCAGAAACTGCCCCAATGACGGGAGAGGAGCGCTTCCAGTATCGCCAACCCCTCGTTCAGCCCGCACAGCCCGGACAGACGGGTGCGGGCAAGCGTGTACCAGGCGGCGGTCTGCAGCTCCACACCGTTGCGCTCAAACAGGCTGAGGCAGAGGGTTTCGGCCTGCGGCCAGTTGACGTCCGGGCGCGCCGGGTGGGTGAGCTTGTTCAGTTCATCGCGAAGGGCGACATATTCCGCAAGCGTGCGCGGGTCGCCGCCGGTTTTCAAGTGTCGTTCTGTGTATGCGTTCATGGTGGTTTCAGTGTAAGGAAAAATCAGACAGCGGCACGGGCATCAAGGTACTGTTGCTGTTTCAGGTGGCGGATAAGCACCCTGCCCTCAGGCATAAATTCGGTGCCGTAGCACACCAGTCCGACGCCCTTCAGCTCCGCGTCGATGGCGTAGCGCAGCTCGCCGGACTGTATCTGCTCCAGCATCACCACCGTGATTTTGCTCAGGCGCGGCTCGTATTTCAGCAGCACGGCCGACAGCGTGTTAATCAACTGATGCGCGGTGCCAGGCATCCCCTGAAGAATTTTTGTCATATCCGGCAGGCCGTAGTCCGGCAGGTGGGCCAGCGTACCGGCGCGGCAGTTGAGGATACGCTGCATGTTATCCAGCACCGACATAATCAGCTGGTTCTCCTCGCTGACGCTGTGCAGATCAAGCCCGCCGGCAAAGTTGCCGTAAAGGGCGTCATACAGGGACGGACGCGGCATCATTCTCCCTCCAGCGGTTTCAGCGTCAGGCGGTTATGACTGACTTCAATAACCCGCGCCTTATCCGGGTCAAGGTCGTCACGGGTCAGGGTAATACGCCAGGTATCGTTTACCTGGTCCGGTGCCATAAACATCCCTGCCACCGCCACAACCTGCGCACTTTCTTCCATCGGCATATCCAGCGTCACCGATTCGCCAGGACGCAGGCGGATATCCTTTTCCGCCACCAGGTCGGCTTTAATGGCCTGACTGTCGCTGGCGAACAGCGACGGATAATCCGTGCTGTCAAAAGCCTTACGCTCTTTTAGCTGGTAAATACGCACCACCGTCGCCAGCGACGCCCCCTTCGCGTTGTTGTTCACCCCTTCGCGCGCCTGAATATCCAGATGAAGGGTTTTCACCTGTTTGTAAAAAATAGACTTCATGGCAGAGGATGTGCCGTCCGACACTTTCTGCGTTAGGCCGCAGCCGGTTAATAGGGTCGCCAGAGTGAGTGCCAGAGCCTTACCAGCGGTAATCGCCATCTTCATCGTTCTTCCTTCGCTGAATGTTTTCCCGGACGCGCTGAAAGCGTCCCAGGTGAATGGTTATGATGTCGTTTCTGTTCTTGTTCTGTTGCGGATTAAGGGGACGCAGCACCGCCGTGCGCCCGACCTGTGCGGTCTGTTCCGCGTTGCAGGATAACTGTGCATCCGGCAGTAAATGCCGGTCAACGCATAACTGCATCCGCACATCCAGGTGCGCGCCCAGCCACACGTGCAGCAGTGCCATCAGGTCGGCGTGCAGGTCGCCACCCGGCAGCCAGCCCCGGACCTCTTCAGGGTTGTCGGTGGAAAGACGCAGCAGCACCTGGCCATTCACATCCGTGGCGTGCGTGCCCATCACCGGGCGGTGCTTCAGGCTAACCGGGTGGCATGTGCTCATCGCAACCGGCTGCTTCAGCGGGATACGGCAGCGGTCGTGGTGATACACCTCCGTGCGCGTATCAGGAGCCAGCAGCCGCACCAGCGCCCCCATACCCTCCGCTGTACGTCCCGGTAGCATCATCACCGGCAGCAGCGCCAGAAAACGCGACAGCGGCGTACCGGCAGTCTGCGCGCAGCCGGGTATCCCCAGCCCCGCCAGCCCCAGCAAGTATTGTGACGTGTTGTCAGTGCCTCCGGCCTGAAAGGTTGCCGGGTACGAGTACTTGCGCCAGATGCGGTAATACTGGGTGATCAGCCGGTGGCTGAAGATATCGAGAAAATCCTGCGTCGCGTCGTACCCTTCCCGCCGCTGGGCGATATCGTCGATGTAGTGTGTCGGCAGCGGCGACTCCACACCGTACAGCCCCATAAAGGTGACGCGCACCGACGGCGGCAGATGCGGATGTTCCGGCTCTTCCATCCCCCGAATTTCACCGACCGGGAAACCCATCCCCGGGTGCGGACGGAAACGCACCGGCTCCTGCCGCATTCGCCAGTCGCTGCCGGGTACCGGCATCTCCGGCTGGCTCTGTTCCAGCAGCTGGCAGAAGCGGTAAAAATTCATGTACGGCAACTGGTGCCGTACCTGCGCCATCAGCCGGGCAGGCGCGGACTGTGATTCTCTTTCCACCGGATACACTTCCCTTCTGGCTGAACAATCAGCGTGAGCTGGTTAAACTGATTCATGTCGGCATACAGCGCAAAAAAGCGGTTGAGCAGCTCACCAAACAGATGAACATCACCCTCTCCGTTAAAGCCGTGGCTGTCGAGCGTCACTTCTACGTCCAGCCCGCGCAGCAAAAAACCGTCCTCAAAGCGCTGAATGCGGTGGTGCCTAACCTCCAGAATGGCATCGAGGCGACGGTTGTTCAGCTCGTCGTCCCACCAGTTATAGAGTGAGAGCGTGCCGCGCAGGACCTCCGCGCTGCTCATCATATTGAGAAAACGGGTGCCCAGATGGCTCATTACCCGCCAGTGGAAACGGTCTTCCGCAGGCGGGTACGCGGGCAGCGTCGGCTTGCACAGATTGCGCACGGTCAGCGGGGTTTCAGACACCGGCTCGCAGCGGTCCAGCAGCGTACTCTGTAGCGCCCGGCGCGGCAGCTGGCCGTTGGTGCCGGTGATACGCAGCGAGACGGTTTCCCGCACCATTTTCCGGTCAGCTTCCCACAGCTGGCCGCCCAGTATCAGCCAGGTGTCGTGCATCCCGGTGACGCCCCGCTTCACGCGGGTGTGGTAATAGCGCTCCGGCGCATGACGGCGCAGCATCCCGCCCTGATGGCGAAAGCTGGTGAACGGCACATAGCGCGCCTCCCCGGTCCGCCCGGAGCCGGTCACGCTGTCCACCGAGTAAATTTCGGTATGCCCGTCCTGAAGACGTTTCGGACGCAGCAGGTATTCACTCTCCAGTCCGTTGATGGTCAGCGGGTCGGCTTCCAGGGTGAACAGGTTAATCACCGGTACGCAGTGCAGGCGCAGGCTGCTGTCTATTACAGGTAAATCGCTCTGCCACACCTGACTGAACACCACCTCGATATCAAAATACGCCGTCCCTGCCGGAAGGGTGATGTTTTCCAGGCCGTTAAGATGAACGAACATGAATTTTTCGCGGAAGGTGAAATACTCCAGCAGCAGCTGATAGCCGCTGCAGGCGCTCTCCCCCTTCGGCCACAGCCGGTCTTCCTCAGCAAAGCCACCCGGCGAGAAGTAGCCGTCCAGTGCGATCCGCTCCGTCTGCCCCGGCAGGCGGATATACAGCGCCGCCTGGCGTTTTGTCAGCCACAGGTGCAGGCTGCTGCCCGTTACCATATCTTCGCCCAGGTACAGCGGCAGATGCCGGAGGTCAGTCTGCGGCCAGTCCGCCTGTGTGCTGCTGGCAAAACGTACCCGCAGGAGCGAACGCCCGTCCGGCTCCGTGGTCATGGTGACCTTCTCCACCGCCAGCGGATTCATCGTCACATCCCGGGTGGTGCGGTAGCGGCAGACGGTGTTTTTAGTACCAACCGGGCGGGAGCTGATTTCCAGCCCGGCGGACAACGTTTCCGCCATTTTCATCGCCGGCACATCCGGCGACAGCGCCACCACCGACAGGGACGGGATGGTACGCAGGTAGTGCGGCCACAGCATGCTGACCAGACTTTCGGTCAACTCCGGAAGGTCATCATCAATCTTTTCGCGCAGCCGCCCCATGGAGAAGGCAAAGCCCTCAAACAGCCGTTCGACATACGGGTCAGGTGTTCCGGCTTTGTCGAGGTCGAGCATCGCCGCCCGGTCGGGGTGGGTCTGCGCGAACTCTTTCGCCGCCTCGCGCAGATAGCGCATTTCAGCGTCAAAATAACGCAGGGTTAAATCTTCCATAATTTTCCGGCCATTAATGTACAGGAGGATGGGTAATGAGCCCTAATACACGCAGTGATATTGGGAAAAATACAATATCCGCAATGGCCGTGAAGGGGGTTAACACGATTTTAGTTGCCAGTCGCAGAGGATGAAAGTGAGTAGAGTCTTCTGTAGAATAGAATTCCACATTATGTTTTTTAACCAGTTTTTCGCTCTTATTAAACAGACTGTCGGTTTTATCCCTGGGAATAATTACCCCTTCCAGATGTATTTGCTTAACATACCTTCCACCATTATTCCAGAACCCCGTATTTTCAAGGTCATCAATATTCTGCGCGGTAAGGTTGCTGTCGCTTTCATTAACCTGCAGTATAGGCGTATCGGAAAACCGCATGACAACATCATTTTCACGCGGCACGTCCAGCCTTAGCCTTAAACCATCAAATTTTTCAAAGCCGCTAACCAGTGTTACCTGTGTGGATAATTTATCCAGCGCGAGTAACTCCTTTGCGCCTTTCGTTAATATATAGATGTTTTTTTCACCCTGGAAAGCGACACCACTCTGAGGTATACCCACCCTGACCTGAGTCTTTCCCTGAATAGCTGATGCAGCGAGATTCTCATAATAAAATGCAGCTATAACCTCATCTGAAATTAAAGTATGTTCTTTTGTCTTTGTTTCAGCAAGACTGTTCCCTCCCCAAAGAATTGCTGTACAGCCTGAAAGGTGAATAAATATAACCAACAATATTATTTTCTTAAGCAAAAGCATGATTGCTATATATCCCTGATAAAGAGTTTTTGTTACGTTTATTTAATTATCCGCACAATACGGCCGCTCTGGCAGCGTCAATCGCAATCAGCCCCGCCAGCAAATGTTCCATCTCCGGATTCAGGCGGGTTTTATCCGTATCATTACGTCCGGCCTTCATTCGTAGCAGCTTCAGCCGACGGGCTTTGATTTCAAAGGACAGTTCCGGCTCCCACTGCATGAGCGTGATGGCGGCAGCATGACCGTCCAGCTCGCCCAGCAGGTGCAGCGCCAGCTCATTTTTACCGGTCTGATCGGCCACTCTCGCCATCAGCAGTCGCAGCAGCCAGCGGCTGCGTGCCGTGGTGATACCGGGACGATTCTGCAGCCACGCCAGCGCCGCATCGGGGCCGTCGCTATCGGCAAGCGCCAGTGCTTCGCTCTCCAGCTGCAGGATATCGTTATCCCTGGAAGCGGTCGTCACTGTCACGGAGGTGTCTTCCTGCCAGCGCCCACCGCTGTCCATCACCTGCTGCTGTATCCAGTTCAGCGTCACTTCATCGGCGAACGGCGTGCCGTCGTTAAACGCCAGCGTCTCAAGTCCCGTCAGGCGCGAGAGCAGTCCTTTCAGGTCGGTCTGGATAATCGCCGCCTCGTGCTCCCGCCCGGATTTCAGCAGCGCCTGGTGCAGATACCACTGTACGTCCAGCCAGAGATGGTTCGCACCGCGCGACAGCAGGCTGTCCGCCTCTTCCATCAGTTCGCGCCAGCTCTGCTGCAGGTACAGCCGTTTCAGCAGTGCGCGCTGGTCCGGTTTTGGTGGCTCGATACGGGTTTTGCCGTCGGCCAGTAGCGGCGGCAGCTGGCGCAGGGTGTCGTGACGCAGGTTCTTTATCAGCCGGTGAGCGGATAACCAGCCGTCCGGCTGGTTTCTCAGGTAGTCCGCCAGGACTCGTGCCTGTGAGAGTAACTCCTGGCCTGAAGTGATGCCCGCCAGCGACGGGACGCTGACCTGTGAAGTGGCTGCGTGGCCCGTGTCGCTGGCATTCTGTGGCACCACCGCATCCGGACCACCGGATTTCTACAACCGGGTTTCCAGCGCGAGATACAGCGCGCCGGGGATGGCCCCTTCCGCCGTCTGTTCCGTAAGCCACAGGGCACCGGCAATACGCAGGGTATCGTCGTTGCTGACCTCCGGGTACAGGGACAGGCTGTCGAGCATTTTGGTGCTGGCGAGCCACTCCAGCGCCCCCTGTCGGCTGCGTTCACGTTGCGGGTGCAACTGTGTGTTAAAGCGCTGCATTAAACCAGCCAGCAGCTCCAGTCCGTCAGCCAGTCCCGCTTCACCATCCCGGTGCAGTCGCGCCCAGGCGTAATACGTGGCGACACGAATATCTTTTGTGGTAGTGGTCAGCAGTTTTCCCGCCAGGGTACAAACCAGGTCGGTATCTGCCCCGGAAAGTTTGCTGACCTCCTCGCGCATCTGCTGAAAATCATCGTCGTAGCCGGGGTCATCGCCGGTGGGGCTGGCATCAGAGACAGGCTGCAGCCAGTTCTCCCACAGGGATAGACGTTGTTGTGTCTGTTCCGCAAGTGTTCCCGGCGCGGCCTGGCAGGCTGCAATTAAGGTATGAACGGATGCCATCAGTACGTTTCCTCTTCGGTGTCAGTGTCATCAGCCAGGGTGTCAGCGGCAGGTTCGCTGACAGTGAATATCTGCAACGGCAGGTTGAAGTTTCGTAGCTTCAGCAGGGCCAGCGGGCCCTCTCCCGCCTCGGTGCGCAGGGTGTAGTTCAGCGGCCTGCCATCCTGCGCCTGCCACGTGAGGCTGTAACTGCTGCCCGTGCCGGGGTAAGAGCTAACTGACGCCTTGTCCAGCAGCCGTATCCAGCCCCACGTCCCGGACATGTCTGCATACTGCCGGGTGCCGGCTTGGGTGCTTATCCAGCTTAATGCCGCCCCCGGCGCTTCGGTGTCCGCAGGCCAGGTAAAACGCTTCCAGGCGGGCATCTGGTTCATATAAGTCAGCTTCTGGCTGTCGACAACCAGCCGGGTCTCCATGATGCCATCCGCCGTACCCGGACGCAGTTCAAAGGACAGCCCCGCCTCCCCGCGGGTGAACACCACATCGGAAAGGTGACTCAGGGTATCGACCGCCTTCAGGAAGGCCGGATTAAAGGTCAGCCCCTGGGCGTTGATGCTGTCCGGCACCCAGTGGCTCCCCTCCCTATGCAGCACGCCGTTAAGACGGGTCTGCAGAAAACGGGTGATGCGCCCGGAATCGGCATTGAGATATCTGGCCAGCAACGGCAGGGAGACCTCGCTGCTGACGTCCTTAAACGGATACCGCCCGCCAAAGGCGCTGTTCCAGTCATCCACCACTGCGGTCTGCCACTGCGCATTCAGGCTTTCGGCGGCGGGCTGCAGCACCTGCTGCCACGCCTGCTCCATGGGCCGCACAAACACCGTCTGCCCGAAACCGCGCCACTCCTGCCCGAGCCCAGCGGCCACCAGGCTGCCGTAGTCACGGGTCTCGGTTAAATCCACCGCCTTGCCCTGAAACACCGTCTGCGCCAGCGCCTGGGTCATCGCCTGCGGGTCAGCGGCGTTGGTCACCTGCTGTAGCCGCAATCGCACTTGGGTGACGCGCGTCAGGAACGTCTGCAGGCTCAGGTCTGTATTTCCGCCGCCCTTTTGCTGGCTGTTCATCAGCGCCAGTACCGGGCCGAAGGTCGCCTCCAGCGGACCGCGCGGACCGACACTCTGGTCAATCGCCGGGTGTTTATCGCCACCGAGCAGGTTTTTCGCCGATTTCACCAGCGAATCGGATATCGCCTCGCCGGTTTCACCGGTACGTCCCTGGATATTCAGGGTGTTCATCAGCGCCACCAGCGGCGACTGGCGCATATCCGCCATCAGCGTGAGCTGGTCAATGGCGTCGGACAAGGTCCCCGCCCGTTGCCAGCGCAGACTGTTGAGAAAATCGAGCCAGGCGGTACTGAAATCGGCAAAGTAACGCACGGTGAGCCGCTGCTTCAGGGCTTCCGGCGAGGTCTGCTGCGTAGCGGGCTGTCTGCTGTCGCTCAGCACCCAGTCCATCTCCTCGCGACGTTCATTCACCACCTTATCAATGGCAGGCTGTACCACCTCCTCCCACGCCTGACGGGTGAACATCCCCGGCACGATTTCATCCGTGGTGAACAGGCGCGGGGCTTCGGTATCGCCGGTCATGTCCGTCAGGCGCATATCGGCATACTGGTTCGCCACCTGTGCGAGCATTTTCTGGTAGAGGGTGGATTCGCTGTTGCGTACGCCCATCTGGCGAACCAGCAGCGTGCGCGTCTGGCTGACCAGCATATCGTCAGCATGAAGACGCCACTGCGGGTGTGACGCCAGGCTCGCGGCATAAAAGGCGTACAGTGCCGGACCGCTGCCCTGCCAGACGCTGTTCGCCACACCCGCACGCTGCGGCCAGTCGCGCATCAGCGTGGTGGAAAACCAGGCCGCATCCATTTTCTCCGGCCGCGAGAGCATCAGGTACAGCCTGAGCCGGTCGTAAACCGGTTTTGCCATGCGCTCACGTAACGGGCTGTCCGGCGGCAGCAGTACAAACGCCTGTAGCTGTTTTGTAAGATGTTCCGCCGCCGCATCACGCAGCAGCGGCAGGGCACTTTCGCCGTAGCGCGGAAACAGCGTCGCCAGCAGGGCATCGTTCTGGCTTAAGCCGCCGCGCGCATACCAGGGCACGCCGTGTTGCGCACGGTACTGCAAGCGGGCAAGGGTTTTCTGCAGCTCAGACAGAGCGTGCAGACGCGCGATCGGCGGCTGTTTCTCTGCAACGGCCTGCCGGACCTGCTCCTGCGCCGTCGCCACCAGGTTACGGTTGGCGACAAAGGAGACGGCCATAGATACTCCCCAGAGCACCATCAGTGCCACCACGCTCACGCCCGCCATCTGCGTCCAGCTGACGCCGGGTTTACGCGGGCGAAGACCTGCCGGTAAGGCCTGTGCTGACGCCGGGATGGCATCCCAGCGGTTGTCTTTGCCCCAGTGGTGCTTCACGCTACGCACGCCGCCGACCGTGGCCGGACTGAACACCACACCGGCCAGCGGCAGCGGGCGGTACGGGTTGAGCAGCACGGATAAGGGGCCGGTCAGCGTTTCCGACTCGCGGGTTAGCTGGTCAGCCAGGGCGAGTAAAAAACCCTGCTGTGGTTTGTCGCAAATCTGCTGAATACCCTGCGCGGTGAGGGCCGGTATCAGGTCGCTTAGCTGGCGGGCCAGTGCTTCAGGTTTGCAGGCGGCTGACAGCTGGCACCCCACCGGCTGGGTAATCCGGTCCTGCTGCTCTCCGGCTCGCGGATGCAGCGACCAGACATACAGCGGCAGTTTCCAGCCCAGCGCGTCATAGCGCCCCTTCAGGGCGTGAGCCAGGGCGTCCATGGATTCAGTAGTCAGCGACGCTGCCGGTTCAGCATCAGAACCCGCGAGGCGGTCAAACGCGGAAGTCACCCACACCATGCCATCCGCCGGGCGGTGGCGCAGTTTACGCAGCGCAGTAAGCCAGGCGGCGTCCGCCGGTGCTGCCGGGTCACCGCCCCACAGCAGCAGCGTCCCCTGGTCTTCCTGCCAGAGCTCCTGTGTGAGTTTTGGGGTGAGCTGTTCGACATCTGAAGCGCTGCCGGTTATCAGCAGGATGCGGAGTTTGCGGCGCCAGGCGTGGCCGTAAGTGTTGCCAAGGGCTAACCGAAGCTCATCAACCAAGGAAGAGTGACCACCCTGCCCCCCCATATCCTCTGCTGAAGAAGAAGGATGAAATAACGAATTCGGTTGAGCCCTTTTTACCCGTCGAAATGGAGAAAGAAATTGATAAGATGGCAATGAGCGAAGCAGGGATTGCTGGGTGATTAATTGAATAGATTTAAACAAAACCAGGATAATCGACATGGTAATACACCATGTTCCAGCCTGCACTTTGTATCCTCTCAGTTCGAAATGCTCTTTCCCTAAATGAATAGCCACTGCGACAACAACACCCAGGAAACAAAAAAAGATTGCTCCCCCTCCCAGCCTCATTAACCGACTATAACTCACAGAACCTCCTTCTGAAGTGATGTATCTTTCACCTGCACAAATAATGTTTCTGCGTTACATCGGGAAACAATCAAACTGCCTGTATTTTCACCCTTGTTATTCAAAAGGGCCAACACCATTGTCATCCATATTCCCCCACCCCCTTGCCTACCTAAAACAAGTTCGGTGAAAAAATGCGATATTAACCTTGGACCAGTCTCACCACACACTTGAGCGATCTTATTAACGATATTTTTATCACTTATATTATTAAACCATAATCGCTCTATTTCCATTCCCCCTTCCTGATATTTAAGAAGCGTTGATAAGTCAGAATGGAGTGTGGTGCTGTCAGTATTCAATGCCCTGTATAAACGCCCCTTTTGCGGAAGTTGCTCTGTAACACCTGCCGGTGCCAATAACCAGGCACAAGCACCATCGCTTGTTAAAGTCTGGGTATCTTCAGGAGATAGAGGATTACAGACTACTACCAGTCGATATTTGTCACCAGGATGCTGAAGCCACTCATCGACTTGCATTACGAAATTATTACCAATAAATACTGGGTTTATTACTTCACCCTCGGGTAAATTAAGCTCACTCCAGGCAAGAGAAAAAGATCTCCATAAAGAAAGAGATAACACTTCAGGAACATACATATTAACCTCAAGCTTACCCGCGTGTGATAACCCCAATAACTTATAGCGTAAAGAACAAAGTAAATCATGAAAAATAGCAATATAATCACTAGTTTCAGAAAATATTATTGCCCTATTACCAATAGCATTATACTCTCCCCCCCGACTAAATTGCCCGATCTCAATTTCATCAGGAAAAACAAAAGAAAAATCCACAATTGAAATGTATTCAGATGCCCATTTGCAACATACCCCCTCTGCTTTTCGATTGTTAATTTCTATAACTTCATTATTCTTCATCAGCATCCCCACACGGAGAATTTTCCATCCTACTGCCATACCAAACAAAACAAAAGAGAACAACCCCAAAATTAATGAATACAAAAAAGAATTTTTATCCTGAGTTAAGTAGTAATAAACCGCCCCCATAAACACAATAATCAACAAACATAAAACAAACCCCATAAATAAACGATTCAATTCCAAAGGAGGAATTTTTTCTGGTTTCGTTAAAACAGGAAAATCCCATGCCATTTTTATCCAATCCCCGTACCCGGAATACTGGAAATAACATAACACCCACACAAACACTTACACTGATGAAATGCTACAAGCTTTCCATCCGAAATCCATTGACTGGAGCCTTCTATTATTCTATTTTTTCCATGAAACGGAAATGGACATATAACTTCATCTCCCACAAGTGCAGCATTTAATCCATCAATTATCATTGTTGAAGATACAGAAATAACCACTCCACCGCTACTTAGTTTATCATTTAACCTGACAATTCCTGTAAACATATTCATCTCCATATAAGTCTTGCGATTATTTTGGTGAGCAAATCCATATTACTAAAGGTTGGTTTAATCCTTTTCTATATATATGCTGTGGTATACGGTTTTTACTATTCGGTTGTAACTAATAGTAATAAAATTCACGGCCCCAGCCGGTATAAAGAAACGGCGTCTGGTCCTTAAACGGATTTTCCGGTTTTCCGGTTCGTTTCCACTGCCGTTTTCGTTTACGGTTCAGTCTGCTCAGGTTAATATCCGTGACATTGTTCAGCCCCATCACGGTAAAGATTTCTTCTGCCAGATCTTCCTGTGGAAAAGGGTGCCGTCGCCAGACGCTGTACAGAGCCGGGCCGATGATGATCCCCCCCCCAATCGCACAAGGAAGCAAAAGTTCTCCCAGCTCCGGCGATAATAGCTCCGCCAGACCATATCTGAGCATCCAACCTATAACAACAGCTGTTAAGCCAACCCCATGCATCCCCATCCAGAACCAGGTACCTCCCCAGCGGGCCTGCCGTTTACCCCGGTAGCAGCCCGGCGTCGTACTCACTGAGCGCTCCTGTGGTTTGACAAGGGCATACACCAGATATTCATCGCCGACTGGTGCTGCTATCAACTCCACTTCCTCCCCTGCCTGGCAGAAAGTGTAGCCCAGCCAGCCTGAAAATTTTTTACCATTGATTTGCCCTGTCACATGCCAGGCCAGTTTGCGTACCCTGTCACCGTCCATCAGCATCCCCTGCGCCGTGGCGGCCGAATCGCTGACCGCCATTACCACGGCGGCCCTTTCCACGCGCTC
>Ga0308157_10003763_pt1 | contig 21331 bp, 18 predicted proteins | sample PhyBR1_FD_201035 | JGI IMG/M metagenome (GOLD analysis project Ga0308157, IMG submission 201035) | Phyllosphere microbial communities from UC Gill Tract Community Farm, Albany, California, United States - DLSLB.R1 | ecosystem: Host-associated > Plants > Phyllosphere > Unclassified | place: USA...
TAAAGCAAACCTGCCAAAACGGCGATGCCTTCCTCCAGATCTTTTTCTGAAAGTGAACCGTATCCAAAGCGAATACCGTTTACTGTTTCGTTAAAACTGTAATTTTCGGGTGTTGTAATTTCAATTCCCCTTTCCTGCATTTTTTCGCGAAGTTTAGACCAATCTACTTTCTCATTAGGAACAATCCAAAATGCGAGTCCGCCATCAGGTATAGTGAACGACGCTTTACCCTTCATGTACTTTTCCAGTAATGCAGCTGTACCATCTCGTTTGGATTTATAATGTGCCGTTGCTTTTTTAATATGACGTTTTACGGTGCCATCTTTTATCAGCTGCAGTACCGCCTGTTCCATAATACTATCGCCCTGCACATCGATCATCTTGCGCAGTTCACCCACCTTAGCTATCAGCGAATCGCAGGTACATGCCAAATACCCGATGCGCAATGCCGGAGCCACCACCTTACTCATGGTACCTATGTACACATAATTCTGTAATTCGCAAAAACTTGACAATGGCAATACCGGTCGGTATCCGAAATGGAACTCATTATCGTAATCATCTTCAATAATTGTAAAACCATATTTATTGGACAGTCTTATCAACTGCAGGCGTCTTTGAAGACTCAGTGTAACCGTTGTTGGATACTGGCGGTGCGGGGTAACATAGAGTGCCTTTATTTTTCTGCCCGATTCCAGATAGGCCGCTACCTCATCAACAACCAGACCTTCGGCATCTACATTCACCGGCAACAGTTTGGCACCGGCTTTTTCAAAGGCTTTCCATGCAGGTTTATAGCCGGGGTTTTCGACCATTACCTGATCACCTGCCATAAAAAGGCACTGTGCCATGAGGTACATCGCCATCTGGCTGCCCCGGGTAATACAGATATGTTCTTCGCTCACCTGCATTCCACGTTGGTAGTTCAGCATCTGCACGATGGTTTTTCGGAATTCGGGATCACCCAGTTCGTTCCCATAGCCCATCAACTGCCACCTGCCCTTCTGCCCGAACAACTGTCGGTACGCCCTTGCCAGCTCATTAATAGGCGCAATCTTACTGTCGGGATGGCCGTCATCAAACCGCAATCGAACAGCAGCAGTAGTATTACCTTTTACAACATCCAGTTTTCCGTTTAAACTGCGCTCTGCAAACACAGGAAAAGTATCAGCTACAAAAGTCCCCTGCCGTTCTTTAGACACCAGCCAACCTTCAATAACCAGCACACCCAATGCTTCTACAACGGTATTGCGGTTCACTTTCAGCAGCTGTGCCAGGCTCCTACTACCGGGCAACGCTTCCCCGGGTTTCAGTCTGCCCGAACGGATGTCACTTATTACGGCATCGGCTATCTGCAGGTACAACGCCTTATCGGATCGAGGATCCAACACTATTTCCAATTTCCAAGCTCTCAACATCTGGACTAGGTATTTTTATTAAAACTGCATCATTACAACCATCCAAAGGTACGGTACTTTTGTATTGCAATTATGCATCAACCCTTAAAATATTTTTTTATGTTATCATCAGACAAACAAACAGCAGCAGCAGAACATCAGGTTTCAGAAGAAAGCAAATCTTTCAGTTCCAAAGACTTTCACCAAACATTTGCCAGACCTGTTTACGTAAAACCATCGCACCTTATCCATAAAAACGTGGAAAATGCCGGTGTACACAACCAGTTTTCAACAGAACGAAAACATCCCGTTTTCTTTGTAGACCTGCCCAGCAAAAACGTAAGCATGACAATTGGCGGTTTGTTACCAAAACAGCTAACCAACCGACACCGACATACGTATGAAACCGTATTGTATGTGATTGAAGGCAGCGGTTGGACCGAAGTTGAAGACGAGCGCGTTTACTGGGAGGCAGGCGATGCCGTTTACATACCATCATGGGCATGGCACAGACATCAGAATTTAAGTGACACCTTACCAGCAAAATACCTTGCCTGCGAGAACGCACCACAACTGCAAAATCTGGGCGTAGCACTGCGCGAAGAAGAAGGAAGAGATCTGTAAGCCACATCTATTTATTTACATTAATACTCAGAAATATGAAAAACGTACCTTTTAAAGGCATCATCGCCTATCCTATTACTCCATTCGATTCACAAGAAAAAGTAGACCTGCCCCTATTCAGGCAACAAGTGGAACGGTTGGTTTCATCGGGCGTACACGGCATAGCACCGCTTGGGAGCACGGGAGTACTTCCCTACCTTACAGACGACGAAAAAGAAGCCGTTACCGAAGCCGCATTAGAGCAAACGGCAGGCAGGGTTCCCACGCTTGTTGGCGTATCAAACCTGACCACCGACAAAACCATATATCATGCGCAATTTGCAGAAAAAGCAGGCGCAAGTGCGGTGATGATCATTCCGATGAGCTACTGGAAGCTGACCGATGACGAAATCGTCAGCCATTACGACAAAGTAGCGTCCGGAATTTCTATCCCTATTATGGCCTATAACAATCCGGCAACCGGAGGCGTAGATATGTCACCCGCCCTATTGAAACGACTTCTTGAAATACCCAACGTAACCATGATCAAGGAAAGCACCGGCGATGTACAGCGCATGCACTATTTGAGAAAAGAACTGGGTGAAGATGTTGCTTTCTACAACGGATCCAACCCTTTGGCACTTGCCGCATTTGCTGCTGGAGCCACCGGCTGGTGCACTGCTGCAGCCAACCTGATTCCTGAACTGAACATAGCACTTTACCACGCCATACAGCAGAACGACCTGAATACCGCCCGGGATCTTTTTTACCAGCAGACAGAACTTTTGCAGTTTATCGTAGCCAAAGGACTGCCAAGAGCCATAAAGGCCGGTTTAAACCTACTGGGAGAAAACGGCGGACACTTAAGGAGTCCTTTAAAACCGTTAACTGCCGAAGAGACCGCTGCATTAGAATCGATCCTTCAGAACCTAAAAAACAACAGCGTTTTAAAATAAAAAAGTATAGGCAAGAACCGATCAAAAACTTTCCGATGCTTTTTGGCTGCTCTCCATAAGCAAAGCTGGACTATTGGTTTATCTAAAATCTGTACCAGCCAGTAAAGCAACACAACCCTTAATTTTGATCATGCAACAATGCATAAACAATCTAAACCCACAATTATGACAAAAGCAATTTTTTATCACGCAGGCTGTCCGGTATGCGTAAGCGCAGAAACCGATCTTTTAAGCCTTATTCCTTCAAACGAAGTAGCAATAGTTCATCTGGGAAGCGAACCCCAAAAAGTAAAAGACGCAGAACAGGCAGGCGTACAATCGGTACCCGCACTGGTACTTGCAAACGGCAACGTACTGCATATCAATTTCGGTGCTTCGATAGAAGACCTTAAGTAACCCATTTTAAAGCCCGAAACAGATGTTTCGGGCTTTACACTTACCATTACAAACCAAAACATCATACCATGAATTACACCATTAAAAAAGCCCAACTGGAAGACCTAGACGAAGCAGCAGCATTATTCAACCTTTACCGCGTTTTTTACAGACAGCAACCCGATCTGGCTAAAGCAAAATCGTTTTTAAAAGAGCGTTTCCTTAACAACGAATCGGATATTTTTCTTGTCATAGCAGACGGGAAAGCTGTAGGATTTGTACAGCTGTACAAACTTTTTCATTATACCAAACTACAAAAACAGTGGCTGCTAAGCGACCTGTTTGTACACCCCGACTACAGAGGTAAAGGATTATCGGTAGCACTTATCGACCGTAGCAAAGAGTGGTGCGCCGAAACCGATGCCTGCGGACTGTTACTGGAAACCGAAAAAACAAACGACATAGGCAACCAGCTTTATCCCCGTTGCGGTTTTGAGCACGATAAGATGCACAACTACTACAACTGGTGGAGCTAAAGATCCAATGTTTATTTATAAACCAAAATATTATTCAAAGCGATATATAAATACACATAAAACCATTGCTTTTACGGACATATTGTAGAAAAATTTACCATAAATTTTTCATAATTTATTCTGCTAAAGTCAGTAATTAATCAAAAAAAAACGCTAAATTCAATCAAAACAGTTATTTAAGCATAATAATTTGAATTATCAGCAAAACGGCATTATGATTGTATTTAACATTATGCTTTGAAATAGAATTTACACCACTGTTTTGGTGAAAACGCCCGGTATTGGTTTATCGGGCGTTTTATTAACTAATTTAACCACAATAAAATGTTTAGCAGTAAAAATATTCTTTGTCTTGATTTGGAAGTAGGTAACAGCATTACAGCCGCAGAACAGTTTAACATAAGCATTGTATCGGCCAACCTTGCAGATTTTAACTTTAGGTTTGAAACAGACATCGTGCTGCATTACAGTTCCAACACCTGTGAGTTTGAACCTATGGATGCCGAAGACCTTTTAGCCGGATGGTTTTGCGACGGAATAAAAGAACTACTGGCACTTGCCAATTCAGATGCAAACTACAGCAAAGAGTATATTGACCGATACCTTAACAATCGTAAGAGTGAGGTGGGGCATTTAAAGATTTCGTCGACTTTCAAATCTTACTGCAAGCGATACCATAATCATTCTCCACTTGGTTTTTTGAGTTATGACAACGAAGAGTATGTACGGAAGGAAATGAACAGTCTGCTTTTATAAAGGTCGTTACAGATTATAAAATATATCAGGATTGAATAATATCTACATTATTAAATAAAAGTTGTTTAGTTGATTGAAAGGAGGTTGTTTTATAACGGCCTCTTTTTTTATTTTTATTTTCAGCTTCTTGTTATAACTGTACTATTTCTTTCAATTAAGAATCAACTTTCCAACCTTTTTAAATATAAATACGTCTTAATATAAAGTGTATTGATTTATTATCTTTGCACATTCAATTTATTAACATTAAAATTTCAATTATGAAAAAAATCAGTACTTATCTAATTGCCGCTTCTGTAGGTTTGCTATCATTAACAGCATGTTCAGGGGATGACAATGCACCAACTACCGAACCACAACCAACCAATCATTTATTAGGTCAGTGGAAATTAAATACCATGAGTGTTACGTCTTATGAAAACGGTGAAATTGTTGAGCAAAATATCGATAGACCGGTAGGCTCACAAATAACATGGGAATATGATTTTAAAGCAGACAACAAGGTTGACTATTATATGGCAATTCCTGTAGCCGGAGTCGAAGAAAAAGGTTCGGGAACCTATACAAGAACCGGGAACACTTTAACAATGACTATAGATGATGAAGCACAATCATTTGAGATTTCAAAAAGTGACGCTGACAACCTTCATTTGAAAATGACCGAAGAAGAGGTAGACGGTGATATTACTTATAAGGATGAAATTGAACAGAAATTCATAAGAAAATAATTAGGAAATAAAGTCACTCAATCGAGTGGCTTTTTCTTTTTAAATTAGCGAAGGAATTACATAAAAAACGTGGGTATACAGCTTCTAAAAAAATCTCAAGCAAATTTCTAAATAACATATTACTTACAGCTTGCGCAACAATTTCAACCCAATAATAACAAAAAGTTGTATATCTTTTTTGTATTAATTTTTACCGCTTACAAACTCAACTCCCAACAAATAAGATTCGTTTATGACCTTATCCGTTTCCAATGATGCTTCAAAATACGTTTGAGATTCATTATTTGGTTTCACCACATGGTGATAAGAATTTATGTTACCATACTCTCTGACAGTAAACCTAATATAACCGTTTATAGGTTTAGGTGACGAATTTTTAACATGAGCGCCGAAGTAGTTCACATATTTGCCCTCGTTGTTTGGTATATCCGGATAATCAGAAAATACTTCTGTCACCTTGATCCCATTAAGGAATATATCATCGGTGTCATCACATGCAAATAATCCGGCTACAATAAAAAAGGGTAGATATTTTCTCATTTTATTTAGGTATTAAATAAAATTAACATTTTTTATGAATAATAAAAAGAAAAGATTGGGTTTATGTTTTTATTGTTTTAACCTGCGAGGTTTCACAAACCTTGTAGGTTTATACTTTTAATTTGAGTTTTAATCATCATTCTGGTTTAACACTTAAACATTTCGTTTTTTAATTTCTTCTGTTCATTTTACATCCAAGAATTATTTTACGGCTTGGAAGCTGTGAATCTTCGATTTGCCTTGATGCAAAACGAACCACAAATTACTCACCGATACTATTTTTTTAGTGTTCGTGAATCTTCGAGCTAAAAAATATAACTCTACTAACAAATACAACTGCTCTTGATTTCAAGACTCTATAAAAAAGCCTACTCTTCTTATTTTTACACTAAACAAAATAATATTATTCATTCTTTGCCAATTTTTATAATAATGTATTCATGACTCGAGCGTAGCGACTGAACGAAGTTAATCTTCGATTTCGAGCAAGCTCTCAAACAACATTTTGTTCTTAACGTGTAAAAATATTCATCGCTTAACTGCTTTTTTATAATGTCGGTTTTTGATTGTAGTTAATATTCAATTTTTTTTGATTAAGAATCTAATAAAGCTCAAAAAAGCTTTGGTTTTATTTTTTAGATTGTTCATTTTTGTCTTGACACAAAAACGAACCAAAAAAGTCAAGACTCCATAAAAAAACCTACTCTTCAAATTTTTACACTAAACAAAATAAACTCGAGCAAGCTCTCAAACAACATTTTGTTCTTAACGTGTAAAAATATTCATCGCTTTACGTTTTTTTTATAATGTCGGTTTTAGATTCTGGTTACTATTCAATTTGATTTTGATTAAGAATTTAATGAACCCAAAGCTTAAATAGGGCTATTCCACAAAGCCCAAAAAGAGCTTTGGGTTGACGCAAATGCAGGTTCGTGTTTGTAATGATCTTACTTCAGCAAACTGAAAGATATTTGGCAATATTACTAATAGTTACTGCATAATTTCACTTTTTTACAATGAACATTACCTTATTTACTATTGCTTTGTTAATAGTACAATTATGTTTATTATATGTAAAGGGTTAATTTTATCATTCATTATAACTACAGCAATATACTACACTATAAATTCATCCTATTATGAAAAAGTCTTTTGAAAACAGTTATGCTACGTACTCGCTTGTAGACAATATTCTTTGTGTCTATTACAAGAAAGGTCAGCTTATTACACTACCCGCCGCAAAAAAAATCGTTAGTGACCGCCTGCGTCTTCAAGATCATATTTCGCTTCCTGTGCTTTGTAACATCAGCGATTTTCAATATGCCAATTACGCAGCGCGAAACTACCTTGCCCATACCGGATCGCTGCTTACACAGGCTGTCGCAATTGTGTGTGCGGACATAGAGCAGCAATCAATGAGTACCTATTTTATTGATGTCTGTATGCCTTCTGTTCCTACCAAAGTCTTTTTAGACGAACCATCTGCTTTCCAATTTCTGCATAACTATAAAAAGATCAGATTATGAATGACGCTTCCCATAACGAGCTGATGGTTACAAATATCTGTAGAAAAATGATGCAGATGGCTAATGGCGAGCTGAACAGTTTTGTAGAGATCAGTCAGCAAAACACCTATTTTTCCGCTATTGCCAAGGTTCTTAACATGCTTTCGGAAAACTGGCAACAACGCGTACTGCATATACCATTTGTAAAAGACGAAGGCAGTTCTGACTATCTTCAAATATTTTCCATCGTTACCGATAAAAACCTTCACATTACTGCACTTTCTGATTTTGGATTAAGCATACTGCAACTAGACGAACAATCTGTGCACGGAAAATCGCTCGGTGATTATATCGACCCCAAACAGCAGCAGGAGCTATTGAAAATGTTCCACAAATTTCAAGAGGATCCGAAGAATAACCTGAAAGTTCAGCTACAGTTTACCCACCTGTCGCTTCCACGGTTGTACGAAGCTCAGGTACAGTTCAGTGGACTTGAACAACTTTATACCTTTCATCTTATCGGTATATTATACAGAGGACCTAAAATTACTTATGACGACAGTAAAAAAAGCAGAATGATTCAGAGGTCGCTTGTTGATATAGAAGTACAGAAAATTTATGACTACATCACCTCAACAAAAAAAACTGAATGAAGCAACCTACGACTTCCTATGCGAAAAATATACAATTAACGAACAACAGCTAAAAACACGCTTTAAAGCACTGTATAACAAAACCGTTTACCAGTACCAGTTAGAAGTGCGGCTGCTGCGGGCTGCAGAGCTGGTGAAAAATACTTCGATAAGTTTTAAAGCCATTGCCTTTGAAGTGGGTTTTCAAGATTACTCTAACTTTTACCGCAATTTTGTGAAAACATACGGGATGAATCCGCAAGAATTCCGCGAAAAATACCAGCTTAAATAATTCCTTTTTGCAATTAGATAATTTTTTGAGTCATTTTATTTACCATTTAAACGTATGAACTTTACAATATACAAAAATGCAATGTCATGCGTAACATTCTATCAATCAGAAAAAAGGCAATTATCTACTTCTTCATTATACTGTTCGTATATGCAGCAGTAAGCAAACTTGCCGACTTTGAAAATTTTCAGGTACAGGTAGCACAGTCGCCTTTACTTAGTGCTTTTGCAACCGTTATTGCATACGCCACCGTTATCGGTGAACTGGTCATTGCCCTGATGCTCTGCTTTAATAAAAGCAGACTGTTGGGGCTTTATCTTTTTCTGGGGTTTATGACGGCGTTTACGGTTTATATTTTTCTGATTTTAAATTATAGTCCGTTTGTTCCGTGTTCGTGTGGTGGGGTGCTAGAGGATTTGGGGTGGTGGGAACATTTGTGGTTTAATGGGATTGTTTGCTTCTTATGTGTTCTCGTAATATTAACAGAGGAGTGTTCAGCTTTTATTCCTTTTTTCTTTTGTCGCGCAAAAGAAACAAAACGCCTCGACTCATAAAAAAAGCTACTTCTCCGCTTTTTATACTAAACAAATAATACTCGCTTCGCTCAAACAGGCATTTTGTTTTTAACGTATAAAAATCATCGCCGCTTAACGCTTTTTTTATAATGTCGGGTTTTCAGATTGCAATTTAATTTAAAATTCGGTTTTGTTTGGGGGCTACATGGAATTGGTGATTGAATTGGAATAAAACACATTTATGATAGAACATATAACTAAAAACTTATAACCAATAACTAAGAAATTATGAAGAAAAAAATATTCTATATCGTATTAACCATGGTAGTCAGCAGTCTAGTGGTGGTTGGTTTGTTCGTGAGTTCGGAGCATATCATGAAGAGGGAGAATCCGTTTGTACGGAGGTTTATGCCGCATCATATCGATAAAGCGGAGTATCTGGACCTGGAAGTAAATTCGTATTACATCGCCGGGCTTACCAATGATACAATCTATCTGGGGAACTATACGGCTCCGCTACTGATAACTGCTGTGCCTACCAAGCTGGGTAATAAAGTAGAACACCAAATTAAGCTTGATGAAACACAGCGGTCGTTCCAGAGTCTGACGGTCAGGGTGCAGGGACAGGATTTCTTTGTGAGTGACGGTACCATTCCGATTATTTATAAGGGAAATACTGCCGACTGGACTGCTACTAAATATATGGAAGAAAAAGTATATTTCTCGTTACTGCAACCTCTGGAAGATAACGCTTTCTTATTTCGGAGTCAGCTTGCTGCAAACGGCGAGCATGTATTGGGCAGACTTGGGATTAATGACAGTACCATCTTTGAACTGTACGACGATGCATTACAAAAACAGATTGACGGTGTTTTTGACACCGACGGTCAGCTGGTTACCGATGCTAAAACAAATCAAGGGGTTTATACGTACTACTACCGCAACAAGTATCTGGTTTATCAGTCACTTGCTAACAGATTTGTAACAGGTAAAACCATAGATACCACTTCCGTTGCAAAGATTGAAGTAACCACTTTAGACAACGGTGAGAAAAAGATGGTCGCACCACCGCAGAAAGTCAATTCGAAGACCTATGCCCATAACGGACTTCTGTATGTAAAATCGGAACTAATGGGTACAAACGAACCACGAAGCATGTGGAAACAGGCAAGTATTATTGACGTGTACGACTATAACAAGAACGAGTATTTATACAGCTTTTACGCGTACGACCACCAGGGTGACAAGATCAAAGAGTTTGCAGTTAATGATACCTATTTCTTTGGGCTGGTTGGGAATTCATTGGTTCGATACGTAATTAACAAAATATAATACAAGTTGTTGATAGAGGTTGCAGAATGCCGGATTAAAACATGGGGCAATATTTTCCGGCACTGCTACCTTTTCAAAAGCAATAAAACTCTATTGGCCAATAGACAGGGGTTAACGGTTGAAAACCTGTAGAAAAGAGTAGACCGAAAAACTATTAATTTTTATATTATGAAATCAACTTTCAAAAAGGCCATGATGCCACTTGCAGTAGTGGTGTTGGGCGCAGCGGCGGCATTTGCAACAAATGCAGCGAAACAGAGTGAAAAAGCACCAATGGATGCATATCATTACGATATCAGCAAACCGCTTGGTGAACGATGTGTGAAGGTACGCGTGGACTGTCAGAATACAGGCAGTGTTATTTGTACCTACAGTGGCAAACAGGTATGGGCATCACCTACTGAAGATAACAATGCTCTTACATGTAGCTCTGTACTGTATAGATTTTAATTAAAAAAGGCTGCCTCACGGCAGCCTTACTTTTTAATATTTTCATTGTAGAAATTGACAACATGCTAATTCGTAGTTACACTATTTTTTATGTGATTCATTTCAAAATTAATGTTATAACCATTTCATATTGCAGAACTATTTATTTACATGAGGCAAGTATAAACAAAACCATTAGGGCAATAATGATTTTCTTGTTTTCATGTTCCTAAAATATTAGAGTTACTGATAAATGTACTGTGCCATAAAACCTAGGTCCATATATGTTAGGCTTTCACCTGTCGGTATTGTGATCTGCCACCCGTTTGGCAGCGGCACCTGCGTAAAGTATGAACAATTAGTCCCAGCCATCCCAGCAAAGTCCGAAACAGTTGTTCCAAACCTCATTCCTTTAAAAATCACGTCAGTCGTTGTACTACATACCGGTGATGATGTTAAGCCACAAACATATCCGTGAGTCAACTGATTTGCAGGAACAACAACTCCAGAATACAGATGAGACAGAACATTACCACTGCTTAACTTTAAAGGTAAAACATCACCGTCATAACAGCCCAATCCTACAGTTGGGCTTGAGTAATAAACAAATAAGTTGTGTACTTCATACGCTCCAAAATTATAGTAAAAAGTTGGGACGGCCATTGCGAAATTGCTTGCAAAAAAAGCAAGCCCTATTGTGTATAAAATCTTTTTCATGTGTTATTTTTTTAAGGTAAATGCAGTTAGGATAATCTGTTTGTAATCGTTGTTGAATTTTGTTTCAAAATCCTCTTCGGTATATCCGTTTTCCAGCAGAAGCTTTTTACATTCAGGCAATAGCTTCATAGCCATATCCATTTGAACCTCTTCTTTAGATAAAGTTGAAGTAGCTGACTGGTAATCTTTGGTAGTAAAACTTTTTAATACATTATCAATACGTACCTGTGCTCTGCTTTGCTTGTTAGCAAGCTGTTGTTCCTGCGGCTGATTCACAGAATTTTCAACGTGGGCATCACTTGAGCATCCTATAAAGGCAAAAGACGCGCAAAAAATAGCCGAAATTGCTTTTTTCATTTTTAATAATTTTAAGATTAGATTGTGAAATTAATTCTTAAAAAACAAACAAAGTAATTTTATATTAACTTATTAATCAGTATTTTATTTTATAAATACCGTGCCAAAAATTAATAAAAATTAAAATATTTCATTATAAAGTGAATTATTATTTACTTAGTTTTATGCATTAACTTAAAATTATAACAGTATGAAAAAAACTCCCATTCTTTTTGTTTTCTCAGTAATTGCACTGAGCTGTAGTGACGAACTTACGGATTACCCGCCTACTACCAACTACTCTCAAGAATCCACTTCCGATTCTAATTATGTGCCTCTGACAAATGATCCTACAGCATGGTATCAATCTCCTTACGACTACTCTTCCAGTTCAACTTTTGCACCGATCAGGGTTGATGTAATTAACGGTACTGCAGATGTTCAGTTTCAACTTAGGCTTCATTTATCCAACGGTTACTGGGACGGTTCAAACAACGGAACCGTTACCCATCCAAGCATTGGTTCTATCAACATAAGTAACCCTGCTTACACTTCTCTTTTTACCGGTGCAGAATATGGTTTTATAAAATATTCCAGTACTATTGGTGTTAATCCAGATCCTTTAACCTTAAATAATACAGTGACTTTCTATGATCCTTCAAATCCTGGCCTGCCTATTAACGGTGCCAATTCCTTTACTCTTACGGGAACCGCCATATCACCCCAAGCAATTAATTTTATAAGAAGATTCGGGAAAATATTCAGAGTAGAATATATTTTAAGGGATTCATCAAGTAATTCCGTAATAGCAACCGGTATGATGAATAACGGAGATGGAAAGATTGACCAGTATCCTGCACAGTGGACTAACATAATTAATATGTTTGGAAACACAGCCAAAGCTAACCTGCTTACAAGTGAAATTGTCTACAACAATCCTACAAACGACAATGACACCCAAAGTTTCACAAACCCCTTTACGGGCAACAGCTATAAAATTAAGTTCAGAACATTCTTAGACAGAGTTGAGATTATGATCTACTAAAGCAACTAGAGACCACTCAGATGAGTGGTCTTTTACTTTTATACTACGTTTATTTTTTAAGATACTTATCAAACCACTGTTTGATCCTCTTGTCTGCATCGAGCTGGTTTTCCTTCTTCATCAAAACATGTCCTTCACCCGGGTAAAGCAGTAGTTCTGTTTCTTTTTTTAACCGCTTCATTGCCAAAAACATCATTACCGACTGCTGCCAGTTTATCTGATAATCTGCCTTTCCACTGATTAACAGTAAGGGCGTTTGAACTTTTTCTATGTGCTCTATAGGGGAATTATCTGCATAACCACCAGGCACCTCGTAATATCCCCTGCCCATTCTCCACTGCTGGGTTTCCATGCGCCACATATCTGCCTTCACCGTTTCCCAGTTCACTGTAAAGTAAAAACTTCTTAGGTCGGCTACTCCGGCACTTGAAACTGCTGCTTTGAAACGGTTGGTCTGCGTAATGATGAAGTTTGTTTCGTAGCCTCCGAAAGAGTGTCCGAAAATTCCCAATGACTCTTCCTCTACAGGAAACCTCTTTATTACCTCATCAAGTACATCACGTACATTTTCTGCAGCAGAAATCCCCGTATTTCCCATTTCGTAGTAAATGTCCGGTTCAATTACAATGTATCCGTCTTCTATGTATTTGCGAACATTTATTTCTCCACCGATAATTTCGTACGGTGACGTATACTGGTGGCGCTTTTTATACTTTTTTTCGTAGATATTGACTATCGCAGGGTATTTCTGACCTGATTTAAGATTTTTTGAGAACCTGACTACCGCCCCCCTCTTTTTTCCGTGATTGTTAGTAAAGCTTATGTACAAAGATCTAACGTCATTGGCTGCGGTATCGATCTTATTACTACTGTAAAGAAGCGTAGCAGTTTTCTTCTTCAAATCGTACCTGTACAGCTGTGGCGGGGTATCTGAACGTTCTCTTACATAGGTAAAGCAGTTTTCAGAAAACTGCGCCTGACTCAAATGTGCTTCTTCTGATATCAAATCCCGTACGATTCCTTTCTTATCGATGAGCGCAAAACCTTCTGCTGCATAATCATCTTTAACCCATTTTACAAGCAGGGTGCTACCTTGAGGAACCTCATTTTCGTAATTTAATGTAAAGTTCTTTTTTTGGGACTTAAAACTGCTGTCGTCCACACTGTATCTGACACCTTCTTTTTTACCGTCGGTGATTTTACGCAACTTTCCGCTTACTGTATCAAGAAACCATATATCACGGTACCCGTTAAAAACCAATGTACTGCCCATTATACCGAACGACCTGTACCCTTCGTCTTTTTTCACAGATGCAAATTCATTATCTGCATTATAAAACGTGTCATCCAAACCTTGGGTAAGGTTCACATGACGATTTGCAGCCGGATCATAATAAAACCAGTGGTGTCCTTTAAAATAGAAAAAGTACGGAAGACGGGCAGTCTGATACATGGTATAGTTTGCACCGTTTATCATACCAGCAAACTGTCGCAACTGTGTATCTGTATCAACGGTATACAGTTTCACATCTGAAAACTGTTTTGAAAGGAACTCAGGATCGTCCATTTCCAGTTCGTACACCCTGTTGTCGTAATAATTAATCACAAACTCGCTGTTTCTGTTTGTACCGCCCATGTCAATGATACGCTTTTGGGAAGTATCAAGAATAATAAATCGTTTGTCTGTCCGCCATTTTTTATCAGTTTCATTTACCAAATGGTTGTCTGCACCCTTCCAAACTTCCACCACCGCACCTGTATGCGCAGCTGCTACTACAGGAACAGTACCCAAAACGATGTGGCCGTTTTTAAGCAGTCTGGTTTTTCTAAAAAGTGTATCTGTTTTATAATTTCCATACGCGGTATTAGCAGCATATTGAAAAACTTTTTCCGCAGACATATCGTTAATCCTGAACATATGGATACTGTCTGCCTTACCAGCTATTGCGTAAGCATGGGGCACCGATTCATGTGTAAGTATTTTTTTTACGCTGTAACCGGGAGGTATCCCCTGCAGCAGCTTTTTCGCCCGGAATATTTCCGTGTCCCAGCGTGTGATTCCGTTGAGGGTGTCTAACAGGTACAGCTGTCCACCCTCTGTATGGAACCAACCTTTTATATTATCAAAAGTTTTTGTCTGCTCGGTACCTCCATGAATAATGGTTAACCTTTCGCCTCCATTATGTTCCACAATAACATTGGATGATTCTCCGATACGTTCCATCCTGGTTACCCCCTTTAGAGAATCGACTGCAGAACGATTAAAATTCACCGTGTACAATATACTGTCGGTATAGTTGTGCGCCATCAGGAACCTTTCTGTGAGTACGGTTTCTGCATTGATCCCGGGCAGTATATAGTCTTTACCCCTTTTTAAATCTTTCACCATCAAGGAGCTTTTACCGTTCACAAAAGTGTAAAAAGACACCACCTCACCGGACTTTACCACCTTATCATTCAGCAGCATTTCATGCGCAGCAGATACCTCTTGTGCAAACATTGGGGAAAAGGCTGCAATGCATACAACCGTACAATATAAAAATATTTTCCTCATCTCGTATCTATTTAGTACCCTGCATTCTGAGGCAGCAGGTTAGGATTCAACAACAGTTCGTTTTCCGGTAGTGGGAGTATTTGCAACGCTGCCCTCCAGTTCGGTTTTGTTTCCAACAGATCGCCCAGCCTACCCAAACGTTTCAGATCATAGAATCGATGACCGAACTCACAGAAGAACTCGGCTCTACGTTCCTTTAAAACCGCGTTAACCAGCTGCTGTGTTTCAAAAAACTCCACCTTCTCCAATCCCCTGCTGCTTCGTATGGTATTCAGCCTGCCGTTGGCCGTATCCCAGTCGGCAAGGTAGGCTGCAGCCTCTGCGGCAATAAGGTACTGTTCTTCAATTCTAAGCACAACCGAATATTCTTTAGAAGAATTACTGCTGCTACCTCCCCTTACGGTATATTTAAATGCATGCGCATTCATAAAGTCGGCTCCCAAAAATTTAATCCAATGTTCTTTACGCAGATCATCCGTTTCAAAACTATTTAAAAGGCTTTGGGAAAGTCTTGATTCGGGAGCCGGAAGTGCTTCAAAAATATACGTATTCGCCTCTATGGCATTGAGGCCGCCTATTTCGGGTTTAAACTGCCACAAGGCACTTGTACTTTCTTTTAAGAAAAGGTTTTCCAACTGTTCCGGTTCGTACCCTGCGGTATTAATTACCGTTTCGGCATACTGCAGTGCAAGCGGCCAGTTTTCGGTATAAAGATACATACGCGCAAGAAAAGCCTGTACGGCACCTTTGTTTATACGTACCCTTTCGGCCGAAGCGTACTGTTGGGGCACCAGTTCTTCCGCCTGTTTTAAATCGGCAACCGCCAACTGCATTATCTCTGTCACACCAATTTTTCCTACTTTTCTGTTTAGTTCGTAATCGGTCACCGTTACGTATGGAACATCACCGAAGGTCTGTGCCAGATAAAAGTGAAGTATTGCCCTTACTGCAAGAGCTTCCCCCTTAATCTGTTTTTTCATGGCGTCTGACATCAGTTCAGACCGTTCTACCCCTTCCAATACCGCGTTCACGTAGTAAATTTGTTTATAGGAACTGTTCCATAAGTTTGCAACCGCTTCATTGGAAGGCATTACCGAATGCTCGAAAAAATTGCGGTAATAAATGGCTGTAGGGTTGGTTACGTCAAGATCGTCTGCATAACATGCCAGCAGAAAACCGATTCCGTCTGTCTTTCCATTTAAAAAGCCGTTCATGCGCAGATTGCTGTAGGTATTTACCCAAGCGGCTTCTGCAAGCTTATCATCATTGAAAACGGCCACGCTGCCCATCTGGTCTTTAGGCATGTCCACTTCCAAAAAATCTTCGCAGCCTACCATTACCGCTACCGCTGCAAACATTACTATATAATTACAAAAAGTTTTCATGTTGATCTGTTTTAGGGGTTTAAAAATTAAGGCTGAATCCTGCCGCTACGGTTCTGAAAGCCGGCATAAGCGCACCAACCGTTTCGGGATCGCTGCCCCAAAAGCGGGTAAAAGTTACCAGGTTGAATCCCTGCAGGTAAACCGAAGCACCCACCTTACCCGATATGAAAGGAGGTAATGCGTACATAAGCTGTGCAGACTTCAACCTGATGTAGGAAGCATCTTGAATAACGGCGTTACTTGCTCTGTACTCTATTGATTTTTGATATGTCTGATAGTCCCAACCTGTAGAAGGTTTCTGGTAAGACGCATTTGGATTATCGGCAGAAAAATAGTCAGCCGCGCGTGCAGGTACATTTCTTGCCATACCCAGCAGGTCACCGTAAAAGTCCGGTGTATATGCCGTTTGCTTTACAAACTGGAACAGCACATCCAGCGACCAATTTTTGTACTGTATGCGGTTGGATATCCCTCCAAACATGCGCGTTCCCACATCTACAGCCATTGTTCTGTCTTTTTGGGTGATCTCCCCGTCATTGTCTACATCTTCAAAACGGTACAGCCCTGTTTCCGGATCAATTCCCAAATAGCGGTATACCTTTCGAATGGTTGTGGGCTTACCTATTTCGTATATTCCGGCATAGGTTGACTGGTCCAAGTTTGGGAATGCTACCAGCCTGTTGCGGGGAATACTTAGATTTACATGGGTGCTCCATTGGAAATCACCCTTGTTTATATTGGCTGTTTTCAGACCAAATTCCCATCCCGAATTTTCCACTGTTGCGCCCAGGTTTGCCTGTACGCTTGAAAATCCCGTTGTACCCGGCAACGGTATACCTACCAGCTGGTTAGACGAGCGGTTGCGGTACCATGCCACAGACGGTGCCAGCCTGCCGTTAAACAGCTCCAATTCCAAAGCTGCTTCGAGCTTTTTGGTCGTCTCCCAACTGAAATCGGGATTGTACAGGCGCAAAGGTTCCAGTCCCATGTTACCATCGTATTTATACGGGCTAATTCCAAAGGTGTTTAAATACTGGTAATCACCAATGAGGTCGCTGCCCGCAATACCATAACTTGCACGGAGCTTACCAAAGTTTAACCACGAACTGTTTTCCAGTGCCTTTTCACGGCTAAAGAGCCACGCAGCACCCACGGCTCCGAAATTCGCAAAACGGTTGTTGGTTCCGAAACGGCTGGAACCATCGCGACGTGCGGTGACATTTACTATATATCTCTCCAGGTGGTTGTAGTTCATTCTGGCAAAAACCGCCATATAGCGGTAAGTTGTTTCGGTATCCCTTGTTATCTGCTGGTTCGCCGCATTTGCCAGATTCAGTATAAAATCATTTGATGTAAAATTCGATGCCGTTATGCTCTTGCCCTGCTGTCTGCGCTCTTCAAGGGTAGCACCCGCCAGAAGAGCCCATGATCCTTTGGTGCCGGAACTGCTCCAACTAACCTTAGGTTCAAACACCCATGTATCCCTTAAAAATTCTGACAGCACCGTTGAAGAATTCCTACTGGTGACACCATACGCCGGATTGTAAATGGTACTTGGCAGCGTGGTACGTTCTTCCATATCTGTATGAGAGGTTCCCGTATTTATGCTTACTGCGAGTTTATCTGTAAGGCTGTAAGAAAGTGTAAGCTGCGTAAGCAGGTCGTTGTTCTGCATAAAATACTGCGCATTCAATTTTGCCATGGGGTTATCAAACGTATTACCTGCCCAATTTAAATTCCCTTCCTCATCATAAAGTGCGGGAGCATTGGGAGCTGTAAATACATTACTTACAATATCTGCAGCCATTACGTGGTTTTTCTGGCTGCTTTTCTGTACGTTAGCCTGTAATGAAAACCTGTCGTCTTTTGACTTATGGTTCACATTCAATAAAAAATTTGTTCGTTTATAGCCAAAATCTCCCGGAACTACCATTTGGTCGCTGCGGTTGCTTCCGCTTAGCAGATACGACGTGCGCCCTGTACCGCCACTAAGTGAGAACTGGGTATTTTGCGACACCGCCTTACCACCCGTAAAGGCTTTCTGCCAATCGGTATAGCGGTTGGGATCCCATGTACCGTTAACATCGTAATCGTATTCGGTAGGTTCAATTCCATCGTTTGCAAAGGCATCACGCCTCATTTTTAAATACTGCTGCGTATCCATAAGATCCATCTGCCCTGTAACGGAACTCACCGAGGTTGTTGACTGCAGGGAAAAAGATGTCTGGTCGGCAGCACCCTTCTTGGTCGTTATCAAAACCACCCCGTTACTTCCCCGTGAACCGTAAATAGCGGTAGCGTCGGCATCTTTTAATACTTCAATGCTTTCAATATCGTTTGGGTTGATGCTGTTGAGCGGGCTTATATTACCGGCAAACACAGCTGCGGACAGATTTATGTCTGATGCAGACTGTGAGGCATAAGGAACACCGTCAACGATATACAGGGGCGCATTACCCTCGGTACGTAAACTGTTGCGCCCCCTGATCTGTATATCGAAGCCGCCGCCGGGGGTACCGCTGCTCTGCGTAATGTTCACCCCTGCCATACGTCCCTGCATTGCGGCCAGCGGGTTGGCAACTGGTTGTTGTGAGATTTCTTTTGCGGTGATTTTTGAAATGCTTCCCGTTCGCTCTTTGTCTTTCACGCTGTAATAACCGGCGTTTATGACGACCTCATCGAGCATATCATCGTCTGCGGTAAGGGTAACGTTGAGTATACTGCCGGAGGCTTTTACGGTCTGGGTTTTGTAGCCGATGTATTCAAATACAATGACTGCATTTGGTGAGATACTTAGGGTGTAGAAGCCCTGTTCATTGGTCTGGGTACCATTATCGGTGTTTTGCTGCCACACGGTTACACCTTCTATTGGTGTACCGTCGGCAGTTTTTACCACGCCGCTTAGAACTGTTGTTTCCTGCGCGTGCAATTTGTTGCTGTTAAAGAATAGTAGTAATAGCAACACCCTCATAAGGGGTACAGCAAGTGCTGCAAAAGTAATTTTTTTCATACTTTTGTGATGTTAGTTAATAATTAATTGACTTTTATCCCTTCTGCGAAGCGCCAACTTTTGTTAGAGGGGATTTTTTTTTACCTGCGAGGTTTTGAGAACCTTGTAGGTTTATTTTTTAATTTGCATTTTTGATCATCATTCTATTATTTACGTTTGTTGGACTATTTGGGATATTAATCTCATTTAGTCGTAATATGAACATTTCGGTTTTCTTGTACTTTTCCTGCACGAAAAGTACCAAAAGTGCTTTATTGCGGCGATCTTTTAATCGGTCGAAATTCACTTTTGAAGCTACCAGATCGAAACGTCGCTTTGCTCCCCGATCTGCTTTCGCTCCATGCAGTGTTTCGACGCTCGACTAAAACCTCATACCGCTTGGTTTATATTCCTATTGTCTTTCCAATCAAAATCCTGATGTTCAATTATTCCAGATTTGAAAAGCGACATTATTTTTTCAACGAGTGTCAACTCTTTGAAGAAAAGGTATAGATCAAATACGACCGTAGGGAGCGATTATTTGATTTCCTTTTAGAAAAGTTTGTTGACCGTTGAAAAAATAGAGTCTTGATCTTTTGTAACTTTTGTATCAAGACAAAAGTTAAAGAAAAGTCTTACTAATCCTGATTATTCTACTAAACATTATTTTAATCAAAGAACAAATTTTACTTTAACAAGAGCGGCGGCACATAACTTCGTCCGTTTTTTTAACTACTTCAATCTAACAATCTAACTATAAATTAATATTCATCTATTATGGTTTGGAAGTCGTTATGTGCTTGGCTCCGACCTTAAGCCACCACTTTTTGTGTATTATGATTGGGTTTTGGCGCTAAGGTTTTATCTTTTTTATTTTTTGTTGTAATCTTGAACGGTATGAAATGGAGTAAACTATCTCTTCCGGTTTTCAATCAATAAACCACTATGTCTATCAACTTTGTCATGTTGCACTTCCGCTAAAGCGAGACAAACCATGCAACATCGCATTCAGTTTTTAATTTCTATTGTTCATTTTTGTCTTGACACAAAAACGAACCAAAAAGGTCAAGACTCCATAAAAAAGCCTACTCTTCTTGTCTTTCCACTAAACAAAATAATACTCGCTACGCTCAAACAGGCATTTTGTTCTTAACGTCTAAAAACATTCATCGCTTCACGGCTTTTTTATAATGTCGGGTTTTAGATCCTTCTAATTAATCTATTCTCTTTTTCAATCAAAAATCCAATGATACTATTTACTGCGATCTAAAACTGAGCATTCACAACGGAGCGAGCGTCGATTCGTTGAAAATAGCGCAAAATCAAATGTTGTTTAAGCTTTGAAAAAGCTTTTTTGCAAACGGTGTTTTCGCCGTTTGTTTTTAATTCCGTATCTTTAACTGCTTTCACTCGCTAAAACGGTGTTTTTTCCTTTTTTGAATTTTCGTTATTTTTGAACTAAATTTAAAATTTTAGAATGATTTTCTGTTTTCTATATTTTTTTCCGAAAATGTGTTTCATGCTTTATCCATACACTATCCATACAGTATCTACTTAGTATCCTCGCTGATGGCATTTAGATTATTTTTCGGTGACCCGTCCTAAAATAACTATACATATTTTTAATTAAATCCTGTTATAGTTATACACCAATTGATCTTAATCCTAAACTTACTATACAAGGGAGTTTTGATAATTAAAACTTCTAT
>Ga0308157_10003764_pt1 | contig 21327 bp, 9 predicted proteins | sample PhyBR1_FD_201035 | JGI IMG/M metagenome (GOLD analysis project Ga0308157, IMG submission 201035) | Phyllosphere microbial communities from UC Gill Tract Community Farm, Albany, California, United States - DLSLB.R1 | ecosystem: Host-associated > Plants > Phyllosphere > Unclassified | place: USA...
CAACCAAACGCCCAAGCGAACGCCCTACAACAGAAACTTCCAAACTATGCGTTAAACGCGTGTGCACGAAATCGGTTTTAGAAAGCGGAATAACTTGTGTCTTATCTTGCAAACTTCTAAAAGCGGCAGAAAATATAATTCGGTCATAATCGACTTCAAATCCTAAACGGGTATCATCTTGTTCTACACGTAATCTTTTGCTTGTATCTCCCTGACGTTTTAATGATAAAAGTTGTTCCCAGTTCATTTTAATTTTTGATTGTAGATTAACGATTTTAGATTTTTGATCTAAATTGATGATTTTAGATTTCAAAAATACGTTTTATTTTAGGATTTCCTTCTGCTTTAAAATTCTAAAGCGGTACTGTGTTTGATTTCTCCCATTACAAAAATACTGTTCGTGTTTCCAATGTTTTCAATCGTTGACAGCTCATTCATTACAAAACACTGATAACTAGCCATATCCTGAACCAAAAATTTTAAGCATAAAGTCGTAATCGCTATTTACAGCGCTAATTGAAATGGTTACCGCTGCTTAAGAAATGAGAGCGCAGTTGAACCCCCTGTGAGTTAGTACTTTTTATTTAGATTATATTTTTGTTTCAATGCCAGTAGGTGAAGTCGAAAATCTTGTAGTTATTATTCGTTTCGACTTCACTTTTACTGGCATTGTTTTTTAGAAGCAGAAGATTGCCGTTTCCAAAACACCTTTAGTCCCGCTATCCGCTATATCTTTTATGGCGAACCCCGCCATAAAAGGATACCGCTTCTATCGGGGCTAGATAAGATCTTTTTATTTTTTCAATTACTTACATTTCAACATCACACAGCTTCAAAGATTGTTTTATTTTTTTACAGCAGCAACCCTTAAAAGTTTAATTTTAAACAGAATAAGACAGATTTTACATTTCTTAAACATAAAAAAACCGCTCACTGCTGAGCGGTTTTTCCTTTTTATTCTTTATCAATTCGCTTGCCTTCACGAGCGGGACGCTCGCGCCAGCAGAGGATGCTTTATATAATACTCTTAAAAAAACAAACTATTGCGGCAATTACAAATCCAAGAATTATTACCCAGCTATTAAAGTTTTGAAGCTCGGTTTGTGATTTAGAATATAAATCTGGATTCTCGTTCCCATCCCTGTTTTTTAGAGACCATCTATTAAATATAAAATAAATAACTGCTCCCAGAAGAAATAAAAGCCCATACAAAAACGATTCATAATTCATAACTTCCTAATTTGATTGATTATTTACAGTTTTTTTCGAAACAGTTCCTACTTCGCTTTTAACAATTTCTCGAGTCGCTTTCACAACTTCTTTAACCGTCGCCGAAGCTTCTGTACCAGCACCAGGTAAAGCCTTATTCGCTAAAGCTTCTGCTGTTTTACTAACAATAAAGGTCGTCGCATCTTTTGTTGCTTCTTCATCATTAGTAATAAATTTAACTCCTATTTCTAAAACTGAACCTGTAGTACTTACAACTCCTCCCACTTTTGCAACTGCTAGTCCTGGAGCAGCTCCAACGCCTGCAAAAGGAGCACCTGCAGCAGCTCCAACTAATCCAACCTGAACTGTTTTATCTCCTGTTTTTTGAAGAACCTTTGCAGTTTTTAAAAGCCCTACTTTATTATTTTTAACAACTTGTTGAATGTCTTTTCCTGTTCTTTTGACATCTTTAACGGTAGCATCCCATCTTTTTCCATTATCAAGTTCTCTGCCTATTTTTTTCAAATCATTAGGAATTTTAGTATTCCATTGATAATCTACATAAGCTTTGATTTTGCCCCATACTGTAGGTGGGTCTTCTGGTCCCATTCCTGTTGGATCAATAAAACCTAAAGGATTATTAAGCGCATAATTATAAGACGAATAACCTGCAAATTTCTCAGCCAGCGGATCAACCGATATAAAAATCCCCAATTTAGGGTCTTGATATCTAGCCCCGAAGTAGTAAAGCCCAGTTTCTCTATCTAATTCTTTCGAAGTAAACAAATAAGGCGTATTCCACTTAGCATTCTTCTCCTCTAAGAAAACTTCCCCGAAAGGTACATATTCGATATGCTGAACAACCTCACCATCTAAGTTGCTAATGTACGAAGAACTTCCCAAATGATCAGGATGGTAATAGAATTGCTGCAACTCGGCGTTGTCATTTTTACCAGCCATTAGTTTTCCAGTTGTACTGGAAGAGCTTGACGAGCTGCTTCCATCAGTAGATGTTGGATTACAGCAGAATCCTAAACCATTTACATAATCATTATTATCGTTTCCATAATACGGCACTTCAGATGTATCATAATTCGCTTTTACAACTTCTAAGGCTTTTTTGTATTTAGCCTCGTAGTTTACTTTAACACCCGAGAATGATTCCCCTGCTTTCTCAACACGTCTAGGATCAGCGCCATAAGAATCAAAATCTATTGTTTTATAAGAACGTCATTTAAAAAAACATCTCAAAGATGGTTTTATTCTCGAACAATAATAGCTCTCAAAAGTTTAATTTTAAACACAATAAGACAGATTTTACATTTCATTTTATCACAAAAAAACCGCTCACTGCTGAGCGGTTTTCCTTTTTATTCTTTATCGATTATTACTTTTTTTTATTCCGTATTTTTCAGGATTTTTTTTCACAAAATCAGGCAAACCGCTATTAAACTCTGTAAGTTCCTTTATCAAATTTAATAATTCTATATTATCTTTCATTCTAACTCCATTTTTATAAGTACTGAAATTTTCCCCTAAACATAGTGTATCTGTTTTGTTTTTGTAATGTACAAATACTCTAATTCTGGTATCAATACTTCCTGAGTCTTTTGAAATCTCATAGTTATTATATAAGCTTATAAATTTATCAAAATCAGCTTTATTATTTATCATTTTGAAATTCACATCTTCTCCTAAAAATTTTTTTGACATCATTCCACACGAGTAGCCGTAAGGAGTTCTTATTCCTGGTCTTAAATAATAAAATTCTAAATAATCTGAAGAAACTTTTTTCACACCATTATTACAAGAAAAAATAACTGGTAATAACAATATATAAATTATTTTATTCATAGCTCATTAAGGTTTATATTTTTCTGTGTCTTCTGCACCAAAACCATCTGAAAAAGTTCCCGTTGCATTCATAGTTCTTAAAAATTTATATGTTTTTGTTCTGTCAATCTTGTTAGAGGTTGGAGATTTTGTCATAACAGGTAGTCCCTTGTGATTATTTCTAGTTACTTGTGGATATTTCACTTCGCCATTTCCTCGTGCTGTTCTTTGTTCTGTGCCTTCAATAACCCTTCCCTCTTCCTTTGTATCATATTTTGCATCAACAGCATCAACAAGAATATTATATTTAATTTTCCCTTTTAATGCATATTCTAAAATATGACCCGCTTCGTGATCTAAAATTGTAGCTGGAGATAATATATTCCCACTAGTTGTTTCTAACCCCATGCTTGGATTCCACTCAAGAACATTATAGTTTCCCGAATTTGGCATAGATGAAGATTGCTGAGTAGTCGACTGAAATTTAGTCTCTTGGACATCAATTAACAAATTATGATTCTCAGCAATACTTTGCAGAGCCTGCCCACCGCCATTTCCAACATTATAATTGTAAGCATTAACAAAATCTCTTACAAATTGATTATCTGGTAATACTGTAGCCCCTCCATTAAAAACAAATTCTTGTTGCTTTCCTTGTTTATCGACATAATTAATAAGCCAATCTTTACCATCAGGATCAATAAACTTTACAGGGTTGTTAGCTGTATAAACATACGAAGAATATTCAGGATGTTTCTCGGCTAACGGATCAACAGATATAAAAATTCCAAGTTTAGGATCTTGGTATCTAGCTCCATAGTAGTAAAGCCCAGTCTCGCGATCTAACTCTTTACTCGTGAAAAGATAAGGCGTATTCCATTTCGCATTCTTTTCTTCTAAGAAAACTTCCCCGAAAGGCACGTATTCTATATGCTGAACAACCTCTCCATCTAAGTTGCTAATATACGAAGAACTTCCCAAATGATCCGGGTGATAATAGAATTGTTGTAACTCAGCATTATCATTTTTCGCTGTCATTTTTCCTGTAGCAGAACCACTAGAACCAGTTTCTCCAGAAGGATTACAACAGAAACCAAGCCCATTTACATAATCGTTATTATCCAAACCATAATATGGAACTTCAAAGGTGTCATAATTCGCTTTTACAACCTCTAAGGCCTTTTTGTATTTAGCCTCGTAGTTTACTTTGACACCTGAGAATGATTCTCCTGCTTTTTCAACACGTCTGGGATCTGCTCCGTAAGAATCAAAATCTCCAAGCTTACTTACAATTCTCTGTGACCCAATATAAATGTGTTTCGTATAACGCCCGCCATTTTGTGCCACCAAATAAGGATTCACATACAATGTAAAATCACTCGTAGAAGTTTTACCTCCGGAGAAAACAGAGTTTACAAAAATCCCCTGTCCTCCGCCTGAAAGCTTCGTTACACGTTCTCCGCCCGCATCATACGTGTAATTGCTTACATAACCATTAATATCAATCGCTTCCAGACGGTTTTCTTCGTCCCAAAGCATTTTCTTTTCCTGTGCTTTTTCTACTGTCTGGCCGTTTAGTTTTATTTCCTCCGTATTCACATAAATCATATTCCCGTTTTTGTCGTAGCTGTATTTATAGTTTTTCTGCTTATCGACTTTTGGGTCTGTGTTTGACATAATTTCGTTTTTAAAAAAGAAACATCTCAAAGATGATTTTATTCTCGAACAATAATAGCTCTCAAAAGTTTAATTTTAAACAGAATAAGACAGATTTTAATTTCATTTCATCACATAAAAAAAACCGCTCATTTCTGAGCGGTTTTTCCTTTTTATTCTTTGTCGATTCACTTTGCCGGCACGTAAAGAATTTCCGCGCTATCAATACACATATCCGAGCGATCGGGACGCTCGCGCCAGCAGGGGGCCACGCCATCACAACATTTTTAAAATTCTTGTAATTTATTTTCTTTTATGTAATCAAAGAACTCGACCTCTCCAATAGATAAACTATAAATTTGCTTTAATTTACTATAATTTAACCATTTTATAGTTTCTTCTTTTGTATCAATCTCAATTGTATCTCCTACCGAAGTTTCATTAACACTAGTGTCATACAATTCTGCTTTATTATTCTTTATTATGCAATAATAATTTAATTGTTTATCTCTTGGATCATATCTTTTTGTATTTGTTTCTAATATATTTATACGAATAATTCCTCTTCCATGAAATGGTCTTATCTTATTATCAACAGAATAAACCACTCCTTTCATCTTTATATTTAATCCTGAGAATTCTGTCCATCCTTTTTCAATCTTATTATTTGTGTTTGTCCTAGTTACGCATCCTGTAAAAAGCAAACAAAAAGTTATGAGTTTCAAAATATTTTGCATCACTTTAATTTCATTAATTATCTTTAGTTTGATATTGATATAAAGCCTGTATCAAAGAAGTTTGAGGGTTTAAATTGATCGCTTTATCCATAATAGATCTATCTGATGTTTTCTTAACATTATTTAAAAGTATTGAATCAGATTTTCCATAAGAAAATGCACCAGCATTAAAACTCTCTCCAACCCCAATATTGGCCCCAAAAGTAATCCTTTACAATCCCAGCATCAAAGGGCAAAAATACCGCATCCAGCACCTAGAACATCTTTAAGATCTTAAGAGAACCCCATACTTTAAGCTTGACCCTCAAAAGTTAAAGGATTATAATTTGGGTTTTTAGCTGTATTTATTGCCTTTCTGCTTATCTACTTTATAATTTGCGTTTGACATAATTTCGTTTTTATAAAAGAAACATCTCAAAGATGATTTTATTCTCGAAAAATAATAGCTCTCAAAAGTTTAATTTTAAACAGAATAAGACATATTTTAATTTTATTTCATCACATAAAAAAACCGCTCATTGCTGAGCGGTTCTTCTTTTTTATTCTTTGTCGATTCCCTTTGTGGGCACGGAAAGAATTTCCGCGCTATCGTTACGCATATCCGAGCGATCGGGGTTTACCTAAGATCTTCAGAAAACAAAATCTTTTTTGCAAATTTTAATTTCTTTTTTTTAAGTTTCTCATAATAATAATTGTCACTGTCACCTGCTCCAATAATATAAATTTGATTCTTTTTATTAACCTGAAATAGATAGTTACTAGTTGATTCAATCATTATGGAAGAGTCATCTATTTCTGTCTTCTCAACACTTCCATCTTCATTTTTAATTATTAAAAAATCTTTTTCTTTTATACTTCGAGAATCTTTTATTGTTACAAAATATTTAGAAATTTTTTTCTCCATGCTTTTTGGGTATTCAACTAGCATTTTAAATCCTTTATAAACTTTAAGAGAATCAACAATAGGATACTGTCTAAAATCGTACATTGATATATTTAATGCAAACTCATTTTTAATCTTATCAATTTTATCAAAGGATACATATAGAAATACATTATCCTTCGCAAACCCTTTTTTAACAGGCTCACTTTCAACATATTCATCTAGAATAGTAAAGAATATTTTTTCTAAACTCTGCGAATGAACTAAAAAAGGTAAAATTAGAAATATTATAAATGTTAATCTTTTCATATCACAATTATTTTCTATTACCAATTATTTTTGCACTCTGTCTATCATATTGAACATAAGTCTTTTCATAAGGACCATAGACAAATGAATTATTAGGTTTTCTTGATCCAGAAGTTGCAGAAGTTCTATCTCCCATCGCTCGCTCTCCTCCTTGAGCTTCAAAATATGCGGCCCCATTTCTAAAACGTCTGGCAAAACCTGAAGGAGTTAACGGATCATTAGCTCCACCAGGATGTGAATGATTGTTTTCAATCCAATTAGAATCTCTAATAAAATGATTATCCCCCAAATTAATATTCTCTGCATTTCCTAATGGATATACACTAGGCAAACTTAGTGGTGATAACTGACCCGTTTGAAATAAGTTCATTGAATATCCATCTTTGAAATCGAACATATCTAATCCAAATTCTGCATTGGACGTTTCATTAGCCGTAGTTGCTGCCGCAAACTCAAATACATCTCTTGCTACTTTATTATCTGCAATAAGCATAAATTGAATTTCAGTTTCACCTCGTTCAGCAATCTTAATGTTTCCTATTTGAGACTTACCATCTTTATGATTAATCTGCATACATACAGTTTCATTTTCATTGGTTAGTATATCAAAATCATCATTGGTTTTTGTTCTTTGAATTGACCCATCATTCTTGATTTTAATAATGTCATCTGGTTCCATTCCTTGAGGATCAGTAAACCTAACAGGATTATTAAATGCATAGTTGTATGAAGACCAACCTGCAAATTTTTCCGCCATCGGATCAACAGATATAAAGATTCCTAATTTAGGATCTTGATAACGGGCACCAAAATAATATAATCCTGTCTCTCTATCTAGCTCCTTACTTGTAAACAAATATGGTGTATTCCACTTAGCATTTTTCTCTTCCAAGAAAACTTCCCCAAAAGGCACATATTCGATATGCTGTACCACCTCACCGTCTAAATTACTAATATACGAAGAACTTCCCAAATGATCAGGATGGTAATAAAACTGCTGTAACTCAGCATTATCATTTTTGGCCGTCATTTTTCCAGTAGTCGAGCCACTAGAAGCAGTTTCGCCAGAAGGATTACAACAGAAACCAAGCCCATTCACATAATCATTATTGTCCAAACTATAATAAGGAACTTCAAAAGTATCGTAATTAGATTTAACAACTTCTAATGACTTCTTATACTTAGCATCATAATTCACTTTTACCCCAGAGAATGATTCCCCAGCTTTCTCGACACGTCTAGGATCTGCTCCGTAAGAATCAAAATCGCCAAGTTTACTCACGATTCGCTGTGAACCAATATAAATGTGTTTGGTATAACGGCCTCCATTCTGCGCCACTAAATAAGGATTCACATAAAGCGTAAAATCACTTGTAGAAGTTTTTCCTCCAGAGAAAACAGAGTTTACAAAAATTCCCTGTCCCCCGCCGGAAAGCTTCGTTACACGTTCGCCTCCTGCGTCGTAAGTGTAATTGCTCACATAACCATTAATGTCAATTGCGCCTAAACGGTTTTCTTCGTCCCAAAGCATTTTCTTTTCCTGTGCTTTTTCAACTGTCTGGCCGTTTAGTTTTATTTCCTCTGTATTCACATAAATCATGTTCCCGTTCTTGTCATAAACATATTTGTTGTTTTTCTGCTTATCGACTTTTGGGTCTGTGTTTTTTGTTCTGTATTCCGTTTCTGTTACATTATCTAATTGGTGTTTGTTGGCAGCATTGTAATTGTAATTCATGGTATAACCTGCTTTCAATGCTCCTGTCTCAGTTACTTTATTCTGCATCACATTTTGTGTTTTACTTACAATATTGTGCAGATCATCATACTTCATCTCCAGATTATAGTTTGCCGTTTTCTGGTCGGCTCCTGTGTAGACTCCGTTTGCACTGGTTAATTGGTACAAATTATCGTAAGCATAATTATGCGACATCATACCGCCCATTTTGGCTGTTAGGCCTGCTGCGCTGTTCGTTACATTCAGTACATTGCTTACTTTATCGTACTGGTATTTGTTGTTCATAAACATTCTCGGCGTGTTGGTGCCCTGATAGCCAGTTCCCGAAGCCACAGTCATATTATCAAGCCTTCTTCTTAAAGGCTCGTAATTGTATTTGGTTTCTGTTCCGTTGCAGTATTTTAAATAGCTTCTCTGCTCGAATTTATCGTAACCAATTTTATTTACATAGTTGTAGCTGTAGGCTTTTTTTCCTGCAACTGCCTGCAGTAATCCGCCTGAATTATACGTATAGCTGATCTTTTCCTGATCCGGATAAATCATTTCCTGCAGACGGTTCCATGAGTCGTATTTCCAGCTTGTCACATAAGTAGCCACAGCCGAATTCGGCACAATCACCGTTCTGCGGATGCTTTCAATTTCTCCCATCACTCCATACGAGAATTCCTGTGCTCCCGTGGCGTCTTCCATCAAAATCAGTCTTCCTTTACGGTTCTGGCTTTCGTTTTTAGAACCAAACACGTAACGAACGTCATTCTGCGGGTTTTCTGGATAATGAATGTTCGTCAGTCTGTTATACTCATATTCATACGTAATCTTTTTGCTTTTCGCTTCCAGATTGGCCGTCTGCCTTTCCAGCAAATTGCCTAAAGAATCAAATTTAAAAGTGCTTTTTCCTGCATCAGGCTGCACCACTTCTATTCTTCTGTCTGCAAAATCGTATTTGCTTGCCGTCTGCTGTCCCTGCGCATCGGTTACGGTAATATTTCTGCCTATTCCGTCATAATCAAATTGCGTCATTACGCTGTTGGCATCTAGGGTTTTCATGGTCAGACCAGAACCGTTGGCATAGCTCGAATTGGTGTTATTCAGCGCATCGGTTACTTCTGTTTTTAGCAAACTGCCTTCAATGCTGTACGCCATTTTGGTCGCTGCGCCGTCTGGCAGCGTTGTTGTCACTGGACGGTCCAGAATATCATAAGTCGTTTTGGTCGGCTCAACCGAATCAAAACTGTCCATAAATTTATTCCAGTCGCCAAGCGGTGCAGTCTGCGGATAATACGCTTCTTTCACACGTCCGAAAGCATCAAACTTCGCACGTCCCGAAACCACCATCACATCGCTCTGCTGGTCAGGGGTTTTATTATCGGTAATCGCCCCGTCTTTTTTCACCTGAATGGCTCTTCCCAGTCCGTCTGCAAAAGTTACCGTTTCAATAGGATCGTTCGGATGCTGCGCATCAAAATGTTTCGTTTTGGCGTATGCCGTTCGGGTAATGTTTCCGTTAGAAACCGTTACCGCAGGGAAATATTCCATCGCGATAGTATACGGTTGTCCCGCAGCCGCTTCTTTTGGCCCCTGAACTTTGGTTAAACGACCGAATTCGTCGATTTCTTTTTTAATGACGTATCCGTTTACATCTTCTGTTTCCAATGCTATTCCGTAACGGCTGTCATAATTTCGCGCATAACTGCGGTACTCAAAATTATCTGAGATTTCCTCTACATACATCTTGAATTGATCGTCGTAGCGGTATTTGTAAAACGGACGTTCTTTTTTATAATTCTCCGGTAATGTTTTTTGCGTTATGTTTCCGTAATTATCATATTTAATATCGGTAAAAGCCCAATCTGTGCCATTCAGGTTTTGGCGTACCTGTATCATATGATTGGCATAATTCATATCATAAACCACTCTGATGTCGCGCACGGTTACACCATTTGCAGTTACTTTGGTACTTATGGGAAGACTAAAAATATGCTTGCCTAAATTCGCCACATAATTAATTTCGGTCACATAATTTCCACTACTGTTGTCTTTGAAGGTGTATTTTTTTAATTCACCAAAAGTGCCAGAACCTACATAATATTCATTGGTACTTTCACTTAATTTCAAAGGCGTTGTTCCGCCTTCATAAGCAAATGAAGTAGTCTTTTTAGCCGGGGTAAAACTTACGCCCCTGTCTGAACAAATTTTGGCTGTCGGCGTAAAATAATATACATCTCCGTTTGCTTTTACCGCATAAGTGTAATAATCCTGAGTACTCTCCGTATATTTTGCTCCGGCATTCGAAGCGCTGTTTACTCCTTCGTTACTTTCTAAAACCGAACTTAACAATTGTCCGGCATTATAATAATCAGACACATCATAATTTTGGGTTAGTGTTCGGTACACTTTATCGCCATTTTCAGTATCGATATTCTGCGTTTTCACTTCGCCAAAACCAAGGAAACTTCTTTCATGGCGTTCGTATTTTCCTTTTGCATAAGCAAATTGTGTTTTCATATCGGCACCATCACTGGCGATTCCGTCTTTTACCACTACACTCTGCATAACCCATTTTCCTCCCGGATGATCGTACGTTGGCGTACTGCGGGTGTAGTCGACTATAAATTCGCCGCCCAATGGTGTGTGTACTGCTTTTAGCTTGTTCGTACGTGCAATTGTGGAGCGTTTTACGCTCATTTGATCGTCTTTTTCAGAAGTCAGGTAATCCGGGAAACCGTCTCCATCAATATCCTGAAGCATTTTTTCCTGACGATTACTTGAAAGTCCTATATTGTTTCCAGGATTAATCGCTATTTTAAGACCTAAAATTTTTATTGGAATTGGAATTGTATAAGATATGTTTAATGATTCTGCCGTTGAAGATTGTTGTCCTAAGACGCCCAACCCGTTCCATGGCATAGGTTCACTGAAACGATCTCCTAAATTCAATCGAACCAAATCATTTTTAAATACCTGATCTACCAATCCGTCTCCATTTACATCCTCCAGACTGAAATCATTCCATGTAATATTTTTTACAATACCATAACCTCCCGAGAAAGATGAAGAACCAAAATCAAATCCTAATCCAAAATTTGGAGATATAGATTCTCCTTTGGTAATATCCGTAAAACCATAATCTACAGGATCAGTAAAACCATATCCTAAATTTAGCTGTACTTTTTTATTGCTCAATATTTTGTCCGGCAAACCATCACCATTTACATCCGTCCAGCTTTGTACCGTTTCTTCTTTATTATAATCCAACCCGCCGCTCGGTATAGCTTTCCTTTTTGCAGCGTCTAAAGCTGCTTGTGCATTATTGGCTTCTTTTGTTGCGCTTTCTTCTTTTTCGCAACTTGCCGCTGCACGATTCGCTTCTGCTTTATTATAGGCTATTTGCGCCGTATTTACAGCCGCGGCATGTTTTGCCGCTGAACTTGCCGACAAGCCATACGAATTAGAAGTACTGCTATGCAAACCTGCGATACCAACACTTTCGCCATCAGTACCCCCTCTGCTATTGGTAAACTGAATTGTGTTTTTATAAAGAATATCAGGATAACCATCCCCATTCATATCCTGAAAATCACTAACAACTTCAGAACTTCCATTTGCTGTACTGGCTGTAAAAGGGCTCACTCCTGTTTGGATTGACGTACTGTTAGATTTTGTTTTTTTAGTAATGCCGCGTGCGCCCGAAGCTTCTGTACAATAGGCATTGTTGGTGTTTATGTCTCCTCCTGTTATAAAACCTTCAAGTGGGTTGGTAAGCACTACATTGTCTTCTCCCAAACGAGAACTTGATACTACAGTACCGTTTACATAAGTTAAATTATCTGCTCCCGACCAGTATTTTTTAGTTAATACATCTGGAGTCATCATGTTAAAAATTATCTTTCTAGGATCCATTTCTGACTTATCAGAATTTGGCAAAACCAATTTACTCTCCTCAATAGGCTTATTGTAGCGCCCGTCCATAGCATTGTAAATAAACTGTCCCCAATGGCGCTGCATAGATCCAAATTTTTCTGTATCGGCTAAAACCGGGGCAAATATTGCTGCAACAACCGGAGTTCCGTTTGCCGTGACTGTTGGTGTTGTATCTGCAGATGCTGGAATTGCGCCTAATGCTAAACGATCAGCAACTGTATATTCTATCCATATTTTATCTCCTGCTGTAACCGTTACAATTAAAGGCGATGCCACAGTAAAAGCACCATTAAGCATGGTATAATTGTTCTTGCCCAATAAAACTCCAGTACTTGTTTTAGCAGACAGCGTTACATTGTAAGCTATTCCGCTGGTATTAACGGCTCTCAGGTTAGGAACCAAAGTAAGTGCTCCAGTAGCTGTTGCAGTGTACAATTGCCCTTCTATTAAATGACTGGCAAATAGTCCATAATCCTTAAAAGGAATTATTTCGTAATCTGATGCTCCGGTAATAACCGCCGAATTGATTCCTGTACAATTTACATCTGAAGGTGCTGGTGTAACAGCTGTAAAGTTTCCTACCGGATAATGGGTTAGTTTAGCATCCCAATTTATTTTGTCCCAGGCTACGTTTGTTTCACTGTTTATGGCAATTTTTAATTCCTGATAATCTGTACTAATGGCTGGCAAAATAGTATTTGCTGTTAATATTCCATTTGCAGTATCGGTGGCGGCATAATTTTTACACCAAAGTGTCGTAAATGTACCCGAACTATTTTTCCCTAAAAGACTAACCTGAACAGCATCACTGGTTACTGGTTTTGTAAAAATACCCGTTACCTGAACGGCACCTGCTTCATTTGTTTTTTGAATTATCAAGTTTGATGCGCTGTTTTCTACCACAAAACCTTCGCTGGCTTTGTAACTGTAACGCGGCTGTCCATCGGGATTCGCCGGCACATTGGTTCGTGCCGCATCTGTATAGGTAATAACAGGATTCCAGTCGACCTGATCAAAAGCTCCGTTTGCCAAATCTGTACGCCCGGACTGCACCCTGAAATAAATTTTTTCTCCTTTTGCAACTGTCTGCAAAGCAGCTGAAAGATTTGCCGAAGGTACTGCTTTTGTTAAGGCTTGCTGTGGCACAATTTGTACTGCTCCCTTTTGTATTCCTACAAATACCCCGTCTGCCAAAGCATAATCATCTTCATCATAATTTCCTGTCGGTGTAATAAGCGTAGCAGTACCCTCTATTTTTATAGTTCCTGCAAATGGCGCTTCCCATACACGAACCACATCCAGTAAAGGCGAATTGGCAATTAATTCTGCCTGTTCTGCCGGATCTACTGCCGCTACACTTGTATCAATTTTTCCGCCTCCTAACATTGGACTTGGAGTATCCGAACTTGAGGTCGTAAAAGTTGGGATAGCATTCCCGTTCAGATTTACAATATGATTAAAATAAACCACACCATCTCGAACCAAATCGACTAATCCATCATTGTTTACATCCTGAAAGTACACTGTATTATTTATTGTACTGGTCTGAACACTGGTTCCAGCCGTCATAACTGCCTTTCCAAAACCCAATTTGACACTTCCTCCAGCACTGAAAGCTGTTGATTTGGTATATGAAATTTTAGAAATTCCATGAACTTCAAAGGCCTCTCCAAAAGTGTTGTTGCCTAAGTTAGAACGGTAATAAATATGTCCGGACTGTTTAAAAACTTTGTCTGGAAGACCATCCCCATTTATATCGACCAAACTCAAAATTCCCGTTGATTGTGAAGGCGAGAATGAGAAACTGAACCCTCCTGTATTACTAGTAGTAATCTGCTGATCATCTGGCCCTATTCCGAAATACATAGAAAACCCTTCAGAAGTAGAAACTCCCCCGCCTAAAGCCGAAATTTTATCATTAAAAGAGACATCATTTTCTGTAAAATCTGTTTTGGTAATAACCCCGTTTCCGGTTACATTATCCTTTCCGGTATTCCAGTCTTCTGTATTGCTGCTAAAAGGCACATAACCTTCTGCCGATTTTACATCATCATAATAGTCAAAAACATGCTCGTTGAATTTTGCTCCGGCGGCATCATTTTGTACTATTTTTTCTAAAAGGGTTTTCTTAAACGCTCCGTCATCTTTTTTATAGACAAAATCATAACTTCGCAGTGTATTGCCCAAATGGGTTACGGTTATCTTTGTTAGCAATTTTTGTTTTGAAGTTAAAAAACCATAACGCCCGCTATTTGTTTTTACTGTTTTATCCAGTCCGTTTGCAAATGAAATACGGGTGTGTGCATTCTCGTTTTTATTCCCATATTCTATGGCACTTAAGTATACTGCTTTGGCCTTTACATTGCCTTGCACGGTTTCCTCTACAGCCGAAAAAGTGTAGGTAATATAGTCACCGTGCAGCTCTGTTACACTCGTAAGGTACCACTCTGCAATATTGCCATTGTCACCTTTAAGCAACTGCTGGTATTTATACAAAGTCCCGCTTTTATCTGTTACTTCCCAGGTATAATTTTTAGGATCTGATCCTTTTCTGATAATTTTGCTAAAACCGCCTTCGTTTCTTGGATAAAACTGAACATCGCCTGTTTTGCGCGCTATTTTATCACCACGATGCGCTACTGTTGCATTCTGGTTATCCATCTGCACCAGCATGGCACCATTTAAACTATAAGTTTCTGTCTCGTCTTTACTGCTGTAACGCGGAACTCCCCAGCGAGTGTCTACACTAATACTCGGAACTTGTATGTCCCAGCCTTCACCAAGCCAGCCACTGCCGCCATCACTATTGTAGTTCACACTAATATTGGGCTGCATTCCATTACGTGCGGGCGGCACTTCGATACCGTAGCTTAAATGGGCAGATCCCTGTTGGTTTGCCGTTGGCGGCTGTATTGCCTGCACAGCTGCTGTAGGATCTGCCGCTTTGATGTCATTCATCATTGTAGCTGCAAATCCCTGGGTATCTGGAGACTCCGGTGTTTTAATTACACCGTTGATCATATCTGTAAAATGTGTTGTTTTAGAAATGATAATTTGATTAGCCGTATCCAGACTATCACGCTCCAATGCTTCCCAATGTCCTGTATTTTTATCAAAAAAGAAGGTACGGATATCTTCTTCTGTATAACCAGGAGGGAGTAATTTTTTGTTGTATCCTAATTTTACTACTGCTCCTTCTGCAAAATGTTCTCCATGAGGAAGGAAACGGTATCCTCTTCCGTTAGTTAAATTCGTCATTGTTGGATCTAATGCTGGAAGATCTATTGCTCGCAAAGGCGTTATGCTTAATGTTTTATTTTCTAATAAAGCTTTATTATCTACTTCGATACTTGCAGCTCCTACAGAAAGCATTATTTTTTGTCCTTTTACAAATGTTTTGGCTTGTCCTGCAAGAACTCCTGTTATTGTTTCCTGATGCATGACAGAAACTGGTTTCATTGTAATATCCTGCTGAATCATTTTTCCACCGCTAGTAATGGTTACGGTAGTTTTGGAGTTGTTTCCAACTGGCAGAAGATATTCAAAAAATCCATTTTGATGAGGAATTACTTTTCCACCAATGCTTATTTGACTATCAGCAGTTAACCCATCTACAAAACCACTTACATAACCTTCTCCCTTATAACTTAAGGCCGTAAGGTTGTCCAATCTAATTGATTTTGTTTTTGCTTTTTCTATTATCAAAGCGAGGTTACGAACCTGATACCCGTATGCTGCTTTTTCAGGAAGCGAAAACAATATGGTATTCTCACCTTTCTCTAAATTTCTGGTGCTGATATATTGTTCCTGCTGTGTCCACTGATCATTTTTTTGTACCCAGGTTCCTCCTCTTGAAAACTCATCGTTTACACTTATGGCAACTCCATGATAGTCGGAAACGCCCTGTAATTCGTAAACTAGTTTAACGCGGTCTCCATCATGAAGTTTTTCTTTTAAATTAAAATGGAATAGGTTATCTGCAGGATTATCTAAAAGTTTATCTGCATACACTCCGATAACGCCTCCGTTTTCTTCTGCAGGAATAATTTCCTGAGTTATTTTACCAGAAGCATCGTCAGCTGTTTTTACTAAACCGCTTACTGTCTGATAATTTGAGGTTTTAACAACTTGAGTGTGTTCTTCGGTACTACTCCATTTTTTTTGTGAAGATCGGTTATAAAACGCTTCTCCGACAGAATTAAAATTATAAGCGAGAGCGCTTTGCCCCAATATTATAAATGCCAATACACTTGCCGTAATTCTCTGTATTGTTACCTTTAAATTTTCTTTATTTTCCATTTTCACTGGTTTTCTAATTGGCGTGTAGCTGTTTTTTTGACTTGAAATATCTATTTTTCAATGCCTTTTCTTAATTGATGATGATTGATTTGGAGAACTCCCCTTCTGTTGTCAATACTTTTATGATGTAAATTCCCGGCGAAGGGATGCTGGTCGTAAAAGTGCTGGATTTTTGTAATTCAGGATTTCGAAACTGTTGAATTAGAGTACCCGATGTATTAAATATCAAGACCATAGTTTCTGAAGGATTATTTAATTTTACATAGATATTGAAGCTGGCACCTGCCTTAGATGGTACTGGAGCCACTACCAAATTATCTGTTACAGGAGTTATTGGCGGTACTGCAATTTCATTACACTCTGGAGCTGTAAGTGTTATTTTCTGCACTATTTTATTTTCAACAGCATCACCCTTTGTAATATTCAAATATATCGACGTACTCCATGTCAGTTTAGCAGGACTCACTACAAAACCATCATGAACTAAATTATAAATCGCATTGGATGTCCCATCAAGAACAATCAATCCAAAGTAAGACAATGTCTTATCTAATAATGCCAGACTCTGAGAACCGACCATAACACCATCAACTTGACATTGCAGAATGCCATTGAGAATTTCGAGTTTGATTCTGCTTCCTTTATTTAAGGTGGCCAAAGATGCTGCAGATGCAGTACCTTTATTCCAGAAATACAATTGATTTTGTTTTATCTGTACTCCATAATTAAGTGCTTCCGGCGTAATGTTAGTTTTCTGATTGATGAAACCAATATATTTATTCGAAGTAAAATCGGTAACAGTCCACTCCAGACTTCCGTTTCCTCCAGCGGGCAATGCGTTGCTGGTAACAGATGAAGCCTGACTGGCAATACCAGTTCTCACAAAATTTTCCCCTATCATTTCTAAGGTTAAATCATATGTGTCTGCTGCGATATCCGTCAATGTTGTTTTGGAGTCATAAAAAACACCTGTACGCAATACTGTACTATTTCCAGTTTTAGCCAGCGAATATTTGTATGCTGGCAGCCCTTCTTTTACGTCAATATTTATTTTTCCGTTTTCTAGTAACGTACCATTCTCACAAGTCGGATTAATGCCATCTAATAATGCAAGGAGCTTAACTGCATTGTCTTTATAACCAAATGAAAAGACATCCTTACCATTACCATCTGAATCCCAGAGAATATTATTAAAAATGATTTTTTTTCTATTATTATCTATATCATCCGCGGGATAGTATTCTACGTCATCTACTTCAAAATTACCTGTCCCAGAACGATCTATAATCAAATAACTTTTGTCAGTGTAATTTGCAAATCCTACTGCTCTTGACGTCTCAAATGAAAGTTCTACTTGTGAACCTGTATTTACAAATCCACCGTGTTTTACCTTAAGGGAGGTATCAGCTGTCTTTTTTTCTAAAGAGACTATACCGTAAAAAGCCTTATCGGTATCTGCTGGCAGGATATTAAAAACTTTTGTGGTAATAGCTTTATTTCCATTGAGATAATAAACATTAATATAGATCTCATTTCCTTTTTTTTCAATAGTTATTTTCTGATTATCATCTATTAAGTATCCCAAATTGACTGGCTGTTTAGTATTTTCAATTGCATAAACAGCTTTGTTTGCCTCTATTTTTATACCGTAATCTAGTGAGCTGGCAACTCCATTCTGTGCTCCAAATTTTACTGTGATAGAACCTCCATTCAAAATTGGCCTAAACTCTAAGTATCCATTTTTTCCTTGTAGAGGATTTTTTGTTACACTGGTTCCAGTAGTAGAAGCCGCTTTATTTATAAAAGTGTTGTAACCAAATTTTGCTTCTACTTCAAGTCCGTTACTATTAAAAAGAAGTGTTTTTTCTTCCACTGTCGGAGGAGGATTATTTGTTACAAGTTTCCATGTCCTTGTCATTCTCTTTATTCCAGCAATGCCTCCAGCATTTATAGCGGTTAGGCCACCATTATCATCTCCCCATAAGGTTGCCGTATTATTTTTGAGTTCACTTGCGGGAGCTTGTCCTATAACTAATAGTCGATACCGCGTTGCATAGTCTCTAATACTTGGATCCTGATAAGAATCGTAACTATCAGAAAAATAAGGTTCCTCTTCATAACTTGTAGTCGATAAAGATTGATTAAGTCCACTTATATCGTCACGCATAATACCCGTTATACGGTTATTATATAATGTATTAGCGCTCCAGTCCCAAATTAATTTATCATCGCTGGCAATATATGAATTGCCTAAAGTCACACCATACTTTACAGCCAAATAGGTTTCTGCTTTTCTGCGCTCAAGAGGCGTTAGAACCCTGCTGTAAACTAATAACTCTGGAATATAACCATAATAGTAATTGTAGAAATTTTTAAAAACATAAGTCGACAGACCATTTGCGGTATTAAGAAATGCGCTGCCTAGAGTTAAGTTTGCCTGCTGATCTTCTCCCCAGATAGAGCTATTAGGCTGCTGGTATTGATAATAGGAAACAATTTTTAAATTTCGTTCCCTAAATTTTGCATCTGTTCCTTCGCTATTATCCTGTTTTCTATACAAATCTTCTCCATCTGCACTTCCGTAATCCAAAACTTCGCCATCTCGTTCTGTACTATTCACTACTTTGTCATTGGTTACGATGACACCTTCATTTGTACGACCACTGATTCCAAATAATAGTGTCTCATTATTATAACCTGCATTTGCGCCCAAACCGCCTACAGAATACCCAAAAAGTCCAATGATTGTACCTTGTTGTAAGTTGGTCTGATTTAAAAAAAATTGACGGCTTTCACTGCCAATGTAAAGAGCTGGATTAAAATTAAAATAGCGGCCACTGCCTGTATATTCATTTTTAGTATTCCAATTGTTTAACTTGGCGCCGTCTCCACTAAAATCCTGCCAGTTAAATGCTCCGTTTGGCATACGATTGGTTTTGAACCAAGCTTGTGAACCATAGACTCCACCCGGTGCCTGACTATAAAGCAAGCCATTTGCCAATAAAACAAAACTCCATAGTAATTGTTTTTTTACTTTTTTCATATTCATATTTTGAAGATTAGCGTAGATTTTTTTTAACAAAAAATTAATTAACATAATTTTCTTACAATTTTATGATTTTATTCCGAGATAAAAAACATTTTTTTTAAATAATTTTCTTACATAATTTATTATAATTAGGAAGAATTAACTTTAATTTCATTAACATATGTATTTTATGCAGATTATTACAACATCGAATAATTAAGGGGAAGCGGAGTTATATTTTTTATTGGAGAATAAAATCGGGGTTACAAATAAAAAGAGCCTTCAAATCATTTGACTTTGAAGGCTCTTTTGAATAAAATTTTTGTTAATTATTTTTATGCTTTTGAGTAGAATTAAAACCATAATTTCTTTTCTGAAAAAGAAAAAGCACCCCGATTGGAGTGCTTTTAAATTGAATATAAAACTAAGTTTAGAAGTTTTTAGAAATACCAATGTTGAATGTCTTTCCTAAATTAAAGTTGAACTTACTATAATCAGCATCTTGATTGTCCCAATTTAATGTTTCATACCCTAAACCTCCAATGCTGAAGTTTAAACCAAATCCTTTTTTCATGTTAATAAAAAGTGCTGGAGTTATACCCGCATATAAGCCACTTCCTTTGTCTGTGGAAACAAGCAGACCGTCCTGATAATTTTTGGTTTTTTCATTTTGAAATCCGGCGCCTAAATCTGCAAAAACAGAAAAAGTATCACTCAATGGAACGGTATAACGTACAAATGCACCAGTCCTAAATGTATTAAATTTCCCCTCACTTCCTCCATTATTGTTTTTTGAAGATTGAATCGAAAACTCAGCACCCACGGTCCAGTTCTCATGAAACTGATAACCAACTTTTGGAGAAAATTCAAAGGTATTTGTTTTTACTTCAGCTATTGGTCGATCAATTTTTTCAGAAGTATAACCAATGTTTCCTCCAACTAAAATTGTTCCCTTTTGGGCATTTGCAACGCCAAAAACTGACAGTGCAAGAATAAGTAGCATTTTTTTCATAATGGTTTGTAATTTAAAATTTGTAGGCATTAACCAACAACAATGCCACCAGACAACTAATAATAATCGCAAAACCAAACATTTACAGTTATTTAATAAATTCTAAACTCCTCAATAATAATTGCGTTTTTTATTACAAATTCGTAAACAATAAATTTACATTAGAGCATAAAAAAAGCGCTCCATTTGGAGCGCTTTCTGAAATTGAATATAAAAACTAAGATTAGAAGTTTTTAGAGATTCCAATATTAAATGTTTGACCAAAGTTGAAGTAGAATTTACTGTAATCAGCTCCATTATTGTCATAGCTTAAAGTTTCGTATCCTAAACCACCAATGCTGAAGTTAAGACCAAAACCTTTTTTCATGTTGATGAAAAGAGCTGGAGTTACTCCAACATACATACCGTCTCCTTTGTATTTTGAGAAAGCATTTCCAGGACCATACACTTTATCTTTTTGAGTTTGGAAACCTGCACCCATATCAGCAAAAACTGCAAAAGTTTGGCTTAATGGCACAGAATAACGAACAAAAGCTCCTAATTTGAAGTTGTTGTTTTTTTCTTCGATACCCGCTGTTGTTTCGTTGTTAGATGAACTTACTGCAAATTCTCCTCCTACTGTCCAGTTATCGTTAAATTGGTAACCTACTTTTGGAGAAAAAGTAAATGTACTTGTTTTGTCTTCGCTAAATCTGTATTCTGATT
>Ga0308157_10003765_pt1 | contig 21323 bp, 18 predicted proteins | sample PhyBR1_FD_201035 | JGI IMG/M metagenome (GOLD analysis project Ga0308157, IMG submission 201035) | Phyllosphere microbial communities from UC Gill Tract Community Farm, Albany, California, United States - DLSLB.R1 | ecosystem: Host-associated > Plants > Phyllosphere > Unclassified | place: USA...
CGCCCGGGCCGGCGCGCGCTATCGCGGCGAGGTGGAACCGCTGGACCCGATCGCCGGCCACATCCCCGGTGCCCTGAACCGACCCTTCTCCGAGAACCTGGAGGCCGACGGCCGCTTCAAGTCGGCGGCACGGCTGCGCGAGGAATTCGATCGGCTGCTCGACGGCCGCGATCCGGCGACGGTGGTGCACCAGTGCGGCAGCGGCGTCAGCGCGGTGCCCAACCTGCTGGCCATGCAGATCGCCGGCCTGGGTCCGACGGCACTCTATGCCGGCAGCTGGAGCGAGTGGAGCAGCACGCCGGGCGTGCCGACGCGCCAGGGTCCCAACCCCTGACGGGCCAGGGTCACCGCTCCAGCGGTGGCCCGGACCTGCCGAGGCGGCAATCAGTCGGGCGCGTGGACGACGCGCTCGCTCTCCTCGTCGGCCGGCACGTTGTCGGCGTCGAGGTCGCTGGCATCGGTCAGATCGATGCCGGTCTCGTCCTCCAGTTCGTCGGGCGCCGCGCTCTCCAGGTCGTCCGGGGAATCGAAATCATCGCCGAGCATGGGCAGTTCGCCCTCTTCGCGGGTCGACGAACCGGTGCGTGGCGTGGGGTCTGGGTGGGTCATGGAACAGATCTTCGAATGGATGAGGGAACGCAGATGCTGCTCCCGGACCCACCGGAGTGCAACAGCCAGCCGGCCACTCGACTGTCGGAGAAACCCTCTCCCACCGGCCAGCGGCTCAGCGTGACGGCGGCGCGGATTCCCGCGCGTCGGTGGCGGTGCCGGTGCCGGAGTCGTGGTCGTGCCCGTCGCCTTCGTGGTGCGTGTCGCCGCTGTCGTGACGAGCGCCGGCCGCGCCATGCCCGTGGTCGTGGTCGTGGCCGCCATGCGCGAGCGTGCTGACCAGCGTCACCACCGCGATGCCCGCGGCCAGCCAGCCGATCTGCGCCGCGGTCTGCCGCGCCGGCAGGCTCTTCTGCAGCTGCGGGATCAGGTCGGCCAGGGCCACGTAGATGAAGCTGCTGCTGGCCAGCACCAGGAAATACGGCAGCCAGCCATGCAGCTGCTCGACCAGCCACCAGCCGATCAACCCGCCCAGCGCCGTCATGGTGCCGGCGAGCGAGACCTTGACGATCGCCGCGCGCGAACTGGCCGAGGTCTGGCGCAGCACCACCAGGTCGCCGATGTGGTGCGGCACCTCGTGCGCCAGCACCGAGACCGCGGCGACCACGCCCAGGCGCGCGTCGGCGGTGAAGGCCGAGGCGATCAGGATGCCGTCGCCGAAGCAATGCACGCTGTCGCCGGTCAGCAGCGTCCAGCCGCCCGTGCGCGCTGCGGCGGGGCCATGCGCGTGCGCATGCGGGTGGCCATGGGCATGGCCGTGGTCGTGGTCGTGGCCGGAGGCCGGAGCCGCCACGGCGCCGTGATGGTGCTCGTGCCCGTGGTGCCACAGCTCGGCCTTGTCGAGCAGGAAGAAGAACACCACGCCGAACAGCAATGCCGCGAACAGACGCGAGGGCTCGATGCCGCCCTCGAAGGCCTCGGGCAGCAGGTGCATGAAGGCGGTGGCGAGCAAGGCGCCCGCGGCCAGACTCAGCAGGTGCTGGGCATTGAGGCCACCGGTGCCGTTGCGCACCCCCACGCGCATCAGCAGCGCGGCGATCCACACGCTGCCGATGCCGGCGGCGAGCGTGGCGGGGAGAATGAACAACAGATTCATGACGACGGACTTCGCGGCCTTTGCGCCGGCGATCGGAAAAGAGCGATGGGCGCCGAGTGTCCCATGACGCCCCACCGGCGGCCCGGCCCGGGCATCGATGCGCGTCGGTCGCGCGCCCGTCGACCGGCGGGGCGCGCCGCCCGCCGGCCGGCGACCAGGCCGGGATTCGATCGCAAAAAGCGGAGTGTGACCAGGCGCGGCATTTCCTAGACTGTGGCCTCCTCGCTCCACCCCGTGCCCCGTCCCTCCATGACTCCCCATCCCGACACCTTCGACTGGCTCGGCATCGAACGCTCGCTCGACGACCATGGCCACGCCGTGCTGCCACGCCTGCTCGACGTCACGCACTGCCACGAGCTGGCGGCCCGGTACGCGGACGAGACCGGCTACCGCTCGCGCGTCGTGATGGCGCGGCATGGCTTCGGCCGGGGCGAGTACAAGTACTTCGCCTATCCACTGCCGCCCCTGCTCGATCGGCTGCGTCACGCGCTGTATGCGCAGCTGGCGCCGATCGCCAACCGCTGGAACGGCCGGCTCGACATCGAGGCGCGCTATCCGGCCGACCTCGAGTCCTTCCTGGAACGCTGCCACGCGGCGGGCCAGCGACGCCCGACGCCGCTGATCCTGCAATATGGCGCCGGCGACTACAACTGCCTGCACCAGGACCTGTACGGCACGCATGTCTTTCCCCTGCAGGTCGCGATCCTGCTGTCCGAGCCCGGACGCGATTTCACCGGTGGCGAATTCGTCATGACCGAGAGCGCCGGCGGCGAACAGCACGCCCGCGTGATCGGGCTGCGCCAGGGCGACGCGGTGGTCTTCGCGGTCCACGAGCGGCCGGCGGCCGGCCGGCGCGGCCGCAGCCGCAAGGCCGCCCTGCGCCATGGCGTCAGCCGCGTGCGCGGCGGCCGGCGCCACACGGTGGGCCTGATCTTCCACGACGCGGCATGAGCCCGGCACGACGAGCACCCCGATGACCGACAACCTCGACCTCTTCGACACGACCGCGCCGGCCGGACCCGAACGCCTCGGGCCACAGTCCGTGGTGCTGCGGGGCTTCGCGCTGGCGGCCGCCGGCGACCTCTCGCGGGCCATCGAGTCCATCGACCGCGCGGCGCCGTTCCGGCACATGCTGACGCCGGGTGGCTCCGCCATGTCGGTCGCCATGACCAACTGCGGCGCGCTGGGCTGGATCACCGACCGGCGCGGCTACCGCTATGGCGGCATCGACCCCGAGCACGGCGTGCCCTGGCCGCCCATGCCGGAGGCGTTCCTGCGGCTGGCGCGCGACGCCGCCGCGGCGGCGGGCTTCGCCGACTTCACGCCCGATGCCTGCCTGATCAACCGCTACCGGCCCGGCGCGCGCATGTCGCTGCACCAGGACCGCGACGAGCGCGACCGCTCGGCGCCCATCGTCTCCGTCTCGCTGGGCATGGCGGCCACCTTCCTGTTCGGCGGCGCCGAGCGCGCGGACAAGGTGCTGCGGACGCCGCTGCAGCACGGCGACGTCGCGGTCTGGGGCGGCGTCGACCGCCTGCGCTTCCATGGCGTCGCGCCCCTGGCCGACCGGCCCCACCCGCTCCTGGGCCACCACCGCTTCAACCTCACTTTCCGCAAGGCGGGATGACACCATGGCAACTCCGACTCCTCTCGCGACCCGGCAGGCACCACTGGCCGCACTTCCGGCAGCACTCCCCATCGCACTCCCCGGCGTGCTTCCCACTGCCCGCCCGTCCATCGACGCGACGACCGTCGACGCTCCGGCGGCGCGCTATGCGACCGACGACGAGCGCTGGCGCGCGGTGCTGGCGCGCGATCCGGCGGCGAGCGGCCATTTCGTCTATGCCGTGCGCACCACCGGCGTCTACGCCCGCGCCGATTCGCCGGCACGGCGACCCCGACGCGCCAACGTCGTGTTCTTCGACGATGCCGCAGCCGCGGAGGCGGCCGGCTTTCGACCCAGCCAGCGCCCTGGCGGCGATGCCGACCTGGCGGCGACGCAGCGCGCCGGGATGGCGACGCGGATCTGTCGCCTGATCGACGCCGCCGAGACCGCGCTGCCGCTCGAGACGCTGGCCGCCGCGGCGGGCCTGAGCCCGCATCACTTCCACCGCGTGTTCAAGGCCGAGACCGGGCTGACCCCCAAGGCCTATGCCTCGGCCTCCCGCGCGCGCCGCCTGCGCGAGGAACTCGGTGTGCCGACGGCCTCGGTGACGGCGGCCATCTATGGCGCCGGCTTCAGCTCCAACAGCCGGTTCTACGAGAGCTCGGACCGCTGGCTGGGAATGCGGGCGCGCGACTACCGGGCCGGCGGCGTCGGCGCGCTGATCCGCTTCGCGGTCGGCGAGTGCTCGCTGGGCGCCATCCTGGTCGCGCAGAGCCAGCGCGGCATCTGCGCCATCTTGCTGGGCGACGATCCGGAGCGGCTGGTACGCGAACTGCAGGACCGCTTCCCGCAGGCCGGCCTGATCGGCGGCGATGCGGAATTCGAGCGGCTGGTCGCCCAGGTCGTGGGCTTCGTCGAGCTGCCGTCGCTGGGCCTGAACCTGCCGCTGGACCTGCGCGGCACCGCCTTCCAGGAGCGGGTCTGGCAGGCCCTGCGCGAGATCCCGGCGGGCGTCACGGTGAGCTATGCGGACATCGCCCAGCGCATGGGCGCACCCCGCGCGGTGCGCGCCGTGGCCCGGGCCTGCGGCGCCAATACGATCGCCGTGGCCATCCCGTGCCACCGGGTGGTGCGGCGCGATGGCGACATCTCCGGCTATCGCTGGGGCGTGGAGCGCAAGCGGGAACTGCTGCGGCGCGAGGCCCAGGCGTGAACGGGACGCCGACCCCGACCCCGGGCCTGGACTGGAACGCCATCGCCGGCGAACTCGAAGCCGAAGGCCATGCCGTGCTGGAGGGCCTGCTGGCACCGGCGCACCGCCAGGCGCTGATCGCCGCCATCGACGACCGGCACCGCGACGGCCCTGACATCGCGCGGCCGTCCTGGTCGCTGCGGCGGACCGTGGCCACACCGGGGCGCGGCGAACTGTTCGCCTTCGACCCGGAACCACCGGACTTCCTGCGGATCTGGCGCGACGACTTCCACCGCCACCTGGCACCGCTCGCGACGCGTTGGCGGCAGCTGCTGCGTCCTGCCGACACCGACCGGCCCGCGGCCGGGCCCGCGATCCCGGCCAGGCCGCACGATGCCTCGGCGCGCCTGGATCGGCTGCGCGCGGGCGATGCCATCGGCCTGCACCGTCACGCGGACGACGCGGACGCTGCGGCCTTCCGACTGGTACTGCTGCTGAGCGAACCCGGGAGCGATTTCACGGGTGGAGAGTTGGTGTGCGTCGAACAGCGCCCGCGCATGCAGTCGCGGCCCGCGGTGGTGCCCTTGCGTTCGGGCGACGCCGCGCTGATCTGCACGACCCGCCCGATCCGGGGCGCCCGGGGACCCTATCCGGGTCGGCTGCGACAGGCCATCAGCCGGGTCCATGGCGGGACCCGGATCGGGCTGGCGCTGTCGCTCGACGGCGCGCCCTGAGCGTCGCGACGCCCGGGCGCCCGGTCGCTCAGACGACCCCGTGGGTCCTGAACCAGGCCAGCGTGCGCTTCCAGCCGTCCTCGGCGGCATCCTTGACATAGCTCGGGCGATAGTCGGCATGGAAGGCATGGCCGGCTTCCGGGTAGACGACGAACTGCGACGCGCGGGCGGCGGCGGACCCGCTGGCCGCCAACGCCGTCTTCATGCGCTCCACCGTGTCGAGCGGGATGCCCTGGTCCTTGCCGCCATACAGGCCCAGCACCGGGGCCTGCAGCTGTGCGGCGATGTCGATCGGATTGCGCGGCGTGAGCGCGTTCGGCTGCCCGACCAGGCGTCCGTACCAGGCCACGCCGGCCTTGACCTTGCCGGTGGCCGCGTAGAGCCAGGTGATGCGGCCGCCCCAGCAGAAGCCGGTGATGCCGGCGCGGGCGACGTCGCCGCCGCGCGTGGCCGCGTAGCGCAATGCGCCGTCGAGGTCGGCCATGACCTGCGCGTCCGGCACCTTCGACACCAGCTCGCTCATGAGTCGGGGCAGTTCGGTGAAGGACCGGGCATCGCCCTGGCGCGCGTAGAGCTCCGGCGCGATGGCCAGATAACCCAGCTTGGCGAAGCGCCGGCAGGTGTCGGCGATGTACTCGTGCACGCCGAAGATCTCCTGGATCACCAGGACCACCGGCAGGCCGGTCCGGCCGGCCGGCGCCGCGGCATAGGCCGGCACCTCGAAGCCGTCGACCGTGTAGGTGATCGGGCCGGCCACGAGGCCATCGGCCGGCGTGGTGACGAAGGTCTGCGCCGCGACCGGCACCGCCGCCGCCGCGTAGCCGACGCCGAGGGCGGCCATCAGCGCGGTGCGGCGCGTCGCGCCGGCGGTCGTGCTGGCGCCGGGCCGCAGCGAATCGAAGTCGGCATCGAGGTCGTCGCGTGCCGCACCGTTCGATGAAAAGGAGGAAGTCATGGAAAACGTCGCTTTCGATGGATCGGCCGCTGCGGCCGAAAGAGGAGAAACCGGTGCCTTGCCGGCGCATCATGGAAGTGCGCCGGCGACATGCGGGCCCTGACGACGTCGCACGATGGACGTCTCCTCAGGGCCGATGCCGGCGCCTCAGCGCGCGGCGGTCGCGGCGGCGAAGCGGCGGTTGACTTCGTTCCAGTTCACCACCTGCCACCAGGCGGCGAGATAGTCGGCGCGACGGTTCTGGTACTTCAGGTAGTAGGCATGCTCCCAGACGTCGTTGCCCAGGATGGGCGTGCCACGCACTTCGGCCACGTCCATCAATGGGTTGTCCTGGTTGGGCGTGGAGCTGACGGCGAGCTTGCCGTCCTTGACGATCAGCCAGGCCCAGCCGGAACCGAAGCGCGAGGCGCCGGCCTGGTTGAACTGGCGCATCAGCGTCTCCATGGAGCCGAAGTCGGCCTGGACGCGCGCCATCAGCGCGGGCGACGGCGCGCCGCGCTGGCCGGCCGGTGCCATGGTGTTCCAGAAGAAGGCATGGTTCCAGGCGCCGCCGGCGTTGTTGCGCACGACCATCGTCTGGCGCGATGCGGTGGCGACGAGCTGTTCGAGGGTCGAGCGCGCGACCTCGGGGCTCGAGGCGGCGGCGTTGTTCAACGCGTCGTAGTAGGCCTTGTGATGGCGGCCGTGATGGATCTCCATCGTCGCCTTGTCGATCACCGGCTCCAGCGCGTCGGCCGCATAGGGCAACGGCGCCTGGCGGAACACCTGGGCGGCGGGCGGGGTCGCGGGCGGTGGCGGCGGTGCCATGGGCGCGGCCATCGGGGCGGGCGCCATGGGAGCGGCGGGCGTCATGGACTGGGCCGACATGGGGCCGGTCTGCGCGCATCCGGCGACGAAACCCGCGACCGCGAGCGACACGATGAATCTCTGCATGGAAAAAGTACTCCTCTGGCGTTGATGACGCGCCATGGTCAACCACAACCCCGCCCCGCCACGTCGGACGACGGCGTGTCAGGCACGCGCGCGTCGGCGGGTGTCAGTGCTTGTGGTCGCCAGGGGCCCCGTGCGCGGCGGGTCCGCCCGGCGCGGTCGTGGCGGCGAGCGCGCGCACCGGCGCCATCACCTGGCGGGTCTCGCGCCGGCCGTCGCGGCCCTCGAAGACCAATGTCAGCGGTACCGTGTCGCCGGTCTTCACCTGCTGCTTCAGGTCCATCAGCATGACGTGATAGCCGCCCGGCGTGAGCTCGACGGTCTTGCCGGCGGGCAGTTCCAGCGCCGTGGTGCGGCGCATGCGCATCACGCCGTCCTCCATCCGCATCTCGTGCACCTCGGCCACCGGGGTCAGCGGCGTGGCGACCGAGACCAGGCGGCTGTCCACCGGCGCGCTCAGCTGCATGAAGGCGCTGGTGGCCTTCTGCTGCGGCACGGTGGCTCGGACCCAGACGTCCTTGACGCTGACGTCGGCCTGGGCCGAGGTGATGCCGGCGACCGTCGCGGCGGCCAGGACGAGGGAGCGGACGAGAGCGGACGGGAGTTTCTTCATGGGCAGGTCGTGGAGCATGGAACGGGAACGGGAACGGGAACGTGGCGAGGCGGCGCTGCCGTTCGTCACAGGCCGGCCTTGCCGCGCGCGATGTCGATGATCATCCGCGTGACGAGATAGAGACGCGGCTCGATCGAGTCGAGCAGCACGTATTCGGCCTCGGCCGAGTGGGCGCCATAGCCCTGCAGCCCGAAGCGCTCGACCACGCCGGCGCGCGTCGACAGGCCGGCGAAGGCGGCATCGGTGCCGCCGCCGGCGACCTTGTCGTCGGCGCCCAGCTTGCGGCCGAGTTCGCCATAGATGCCCTGCGCGTGGCGGGCCAGCGCCAGTGAGGCGGGGCTCGACTCCAGCGGCGGTCGGCGGCGTTCGAAGCGGGCCTCGACCTGCGCCTCGGGCACCAGCTGGGTCCTGACGCGTTCGGTGATCGCCTTCTCGACGCGGTCGTAGTCGGCCACGCGGGTCACGCGCACGTCGGCATTGGCGGTGGCCAGGGCCGGGATCACGTTGCGGTTGGTGCCGGCCTGGGCGGTGGTCCAGTTCATCTTCAGGCCGGTGGCCGGGTCCGAGAGATCGCGCATCTGCAGCACCTGGTGCGCCATCTCGTAGAACGCGTTGACGCCGCGCTCGGGCGCCGAGCCGGCGTGCGAGGCCTTGCCGCGCACCGTGAGCGCCACCGCCCCGATGCCCGCCGTGGCCAGCGACAGCTTGTCCTCGGTGATCGAGGCGCCTTCATGCGACAGCACGGCGTCGTGCTCGGCGCCCAGCTGCGTGATGAGCGCGCGCGAGCCCGGCGAACTGATCTCCTCGTCGCCGTTGATCAGCACCGTGAGCGTGCCGTACTCCCTGAAGTCGAGCTGGCGCAGCATGGCCAGCGCGTGCAGGATGACGGCGATGCCCTGCTTGTCGTCGGCGATGCCCAGCCCGTAGGCCTTGTCGCCATCGACGCGGAATGGCTGGCCGGCCAGCATGCCGCGCTGGTAGACCGTGTCCATGTGGGCGATCAGCATGATCCGGCGGGTGCCAGTGCCCTTGAAGGTGGCCTTCACGACCTTGCCGATCTTCTCGGGCGTGTCCTCCATGCGGTAGACCTGCGGCGACGCGGCGCTGCCCGGCTCGATCAGCTCGACCGTGCCGCCGAGCGCGCGCAGGCGGCCGGCGATGAGCTCGGCGATGCGGTCGAGCCCGTCCAGGTCGCGGCTGCCGGACTCGATGCCCACCAGCTGCGACAGCGAATCGAGCAGCGGCTGCTTCTCGCGGGCGGCGAGCCCGGCGATGCGCGCATCGGGCGCGGCATGCGCGACGCCACCGAGGACGCAGGCGGCGGCACACAGCAACGCCAGGCCGGAACGTCGTGCAAACAGACTGGAAAGACTCATGACTCTACGATGTTGATGCCAAAAAACAGGAGATGAAGCGGAAGCGGCATCCATTCTGTCGCACCCCGTCATCCGCATGGCTTCTCGGGCCGGGGACACCGCGGAGCCGGCTCCGCCGGTCCGCCGGTGTCGCCCCCGGAAGGGGGTTGGCGCTGCCACACGCAGTGGGCAAGCCTGGGGGAGAACCTAGTGCGCCTGGTCCCAGTTCGGACCGACACCCAGCTCGGCCAGCAACGGCACCTTGAGCTCGGCGACGCCCGCCATCAGGCGCGGGATCTCGGCGCGCACCCAGTCGACCTCGGCCTCGGGCACCTCGAAGACCAGTTCGTCGTGCACCTGCATGATCATCCGCGTCCCCTTGCCCTCGGCGTCGAGCACGTCCTGCACCTCGACCATGCTCAGCTTGATCAGGTCGGCGGCGGTGCCCTGCATCGGCGCGTTGATCGCCGCGCGCTCGGCGCCGCCACGGCGCGGGCCGTTGGGCGAGTTGATCTCCGGCAGATAGAGGCGACGGCCGAACACGGTCTCGACGTAGCCCAGTTCCTTGGCGCTGGCGCGGGTCTCGTCCATGTAGCGCTTGACGCCCGGATAGCGGGCGAAATAGCGGTCGATGTAGGACGCGGCGGCCTTGGTCTCGATGCCCAGGTTCTTGGCCAGGCCGAAGCTGCTCATGCCGTAGATGAGGCCGAAGTTGATGACCTTGGCATAGCGCCGCTGCTCGCTGGAGACCTGGTCCACCGGCGTGCCGAAGACCTCGGCCGCCGTCGCGCGGTGCACGTCGATGCCCTCGGTGAAGGCGCGCAGCAGCGACTCGTCGCCGCTGATGTGGGCCATGATGCGCAACTCGATCTGCGAGTAGTCGGCGCTGGCGATCACGTGGCCCGGCGGCGCCACGAAGGCCTCGCGCACGCGCCGGCCCTCGGCGGTCTTGACCGGGATGTTCTGCAGGTTGGGGTCGTTGCTGCTCAGGCGCCCGGTCACCGCCACGGCCTGCGCGTAGTGCGTGTGCACGCGGCCGGTGCGCGGCAGCGCGAGCTGGCCGAGCTTGTCGGTGTAGGTGCCCTTGAGCTTGGACAGGCTGCGGTGCGCCAGCAGCTTGGCCGGCAGCGGGAAATCCTCGGCCAGCTTCTCCAGCACCTCCTCGTCGGTGCTGGGGGCGCCGCTGGGGGTCTTCTTGACGATCGGCAGACCGAGCTTGGTGAAGAAGATCTCGCCGATCTGCTTCGGGCTGCCCAGGTTGAAGGGCTGGCCGGCGAGCTCGTAGGCCTCCTGCTCGAGCGCCATGATGCGCGTGCCCAGGTCGTGGCTCTGCGCGGCGAGCTTCGGCGCATCGATCAGCACGCCGTTGCGCTCGATGCGGAACAGCGCCTCGCTGCTGCGCATCTCCAGCTGGTAGACGAAGTTCAGCCTGGCGTCGGCCTCGATCTGCGGCCACAGCACGCGATGCACGTCCAGGGTCTGGTCGCTGTCCTCGCTCGAATACTCCGCCGCCTTGTCGATCGAGACCTGCGCGAACGGGATCTGCTTGGCGCCCTTGCCGCAGAGGTCCTCGTAGTCGATGCCGCTGCGCCCCAGGTGGCGCTCGGCCAGGCTGGCCAGGCCGTGCGGCTTGTGCACCTCCAGCACGTAGCTCTGCAGCATGGTGTCGTGGGCATAGCCGCGCACCGTGATGTCGTGGTTGGCGAAGACGTGGCGGTCGTACTTGACGTTCTGGCCGAGCTTGGGCCGCGCCGGGTCCTCCAGCCAGGGCTTCAGGCGCGCCAGCACCTCGTCGATCGGCAGCTGCGCCGGCGCATCCGCGTAGTCGTGCGCCAGCGGGATGTAGGCGGCGGCACCCGGCTCGACGCTGAAGCTGACGCCGACGATCCGCGCCCGCATCTCGTCGAGCGAGGTGGTCTCGGTGTCCACGGCCACCAGGGGGGCGGCGTCGATCCGCGCCATCCAGGCATCGAACATCTCCCACGTCAGGATGGTGTCGTAGGCCAGGTTGGAGACCTTCTCGGCGGCCTCCGTCTCGGGCTCGTCGAACAGCCCGCCGCTGGCCTCGGGACCTTTCTTCTTCTTGTTCTGGGCGATCAGCTCGGGGGGCACCGCATGCGCTTCCAGGGTGCGCGCCAGGCTCTTGAAGCCGTGGCTTTCGTAGAACGCCTTGAGCGCGTCGACCTGCTGCGCGCCGATGGCGATGGCGTCCAGCGCCGGCAGTCCGGCGACGTGGCCGTCGAGGTCGCAGTCGGTGCGGATGGTCACCAGCCGGCGGCCCTGGGGCAGCCAGTCGACCGCCTTGCGCAGGTTCTCGCCGGCCTGGCCCTTGATCTCGCCGGCGTGCGCCATCAGGGCGTCGAGCGAGCCGTACTGCAGCAGCCACTTGGCCGCCGTCTTCGGACCGACCTTGTCGACGCCGGGCACGTTGTCGACCGCGTCGCCCACCAGCGTCTGGTAGTCGACCATCAATGTCGGCGGCACGCCGAACTCGGCCGTGACGCCGGCGACGTCGCGCTTCTTGCCGTTCATGGTGTCGATGATCGTGATGTGCTCGTCGACCAGCTGGCTCAGGTCCTTGTCGCCGCTGGAGACGATGACCTCGACACCCTGGGCGGCGGCGGTCTTCGCCAGCGTGCCGATGACGTCGTCGGCCTCGACGTCGGGCACGCACAGGACCGGCCAGCCCAGCAGCCGCACCACCTCGTGGATCGGGCCCACCTGGGCCCGCAGGTCGTCGGGCATGGGCGAGCGATGGGCCTTGTAGTCGGGGTACCAGTCGTCGCGGAAGGTCTTGCCCGGGGCATCGAAGACGCAGGCGGCATAGTCGGCGCGCACCTCGCGGCGCAGCGACTGCATCATGTTGATCATCCCGCGGATGGCCCCGGTGGCCGGGCTCGCGGCGTCGCCGGGCACGGCCCGCAGGTCGGGCATCGCATGGAAGGCGCGGTAGAGGTAGCTCGATCCATCGACGAGCAGCAGCGTTTTCTTGTCGGTCATCGCGCTCATTCTGCCCGCGCTCGGCATGGCCGCCGGCAGCTTCGGACACCGCACGCCGACAACGCGCGCCCGGGGGGCGCACCTACAATCCTGCGATGGCCACCTCCACTGCTCCCCTCCTTCGCCAAGCGCTGCTGGCGACCCTCTGCGCCCTCTCGACCGCGGCGGCCTGCGCCCAGACCGGCGCGCTGCCGGCGCCGGCCGGCGGCACGCCCTCGGGCGCTGCCCAGGACACGGCCTCGCAGGATGCCGCGCAGACCCGCGCCGAGGGCCGGCGCAACCAGAAGATCGAGAACATCCAGGTCGAGGACAACGGCGCCAAGGTCAACGAGGTCCGTTACGGAGGCCAGACCCAGAGCATCACGGTGCAGCCCAAGGCCAACGTGCCAGCCTACGAGGTGCTGCCCAACGACGGCGGACGCGAGCGCCAGGGCCAGGCCGAGACCGGCAGCAGCGGCATCGGCGCGCGCGTGTGGAACCTGCTGAAGTTCTGAGCGCGGCGTGGCGGTCTACACCGAAGTCGATCACGACGAAGCGGACGCGCTCGTACGGCAACTGGGGCTGGGCGCGCTGAAGGCGCTGCGCGGCATCGAGGGCGGCATCGAGAACACCAACTACTTCGCCACCACCGAGCGTGGCGAGTACGTGCTGACCCTGTTCGAACGCCTGAGCCGGCAGCAACTGCCCTACTACCTGTGCCTGATGGAGCACCTGGCGAGCCGCGGCATTCCCGTGCCGGCGCCCGTGGCCGACCCCGCACGGGTGTCGGCACCGGCGGCCACGCCCGGGCAATGGCAGCCGGCCCCGGCCGCCGATGCGCCCTGCGCGCTGCTGCACACCCTGGCGGGCAAGCCGGCCGCCGTGGTCGACCGCCTGAGCGGCCACAGCGTGCTGGCGCCCGGTCCCGCGCACTGCGCCGAACTGGGTCGCTGGCTGGCGCGCATGCACCTGGCCGGGCGCGACTTCCCGCGCGTGCAGCCCAACCTGCGCGGCCTGGACTGGTGGAACGAGACCGCGCCGGTCGTGCTGCCGCACCTGGACGCCGCCGATGCCGAACTGCTGCGCAGCGAGCTGGCCTACCAGAACCACGTCGCCGCATCGTCGGCCCATGCCGCCCTGCCGCGCGGCCCGGTGCATGCCGACCTGTTCCGCGACAACGCCATGTTCGCGGCCGATGCCGCCGACGCGGCACCACGCCTCAGTGGCGTCTTCGACTTCTATTTCGCCGGCACCGACAGCTGGCTCTTCGACCTGGCCGTGAGCCTGAACGACTGGGCCATCGACCTGCCCACCGGCCGCGGCGACGCCGGACGCACCACCGCCCTGCTGGAGGCCTACATCCAGGTGCGGCCGCTCACGGGCGCCGAGCGCGCGCTGCTGCCGGCCATGTTGCGCGCCGCCGCGCTGCGGTTCTGGATCTCGCGGCTCTGGGATTTCCACCTGCCCCGCGAGGCCAGCATGCTCAAGGCGCACGACCCGACCCACTTCGAGCGCGTCCTGCGCGAGCGCGTGCGCACGCCATTGGCGCTGGAGATGGCGACCGAGCCCCTGGGGGCCTGAACGCGACCGATGAAACTCAATATCGTTCCGGCCCGTGCGGGGGCCCAGTGGGTCCGCAGCGGCCTCCAGACCTTCGCCAAGCGTCCGCTGGCCTTCATGGTGCTGTTCATGCTGAGCATGACGGTGGTGTCGCTGATCTCGCGCCTCCCGCTGCTGGGTCCCCTGCTCACGCTGGCGCTGCTGCCGGCCACGACGCTGGGCTTCATGGCCGCCGCCGAGTACGCCTCCTCGCTGGAGGCCCGGCCCCAGGCCGCCGGCATCTTCCTGGCCGCCTTCCGCGCGGTACGGACCGACATCCGTCCGCTGGCCGTGCTCGGCGCGCTGTACGCGGTCCTCATCCCGGTGGTGGTGGGCGCGTCGGCCGTGATCGACGGCGGGCAGTTCGCGCGGGTCTACCTGCTGGGCGAACCCGTCAGCCGCGAGCTGGCGCAGAGTGGCGCGTTCCAGGCCGCCGGATGGCTGGCGATGCTGCTCTATCTGCCGCTCTCGCTGACCTTCTGGCATGCCCCGGCGCTGATCCACTGGCACCACGTCCCGCCGGTCAAGAGCCTGTTCTTCAGCTTCGTGGCCTGCCTGAAGACCTTCAAGGCGCTGCTGGTGTTCATGCTGGTCTGGCTGGGCGTCCTGGCGGGTGCCGGCATCCTGCTGAGCGCCGTCTCGCTCCTGCTGGGCGCCGTGGGCCTGTTCGGCAGCGATGGCGCCGGCGTCGAGTCGGTGGTCGGCCTGCTGGTGATGGGTGGCGCGACCGTCACGGCGACCATGTTCTTCACCAGTCTCTGGTTCTCCTTCCGCAACACCTTCGAGAGCGAATGACGGCATGGGCGGTGGCGACGCCGCCCGCCCCGCCTCCGCGCTCCGCCGTGGCCAGCGTCCTCAGACGACCGGCGTGAGCTTGGCCACCGACAGCGCCAGCCACTTCACGCCGTGGCGCGGGAAGTTGATCTGCGCCCGGGCATCGTCGCCCACGCCCTCGAGCGCCGTCACGGTGCCTTCGCCGAACTTGTTGTGGAACACCTGCATGCCCGAGCGCAGGCCGTGCGACGGCGCGGATTTCTGCGGCGGCACCGGCGGGCTGGCGAAGGCGTCCTTGCTGAAGCCGCCGGAGCCGGCGCCGCGCGATGTCGCATAGCCGCCGCCATAGCCGAAGGCCGACGGCGCGAAGCCCTGGTTCTTCGGCGTCAGCCATTTCAGCGACTCCTCCGGCAACTCCTCGAAGAAGCGGCTCTTGACGTTGTAGCGCGTCTGGCCGTGCAGCATGCGGGTCTGCGAGTGGCTCATGTAGAGCCGCTGGCGGGCGCGCGTGATGGCCACGTACATCAGCCGGCGCTCCTCCTCCAGGCCGTCGTGGTCGCTCAGGGAGTTCTCGTGCGGGAACAGGCCCTCCTCCATGCCGGTGATGAACACGCAGTCGAACTCCAGGCCCTTGGCGGCATGCACCGTCATGAGCTGGACGGCATCCTGGCCGGCCTGGGCCTGGTTGTCGCCGGACTCGAGCGCCGCGTGCGTCAGGAAGGCCGCCAGCGGACTGAGCGTCTCGCCGGTCTCGGCATCGGGCGCCAGCGCCTCGAGCGGTTCGTCGATCACCGGCAGGGCCGGATCCAGGCCCTGGCTGGCCGGCGACTGGCGCAGCTCGTCGACCGGCAGGGCGACGGCATCGCGCCCGAAACCCTCCTGGGTGACGAAGCTCTCCGCCGCGTTCACCAGTTCGTTCAAGTTCTCGATGCGGTCGGCGCCCTCGCGATCGGCCTTGTAGTGCTCGATCAGGCCGCTGTGCTCGAGCACCAGCTCGATGATCTCGCGCAGCGAACGTCCCACCGTCTGTTCGCGCATCACGTCGACGCGGGCGACGAAGGCCGACAGGTTGCCGCCCGCCTTGCCGCCCACCGCGCTGACGGCGTCGTGCAGCGAGCGCCCGGCGGTGCGCGCCGTGTCCTGCAGCACCTCGATGCTGCGCGCGCCGATGCCGCGCGGCGGGAAGTTGACGATGCGCAGGAAGCTGGTGTCGTCGTCCTTGTTCTCCATCAGCCGCAGATAGGCCAGCGCGTGCTTGATCTCGGCGCGCTCGAAGAAGCGCAGGCCGCCATACACGCGGTAGGGCACCGCCGCGTTGAACAATGCCGTCTCGATCACCCGGCTCTGCGCGTTGCTGCGGTAGAGCACGGCGATCTCCTTGCGCTCCACGCCCTCGCGCACCAGCTGGCGCATCTCCTCGACCATCCACTGCGCCTCGGCGAAATCGCTGGTGGATTCGTAGACGCGCACCGGCTCGCCCGGGCCCTGCTCGGTGCGCAGGTTCTTGCCCAGGCGCCGGGTGTTGTGGCTGATCAGCGCATTGGCCGAATCGAGGATGTGGCTGAAGCTGCGGTAGTTCTGCTCCAGCTTGATCTGGCGCTGGACGTCGAACTCGCGCACGAAGTCCGACATGTTGCCCACCCGCGCGCCGCGGAAGGCATAGATGCTCTGGTCGTCGTCGCCCACGGCGATGACGCTGTTGTGCGCGGCCGGCACGAACTGGCCGTGGTCGACGTGGCCCGAGAGCATCTTGATCCACGCGTACTGCAGCCGGTTGGTGTCCTGGAACTCGTCGATCAGGATGTGGCGGAAGCGCCGCTGGTAGTGCTCGCGCACGGCGTCGTTGTCGCGCAGCAGCTCGTAGCTGCGCAGCATCAGCTCACCGAAGTCGACCACGCCCTCGCGCTGGCACTGCTCCTCGTAGAGCCGGTAGAGCTCGACCTTCTTGCGGTCGTCCTCGCTGCGCGTCTCCACGGCATCCGGGCGCAGGCCGTCCTCCTTGGCGCCGGCGATGAACCACTGCGTCTGCTTGGCGGGAAAGCGTTCGTCGTCGACCTGGTGCTGCTTCATCAGCCGCTTGATGGCCGAGAGCTGGTCCTGGGTGTCGAGGATCTGGAAGGTCGAGGGCAGGTTCGCCAGCTTCCAGTGCGAGCGCAGGAAGCGGTTGCACAGGCCGTGGAAGGTGCCGATCCACATGCCGCGCGCATTCACCGGCAGCATCGCCGTCAGCCGCGTGAGCATCTCCTTGGCGGCCTTGTTGGTGAAGGTCACGGCCAGGATGCCGCCGGGGGAGACCTGGCCGGTCTGCAGCAGCCAGGCGATGCGGGTGGTCAGCACCCGGGTCTTGCCGGAACCGGCGCCGGCGAGGATCAGTGCGTGACCCTCGGGCAACGTGACGGCGGCGAGCTGTTCGGGATTGAGATGGGCCAGCAGCCCGGAGGAGCCTGCATCGGCGGATGCCGAGCCAGGAGGAGAGGCGCCGGCGGAGGCGTCGTGCGAGCCGAAAAGAGACATCCGTCGATTGTAGGAAGCCGCGGGTCGCCCCCTACCGCGTCGCGCATGAGGTCTATATGAAAGCCGGGGTACCGCGCGGTGCCCGCCGGCCTAGAATCGGTCACCGGGCCCAAGTTTCTTGACGCCCGGTTTTTTTTCGCCCGCCTCTCGGCATGGCGTCAGGAACCGGACGCGGACCAAGCGCCCGCGCCGCCGGGAATCGTCCCGCGGCGCCCTCTTCCTCTTCCAGGAGCTTGGTTCCATGCAGATCTTCGATTACGACAACATCCTGCTGCTGCCGCGCAAGTGCCGCGTCGAGAGCCGTTCGGAGTGCGACGCCAGCGTCGTGCTCGGCGGCCGCAGCTTTCGCCTGCCGGTGGTGCCGGCCAACATGAAGACGGTGGTCGACGAGACCACCTGCCTGTGGCTGGCGCAGAACGGCTACTTCTACGTCATGCATCGCTTCGACCTCGACAACGTCGCGTTCGTCCAGCGCATGCGGGCGCAGGGCGTGTTCGCCTCCATCTCGCTGGGCGTGAAGCCGGCCGACTACGAGACCGTCGACCGCCTCGCCGAGGGCGATCTGGTGCCCGAATACATCACCATCGACATCGCGCACGGCCATGCCGACAGCGTGAAGAACATGATCGGTTACCTCAAGCGCAAGCTGCCGGCGTCGTTCGTGATCGCCGGCAACGTCGGCACGCCCGAGGCCGTCATCGACCTCGAGAACTGGGGCGCCGACGCGACCAAGGTGGGCATCGGTCCGGGCAAGGTCTGCATCACCAAGCTCAAGACCGGCTTCGGCACCGGGGGCTGGCAGCTCAGCGCGCTCAAGTGGTGCGCCCGCGTGGCCACCAAGCCGATCATTGCCGACGGCGGCATCCGCGATCACGGCGACATCGCCAAGAGCGTGCGTTTCGGTGCCTCGATGGTGATGATCGGCTCGCTGTTCGCGGGTCACGAGGAGTCTCCGGGCAAGACGGTGGAGGTCGACGGCGTGCTCTACAAGGAGTACTACGGCTCGGCCAGCGACTTCAACAAGGGCGAGTACAAGCACGTGGAAGGCAAGCGCATCCTGGAGCCGATCAAGGGCAAGCTCGCCGACACCCTGGTCGAGATGGAGCAGGACGTCCAGAGCTCCATCAGCTATGCCGGCGGCAAGGTGTTGATGGACATCCGCAAGGTCAACTACGTGACCCTGGGCGGCGACAACGCCGGCGAGCACCTGCTCATGTGAGCCAAACCCGACACGTGCGGCAGGTCATGCGGGAAAGCGACCGGCGTCACTAGAATCGACTGCGTGTCGGGGGGGTAGCTCAGCTGGGAGAGCGCCGCGTTCGCAATGCGGAGGTCGTGAGTTCGATCCTCATCCTCTCCACCACACATCGTTCCAGAACACTCGCAAAAAGCCTCGGCCCTCCGCCGGGGCTTTTTTTTGCGCGTCCGATGCTGGAAATGCGTCGGCCGGCGTGTCCTTCAGGACTTCGCAGCCCTTCCAATGGCCCTGCACGGGAGCCAAAAGCGGACAAATTGCACAGATTCCAAGCGAGTTGAAACAAAAACTGCAATTCGCTTAAACAAAAGCTGACACTTCAGACTTTTATGTGCACAATTATTACTTAAGGTTTACATTTTTCGCCGTTTTGAGCGGGTTCCTTGTCATCCAGCCATCGACGACGGCGAGGCCGGATGGCGACGAGGACACGTGGCAGACCGATGGAAACCTTGAAACCGAGATGCTTGGTTCCGAGGAGGAATCCTCGAATGAAGACTTAGGTACACATCTATTGTATTGCTCGTAGCTAAATTGAATATCATGAAAATATTGATTACTGGAAACATGGGGTACGTCGGTTCGGTGGTCTCGAAATACCTGCGAGCCGCCCACCCGGATGCCGTGTTGCACGGCTACGACAACGCGTATTTCGCCCATGGCCTCACCGGCACCACCGTCGTTCCCGAACGCAGCCTGAACGAGCAGTTCTATGGCGACGTGCGCGGCCTGGCGCCGGAATTCCTGCAGGGCTACGACGCCGTGGTCCAGCTCGCCGCGATCTCCAACGACCCCATGGGCAATCGCTTCGAGAAGCCCACGATGGACATCAACCAGGGCTCGGCCGTGTCGATCGCCAAGGCCGCCTCCGCCGCCGGCGTCAAGAACTACGTCTTCGCCTCCAGCTGCAGCGTCTACGGCATCGCGCTGGGCGGCCCGCGCAAGGAATCCGACGAGCTCAACCCCATCACCGCCTACGCCAAGTCGAAGATCGGCGCCGAGCGCGAGCTGGCCGAGCTCGACACCGACATGACGGTCACCTGCCTGCGCTTCGCCACCGCCTGCGGCATGTCCGACCGCCTGCGGCTCGACCTGGTGCTCAACGACTTCGTCGCCTGCGCATTGAGCCAGGGCGAGATCACGGTGCTGTCGGATGGCTCGCCGTGGCGTCCGCTGATCGACGTCGCCGACATGGCGCGCGCCATCGACTGGGCCGTCGCCCGTCCGGCCGACAACGGCGGCCGCTATCTGGCCGTGAATGCCGGCGCCAACGAATGCAACTACCAGGTGCGCGACCTCGCCAAGGCCGTGGCCGATGCCGTGCCAGGCACCAAGGTGTCGATCAATCTCGACGCGCCGGCCGACAGCCGCTCCTACCAGGTCGACTTCGCCCTCTACAAATCGCTGGCACCCCAGCACCAGCCGCAGGTCGATCTGGCGCAATCGATCCAGAACCTGCTCGCCGGCATGCGCCGCATGAAGTTCGACGACGCCGACTTCCGCAAGTCGCTGCTGATCCGGCTCAACGTGCTGCAGGGCCACATCGACGAGAAGCGCCTGAACCAGGCCTTCGAGTGGCAGGCCCTGGATTCCTGACGACCCGCTGCCTCGACCCGGGTCGAGGCGCTTCCAACCCATGACGGCAGCCGGCACGGACCGGATTGCATCGCGAGGAGACCGACGATGGTGAAAGTGGTATTGCTGGCGGGTGGCTACGGCACCCGCCTGAGTGAAGAGACGACGATCCGGCCGAAGCCGCTGGTCGAGGTCGGCGGCAAGCCGATCATGTGGCACATCATGAAGCTGTACGCGCACTACGGCCTGAACGATTTCGTGGTGCTGGGCGGCTACAAGGTCGACATGATCCGGGAGTACTTCCTGCGTCATCAGGCCCGCGACACCGACTTCACCATCGACCTGTCCACCGGCAAGGTCGACTGGCTGGAGACGCGCAGCGAGAACTGGCGCGTGACCGTGCTCGACACGGGCCTGGAGACGATGACCGCCGGACGCATCAAGCGCGCCCGCAAGTACCTCGACGGCGAACGCTTCTGCCTGACCTACGGCGACGGCGTGTCCGACGTGAACATGCACGAGCTCATGGCCTTCCACGAGAAGTCCGGCGCCCATTGCACGCTCACCGCGGTCACGCAGCCCGGCCGCTATGGCGCGCTGCACCTGTCGGACGACGGCAGCAACGTCAAGGGCTTCCGCGAGAAGGGCGCCACCGATGGCGGCCTCATCAACGGCGGCTTCTTCGTCTGCGAGCCGGAGATCTTCGACGTCATCGACGGCGACCACCAGATGTGGGAGGAAGAACCCATGGCGCGCCTGGTCGAGCAGGGCAAGCTGGCCAGCTACCACCACACCGGCTACTGGCAGAGCATGGATTCGCTGCGCGACAAGCAGGTCCTCGAGGGCCTCTGGGGCAAGGGCGAATCGGCTCCCTGGAAAGTCTGGAACAATTAGTAGTTACGTATTACACAAACAATACGTTGCACAGAGGCGAATGGAGTATTTGGAATGATCATTGTTGATACCGCGCTCAAGAAGCGCGCCGCCGCCGGCGACCCCATCAAGGTCGGCCTGGTGGGCGCTGGTTTCCAGGGTCGCGGCATCGCGCTGCAGATCATCGCGTCGACGCCGGGCATGCGGCTGTGCGCCATCGCCAACCGACGCATCGAGCCGGCCCAGCGCGCCTATGCGGAAGCGGATGTCGAAGCGGTGCGCTGCGACACCCAGGCCGAACTGGAGGCCGCCATCGCCGCCGGCACGCCGGCCGTCACCGAGGACGCCGTGGCGCTGGCCCGGGCCGCGGGCCTGGACGCCATCATCGAGGTGACCGGTTCGCTCGACTACGCCGCCACGGTCGTGCTGGCCGCCATCGAGTCGGGCAAGCACGTGGTGCAGATGAACGCCGAACTCGACGGCACGGTCGGCCCGATCCTCAAGCAGAAGGCGCAGGCGCGCGGCGTGGTCTACACCTTCTCCGACGGCGACCAGCCCGGAGTGCAGATGAACCTGTACCGCTTCGTCGAGGGCCTGGGCTGCAAGCCGGTGCTGTGCGGCAACATCAAGGGCCTGCACGACCCCTACCGCGACCCGACCACGC